>ERZ650310.619-NODE-619-length-10537-cov-8.055905_pt1 | contig 10537 bp, 4 predicted proteins | sample MGYA00376246_ERZ650310 | MGnify/ENA primary metagenome ERZ650310 (study PRJEB26733, sample SAMN07839286) | wastewater metagenome | biome: small river; feature: stream; material: water | place: USA: North Carolina | collected 2016-03-01 ...
GGATTTTGCCGTTTTCAACCCAATAGGCTTCTGAGGCGGAAAAAACAAATTTGCCGCTAGTGATATCCACTTGGCCACCGCCAAAATTGACCGCATACAAACCACGTTTAATACTGGCCACGATTTCTTGGGGATCATCTTTGCCGGCCAGCATGTAAGTGTTTGTCATGCGTGGCATTGGAAGCGAGGCAAAGCTTTCGCGTCGACCATTGCCAGTGAGGGGCATATTCATTAAGCGTGCATTGAGGCTGTCCTGAATGTAGCCCTTCAAAATGCCATCCTCAATTAATGTGGTGCATTGCGTAGGCGTACCCTCATCATCAATATTTAGAGAGCCTCTACGTCCAGATAGAGTGCCATCATCCACAACAGTGACACCTTTAGCGGCAACACGCTGCCCAATTCGACCAGCAAATGCAGAAGATCCCTTGCGATTAAAGTCGCCCTCAAGACCATGGCCAACTGCTTCATGCAAAAGGACGCCAGGCCATCCTGGCCCCATCACTACGGTCATTGGGCCTGCTGGGGCAGGGCGTGATTCTAAGTTCACTAATGCACCATCAACCGCTTCATCAACATAGCGATTGATGAGTTCTTGATCAAAGTACAGGTAGTCATGGCGCGCACCACCACCGGAGGATCCAGATTCTCGGCGGCCATTTTGTTCTGCGATGACGTGAACGGAAACGCGTACCAAGGGGCGGACATCGGCAGCTAACAAGCCATCAGCCCTGACCACTAAAACGACATCAAACTCTCCAGCAAGACTTGCCATCACCTGAATGATGCGTGGATCACGCGCCTTAGCTCTGCGTTCAATGCCTTCTAGTAGCGCGATTTTTTCCTTGGGCTGTAGTGAGTCAAGAGGGTTGATGTCTGAGTACAGCTTATTGGATACGGGATTAAATAATTTGCTTGCAACTGCTTGCTTGCCACCTGCAGGGCCGATTACTCGAGTTGCTTTTGCTGCTTTGCTTAAGGCTTCTAAATTTATTTCATCTGAGTAGGCGAAGGCGGTCTTATCGCCATAGATAGCGCGCACTCCAACACCTTGATCAATATTGAAGCTGCCAGATTTAACAATACCCTCTTCAAGACTCCAGCTCTCGCTGCGAGTATGTTGAAAGTAAAGGTCCGCATCATCAAGGCGATGGGTAAATAGATGGCCAAAGGTGTGATGTAAATCTTGTTCTGATAATCCTGTTGGCTCAAGCAGAATGGATTTGGCTAATTTAATAAGGTCTGCTTGCTTTTTGGCTTTAGTCCAATTTGCAGGAAATAGTGCTTCTGGTGCATTCATGTGATTGGGCGGATCTTTCTTTAAAGCTTGCGATGTGCAAGTGCAGGTAACTTAGAGCGTACCTCGTTTAATTTATCTTTGCACAAGACCCCAGAAATAAAGCCTTCTCCTTCAGGGAGATTGGCTAAGACCTCGCCCCAAGGGTCAATCAACATACTATTACCCCAAGTACGACGCTGGTTTTGATGTTTGCCACCCTGGGCTGATGCCAATACATAACTTTGGTTTTCAATGGCTCGGGCGCGCAACAGAATCTCCCAATGGTCTTTTCCGGTGGTGTAGGTAAATGCGGCGGGGATGATATGACAATCTACCTGACCTAGAGCGCGATAGAGTTCTGGAAAACGTAGGTCGTAGCAAATACTTAAACCAAAAGTCCAATCATTGCCATCAATAGAAATCTTAAAGATCCCGGGCTCATTTCCAGCTTCAATCGTTTCGGATTCTTGATAGCGCTCGCTTGCCGTTTGAAAGCCAAATAAATGAATTTTGTCGTAGCGAGTAATTTGTTGTCCCGTGGGATCAAACACAAGAGTGGTATTGAGTACCTTATTTGGATCTCTTGCCTCAAGCGGAATAGTGCCGGCAACCAAGTGCAGTTTGTTTTGTTTGGCAATCTGGGAGAGTTGCTCTTGGATTGGGCCGCTACCAACACTTTCTCGAGCAGAGACTTTATCGGTGTCTTTAAGACCCATTAGGCAAAAGTATTCTGGTAGAACCGCTAATTGTGCGCCATCTGCCGCCGCCGCTGCGATTAGTCTGCTTGCTGTAGAAAGGTTCTCTTGCAGATTGGGGGTAGACACCATCTGAATAGAGGCGACCTTGAGCTTTGGGGAATTTGCAGGTGTACTCATAGCAATCTAGTTTGCAGTTTTATTTGGAGCGCTTGAATTTTTTGGGTTGGTTTGTGGTCCCGAAGCGTTATCGGGTTTGCTTTGCTCTTTAAGCAAGTCCTTGCTACGAATCGTATCCAATGTTTTTGCATCAATCGGCTGACCTTTTTGGTCAAGAGGAATTACTTCTGGATCATCCCATGATCCTTGCACCAAATAATCAGACTGTAGGTTGCGATTAATTTGGCTGGTAATGAGGTATTGCCCAACAAGAGCACCAAGACCTACGATTGGGTTGATGGCAAATGCGGCTAAAGAGCCTGCGGTAGCATCAATTGTAGGAAAAATAGTGACACGTAAATCTTGAGTTTGCTTGGGGATATTAATTTGTCCGTTCATAGCAACGCGCGCCTGATCTAAGCCCATTGTGAATTGTTTGGTTTGAGCTACACCAGCATTCAAATCAAAAGAAGCATCAATAGTGTTGAATGGTGTACCTTTAGTGACAATATTTCCTAGGCTGCCTTTTAAGTCTAACGTGGCAAACCTAAATAAACTTTGCAAACTCAGAACATCTAGTAGCTTTGCGCCACTAGTATTAACCTCTAAGAGGCGACCTTTTTCCAGATTTAAATTTGCTTTACCTGCCAGGGTTTCGTATTGGGGGTTAAATGGAGATCCGTCCCAATCCGCATTGATTATCAGCTTGCCTTGCCCGCCCTCTACTGACTTTTGATTGGTCCAGTGGCCAATAATCTGGCCCGCATCCTTAATATCCATATCAACATTTAAGTTGGTATGTGCGGGGGAATTTTGCGTAGCGCCAACCCAACGACCAGTTGTGGTTGAGCTACCTTGTGGATTGTTAAATTGCACAGATTCGAAATTGACAGTATTTCCTATGGTCTTGGTTTTGATTTTTACTTGGCCAAGCTGTGCTTTGTTCCAATCAAAATCATCAATGGTTAATTCAATGCTAGGTATCGATCCTGGGCCAAATTTATTTTTAGTCGGCGGGGTTTTTGAAGTTTGATTTGTAGGTAGTGCTGCGCTAACAATTTCTTCGGGAATTTTTAAGCGCACAAGTCGTCCGCTAATTAAGTCGCTACCATCAGATGTTGTAGCTGGCTGATATTGGATGTTGCCAGCAACTTGAGGAGATCCTCTCAGGCGCAGTTGCCAGGCAGTGGATTTATTGCTTGCAGCCAAATTAATATCTTGCCAGACGCGGTCAAACAAAGTTAATTGTTTAACTTGTGCTGAAACTTGAATATTGTTTGGGTTAGAGCTCGCCCCAGATTTTTTTCTGTTTTGATTGCTCAAAAATTCTTGCCAGGCATCTGCGTTCAACTCATTGCTAACAATGTTTAGAGCAAAGCCTTGTTGAGGGAGTGTGGCGGGCGCGCCAATGCCTACAGCATGACGAAGAAGGTCGTCTCCGGCAATTTCGCCTTGAATAAAGTAGGCGTCCCCAATCCTTCCATCCCATGTGAGACGACTGGAGCTACTTTTTGTTTTAGCAAAGGTTTTAAGGTTCAGCTGACCAGACATTAAGGTGCCTGCCTGTTTTTTCAGGGGTGCGGGTGCAGCACTACCCCAGTCACGCATGTCGATTTTTAGGCTAGTTTCGCTATTACCCTTGTTGAAATTAATAACACCGTCATACCTAGCCAAACCACTAAGAGACTGCAAAATTGGGGATGCTTGTGCTACAGCATCGTTGGCAAAATAATCCTTGATAAAGTTTGCAGAAATACTTCCTGCGATGCTGTAGCTTTGGCTTCTTTGGTTAGGTGTTGTACTCGAAATTTTAATAGAGCCACCAAGAAAATCAGCCGTAATATCTTCAAATTCTGGATTGACTTCGGTAATGCGAATTTTACCTTTGAGATTTTCGAAAGGAGGTATGTCAGCCCACTGAACTCTATTGCCAGGGAAATTGATTTGAATATCTGTGTTGGTATCACCAGTTCCGGTTAGCGGGATTTTTAAGCCTAGACTTAAATTAGTAGCCCCTGTTATCTTTAAATTTTTCTCGAGCTCGGCCTGTTTTTTGCCAACAGGTGAGGTAAATAAATAATCCAAGAGTTGTGGCGCATCGCCCTGTGCTTCACCATTTACTGTCAGGATTAATTGCTTTGCACTAACACTTGGTATCTCAGCATGGAATTTGCTTAGGGCAACCTGTTTGTAGCTTGCTTGATTAATATCCACCTTCAAGTTGGCATTCTGCATGTTAATAACGCCATTTACGTTATTAAAGGCGGGCCATACGCCTTGTCCAGGTGATGAGGTAGGCACCGGGCTAAAGGTTGCGCCAATGATTGGTAGGTTGAGTGTGAATTCTCCCGCATTCGCTTTTGGGAACGGCACCTCATTTGGGTCACCCTTGATATGAAGGTTTCCCTTTTTAATCATTCCCGCATCAAAGGCTTTGCTTAAATAGGTTTTAGCTTCACCACTCATGCCAACTGGTAAGTATCGATAAGCAGTCTTTAGATTTGCTTGCGCAAAGTCCATATCCAGTGTCATGAAGTCGGGATTTTTAACTCCACCAATGATGTAGTTCAGATTGAGTGTTGTCGTAATCTCAGGGTTACTCAGTGCTAACTGCTTTGCATTTATAACCCAGTTACCCTTTTGTTTTGACCAGGAAATTTGACCATTAGCTTTGTCTAGTTTTATTTTTGGATCTACCAATAGATTGTTTATCTCCACCCCTAAATTATTGGATTGGATGGTAAAGCTTCCTTTGGTTTGGTCTGCAGCGAGAAATCCTGACAGGTTTGATACAGAGGGCATGGATTTGTTGATGCCGATAAAACTAACATCAATCAGTTTTGCACTCACATTAAAGCCTAGTTTGCTTGATTTAAACCAGCCACCAGGAATATTTAGTGCTGATAAAGGGGATTTGCTCTCAGCCCAGGAGATATCCAGATCTTGCAGCTCTCCATCGGCCTTGGAAGCTTTAATCCATTGCTGGACTTTTTTAGAGAGTGGAAGATTAAGTGCAAATAAAGCAATGTCCTCTACCGAAATCTTGGGAGATGAAAAGCCAAACTCTTTAATTTCTTCTTCGCCTGCCGGTGGCCTCCAGCGGAAAGTCATGGGGCTTAAATTCTCTAAAGGAGTTGATTTGGAGCTTTCGGCATCACGCCATGCAAATGTCTTGGTGGTGATAGAGATCATTCCGTTATCAGTTTCCTGCATCAGGTTTGTTTCTAATCGCCCAAGGGCAATGGCATCCTCATTCTTAGAAAGTTGAATTGTTAAATCATCAGCTGCAAGATAAATTTCTCCGCCATCAGGCTTGCCGTTATCAATTTTTAATTTTCCCTTTGAGCTGAGTGCACCATCTAAAGTATTTAGCGGGAGGGAAAATTCACTCGCAATCTGACCAAGTTGAAGGGTATTTAAATTCCAGGAGATAGTTCCAATCCAATCACGCCAATTGCCTGCTTGGCCGCCGATATGGTGGACTAAATCAATATCAAGTAGGAGCGGACCTTTTGTCCACGGCGTTGTTGCGCTGACTGAACCTTTGTGGCTACGAATGCCGTTACTGAGGGTAAGACTTTGTATCTCTATCGAAGTAGGTGATTTCTTTTTGAGTTGATCTTCCCAAAATAATTTGACGTCATTTACTCGAATTTCGTTTTGAGCAAAAAGCCAATTCTCTGCAGAGTAATCATTAGGTTTGCCATCAATCGAGATGCCGGCAATACTAATGACACCTTTGCCATTGCGTTGCGCATAAATTTCAGCACCTTCAAAATTGAGCTCTTGAAAAAATGGCGTGAGATGATAAAAGGAGGCCCAACTTAATTGACCATTTATCTTTTGTATGAATAAAAGAGGTTTTGTTTTTTCTGGGCTGTTAAAACGCAAACCCTCAACTTTAAAATCAGGCCTAATTCCAGTCCATGAAACATGGAGTGAGTCCATCGATACCTCAGCGCCAATTCGTGCGCTGATAAGTTTTTCAACTGAGGCCTTGGATTTCTCGATTTGCGGCCAAAGAACAAAACGCACCCCCACATGAACCAGCACAGAAAGGGCCAAGATTACACCCGCCACAATCAAGGCACGCTTACGCCAAGTTCGACCCGAACCTTGAGGACGTTTAGCAAGCGCGCTCTTAAGGCGAGGCGGAATAATGTTTTGCAGCATGACCTCTATTATCCGTCAGCCTTAGCTTGATCGCCAAGCTTATGGCAGGGGTTTTCAAGGTCGGATTAAGATGGGGGATGGATGATTTTTCCCGACAAATCGATTTTTTAGAGCGACATTCAACTTATGCGCGGCGTTGGCTAAGTGCGCGCCCTGAATGGGTTGATTGGCTTGGTATTCAGGGGCAAAAAAAGGTTGATTTGCCAGGTATTCGGAATTTACTGGGCGAGTGCCAAGTAACTCCTGCATCGAACGAGCAGGATGAGGCTGAATGGATGGCCAATTTGCGCTTGGCAAGACAGCGCTTGATGTTATGGGTGGCATTTAGAGATCTCAATGGTTTGGCTGGCTTAGATGAGGTCACTCATGCACTAAGTCATTTTGCCGAATTGGCGGTTTCTACTTCGATTGCGTTTATTCGAGAAGATCTCAAGAGTCGTTTTGGATTGCCTTGGAGTAATACAACTCAATCTGAAATGCCTCTCATGGTTGTTGGTATGGGTAAATTGGGCGGTCTCGAGTTAAATCTTTCTTCAGACATCGATCTCATATTTTTGTATGAGCATGAGGGTGAAACTACTGGTGGCCCTAAGAGTTTGTCTAATCACGAGTGGTTTACTCGAATGGGTAAGCGCTTAATCAAGTTACTTGCTGAGCACGATGCCAACGGTTTTGTATTCCGTGTAGATATGCGTCTTCGTCCTAATGGCGATTCAGGGCCTTTGGTATGTAGTTTGGATATGTTGGAAGAATATCTTTTAGTGCAAGGTAGAGAGTGGGAGCGCTACGCCTGGATTAAAGGTAGGCTGATTGCGCCACTACCAGGCTCTTCGGACTTTGCCCATTGTCAAAAAGAGCTTGATCAACTGATTCGCCCATTTGTATATCGCAGGCATTTGGACTACGGTGTTATTGCATCGATTCGTGACCTGCATGCCCAAATACAGGCCGAGGCTGAAAAGAGATCCTCAGGTCATCAAGGGCGTTCGCGTGATATTAAGTTGGGTCGCGGCGGCATACGAGAGATTGAGTTTTTAGCGCAAATGTTCCAGTTGATGAGGGGCGGCACGGATCCTCGCTTTAGAGTTCGCCCTAGTTTAGAAGTGTTGGAGCTCATTAAGCATTGCGGCATCCTGCCTGCTCATGAGGTGGAGTCATTACAAGCTGCTTACATTTTCCTGAGGCGTTTGGAGCATCGCATACAGGTTTGGGATGATCAGCAAACACATTACCTGCCAGATGATGAAAGTGCGCGTGCGCGCTTGGCGATTTCGATGCAAGGTCAAGATGCCCAGGTGGAAGATCTTATGGCCGAATTGGAGCAACACCAAAATCATGTTGCGCACTTATTCGAAAAAGCTTTCATGTTGGACGATGGTGCACGCCTTGAAATAGCCCCCTTGGCTATTGGCTGGGTTCCTGAGCAAGCAATCTTCCCCGACTCTTGTGCGCGCTGGCAGGCTTGGGTAGATAGCCCAAAGCAAAAGTTATTACCTGAAAAAAGCCGTTTAATTTTCGATAACTTAATGTGTAAAGCCGCAGAAAGTTTGCAAAATGATGGCTCAACTTCCGCTCATGCAGATCAAACGCTATTACGTTTCTTTGACTTGCTTGAGGCGATTGCCAGGCGTAGTGCCTATCTTTCTATTTTGGCTGAGTACCCCAGGGCACTATCGAATGTATTGGATTTGCTCAAGGCGTCTCAATGGGGTGCTCAATATTTAACGCGTCATCCCCATTTACTCGATTACTTGTTAAATTCCCAAGCTGAAAGAGCATTAATCGAGGACCCGGCAAAGTATTGGGGTGAGGTGAGATCCAATCTCAATATGCAGCTTGATGATGTGATGTCTGATGGTGATGGCTCTGAGCAGGCAATGGATATTTTGCGAGTGACTCATCACAATGAAACCTTCATTACGCTATTGACGGATCTCGGAATTGGCGTGCAACAAGCATTGCCGGTAGAGCAAGTAAGCGATCATTTATCAGCGCTGGCAGACTTGATTCTGCAAACTACCTTTGAGCGAGTTTGGCCAAGCGTGCTTAAGAAGTTTGAGTTACCTGCCGATACAAATCCACCTTTTGCTGTTATTTCTTATGGCAAGTTGGGTGGTAAAGAGTTGGGCTACGCATCTGATTTAGACATTATCTTTTTATATCAGGCAGATGAGGCTGATTACGCTGCCCAAGAAATTTATGCTCTGTTAGCAAAGAGAATGATTAACTGGCTTACAGCGTTTACTTCTACCGGCAGTCTATTTGAAATTGACACCCGTCTACGCCCCAATGGATCGGCTGGATTCTTGGTGACCAATGCAGAGGCCTTTAGGAAGTATCAGCTTCGTGAGGGTGACAATGCTGCTTGGGTTTGGGAGCATCAGGCTCTCACACGTGCTCGATTCTCGGCGGGTAATTCGCTGGTGGGCTCTTTCTTTGATTCGGTTCGATCAGAAGTGTTAAGCCAGCAAAGAAATATTGAGCAACTCCGTTCTGAAATTTTAGAGATGCGTCGCAAAGTCCATGCAGGCCACCCTAACGCCAATCCAGAGTTTGACTTAAAGCACGACGCTGGCGGCATGGTGGATATTGAGTTCATAGTTCAATTCTTGGTACTTGCCTATGCTCATCAGCATCCAAAATTGATCGGTAATCTCGGTAATATCGCCTTATTGCAAATTGCTGGTGAGATTGGCTTGATTACCCCTGAGGCCGCGCAATCCGTTGGCGATGCATATCGATTATTAAGGGCGCGCCAACATCGATTGCGTTTAGATGGGGCCGAAAAAACTCGTGTCGATTTAGATCAAGAGTCTGAGTTCACTGCCGCCAGAGATGCAGTTCAAGCACTTTGGCTAGAAATATTTAAAGCGCCTTCTAACTTGAACTAGAGCACCTTATTGCTGAAGATGGTCACTTTAGTTTTGCTCTAATAATTCACGAGCATGGCGACGGGTGGTGTCAGTAATAGTGGCGCCGCCAAGCATTCTGGCCACCTCTTCGACCCGCTCAGTTCTGCCAAGGACCTGCACTTGCGAAACGGTCTTCTCGCCACTTTGCGATTTACTAATCTTGAAATGATGATTGCCTTGAGCAGCTACCTGAGGTAAATGGGTTACGCATAAGATCTGGTGGGACTGACCTAATTGATGCAATAACTTACCCACGGTTTCAGCAACCGCTCCGCCAATGCCAGCATCGACTTCGTCAAATATGAGAGTCGGCGTAAATGAGGCTTTACTGGTAATGACGCTGATAGCTAAGCTGATGCGCGCTAATTCACCGCCGGAGGCAACTTTTGCGAGTGAGCGAGGTGTACTCCCAGCATGACCCGCAACTAAAAATTCAGCTTGCTCTAAGCCATGAGATCCACCTTCATTTAAAGGGGTAAGTGTAATCTCTAATTTTCCGCCCGCCATCGATAAGTCTTGCATCGCATCGGTGATGAGTTTTCCAAGCTCAGTAGCCGCTTTACCGCGCTTTTGGGAAAGTTGCTTGGCAATTTTTTGGTAAGTAGCTTCTTCTTGTTTGACTTGTTCGCGCAATGCTTCAATATTTTGCGAGGCCGTTAAGGCCTCGAGGCGTTCGGTTGTATCCTCAAGTAGTGCTGGGAGTGAATCCGCATCAGTGCGATATTTTCGGGCAGCGCTATGAAGCGCTTGCATGCGCTCCTCAACTTGCGCCAGCCTAGCTGGATCAAGATCAATTTTTTGAAGATAGCGGTTAAGGCTATGAATGGCTTCACCTAGCTGAATGCCGGCAGACTCAAGTGCTTGATTGATCTCTCCAAGATTCATCGCCGGCCAGCGACAGCGCGCGGCGGATGGCCTCGGCACTGGTGTCGTTGATGAAGCCCAGCAACTCCTTGGCGCGGTCGCTGGACCACGCCTCAAGCTCGCGCATGACGGCATCCAGGGACACGCCACGGTCGGCGGACATGTCCATGGCGGCCTGGATGGCGCTCGAGCGCAGCATGCCGGTCAGGAGCAGCAGCAGGCTCTCGTTATTGTCGTCGAGGCCGGCCACGAGATAGCTGAGCTGCTCGTCAGTAAGGGCGCGCGTGAGCATGGGCACGCCAAGAGAGACGAGCTTCTTCTTCTTGGCGGAGTCTGTGTTGCCGTCAGCCAGCGCGTTCGGATCGCCGTTGGCTGTTCCGCCAAGATCGACGGTCTGCTCCTTGAGGTACTGGTCGCCGCGCTCCGGATCGGGCTCGAGGCCCGCCAAGCGGCGC
>ERZ650310.620-NODE-620-length-10533-cov-4.510498_pt1 | contig 10533 bp, 15 predicted proteins | sample MGYA00376246_ERZ650310 | MGnify/ENA primary metagenome ERZ650310 (study PRJEB26733, sample SAMN07839286) | wastewater metagenome | biome: small river; feature: stream; material: water | place: USA: North Carolina | collected 2016-03-01 ...
GCCGGTGCGATCCCTGCGTCCAGTTCGCGCAGCAGTACCGGAGGAGTTACAAGAACCCGTGGCAGAGGGCCCTGAGTGGCTCCTCCGCGTAAGGCGCACACGCAGCCTCGGTCGCAGCCTCGTGTTCGGGGTGCGGCGAAGCGGTTGGCGTCGTCGTCGGCGGCGGTCGGTCAGCCGGCCGTGGTCGATGATGGGCCGCCGGCGTTGCCGGCGTTGCCGGGTGGGATGGAGTGGCTCCCAGCGACGATCGATGCGTGGGTCGCGTTGTGGGCTGAGCCGCAAGCGAAGCATCTCTCGGGTGTGCAGAAGGTGGTCGCGTTGCGGTGGATCCGGGCGTTCGATGAGTGGCAGCGGGCGCTCGATGTGGTGGTGGCCGCGCCAATGGTTGCCGGGTCGCAGGGGCAGCCGGTGGGGAATCCGCTGATGGGGTGGGTGACGTCTCGCGAGTCCGAGATGGAGAAGTGTGAGAAGCAGATCGGGGTCGGGTTGCGGAACAAGGCCGATCTCGGGTTGACGCTCGGTCAGGCCCGGTTGACGGCGCAGCAGTTGAACGAGCAGCACCACCAGCGAGGGAGTGCGAGTGGCATCGATCCAGCCGTCGCCGCCGGCGAAGAAGCGACCGACGAAGAAGGGTGGTCGGCCCAGTAGCCGGGGTGGTAGCCGGCGTCCATCGGTGAAGCCGACGTGGCGCGACTATCTGGTGACGAACGCGAAGCCGGGCCCGACGCGCGGGTTCGATGCGATGCGGTGGATCTCGACGCATTGTGTGCACACCAACGATCGTTGGACGGGGTTGCCGTTCGTGATCTTGGCGTGGGAACGGATGGTGATCCTCGCTCTGTTCGCTGTTCGGGCGGACGGGTTGCGGCTGGTGCGGTGGGCGCTGATCGGGATCGCGAAGAAGAACGGCAAGACCGAGCTGTGTGCGGCGTTGGCGTTGTACTTCGCGTTCGGGCCGTCGGGCCCGGATGGTGAACCGGAGCCGTCGGCGTTGGTGGTGTGCGCTGCAGGGAACGACGCGCAGGCGGACCTGGTGTTCGGTGCGGCGCGGAAGATGGCTGAGCTGTCGCCGTCGTTGTCGCAGATCCTCGAGGTGTACGAGTCGGAGATCGTGTGCCCGACGTTGCCGGGTTCGCGGATCGTGCGTGTCGCCGCAGCGGCGAAGAAGACGAGCTCGACGCTCGACGGTCCGAACATCTACGTCGTGATCTGTGACGAGCTGCACTGCTGGGAGGGCAACGGGGCCCGGGTGGTGTGGGACACGTTGACGAATGGTGGTGTGACGCGCCGGCAGCCGATGGTGTTGCAGATCACGACGGCCGGGTTCGACAAGGAAACGGTTTGCGGTGAGCAGTACGACTACGGGGTCGCGGTCGCGTCGGGTGAGGTCATCGATCCGGGGTTCTTCTTCTGGTGGGTGCAGGCCCCGGCCGGTGCGGACCGTTTCGATCCGGCGGTGATCGAGGCGTCGAACCCGTCGTTCGGTGTCACGGTCACGTTGGAGTTCTACCTTGACCAGTTGTCGAAGAAGACCGAGGCGGTGTTCCGCCGGTTCTTCTTGAACCAGTGGACCGAATCGTCGGAGTCGTGGCTGGCCGAGGGGCAGTGGGAGTTGTTGTCGGTCGGCCCGTTCACGTTCGCGCCGGGGTCGGCGTTGTGGACTGGTACCGATGCGTCGACGAAGCATGACTCGACGGCGCATGTGATCGCCCAGTGGCACGACTGCAATCCGGGCTGCCCTGGTTGGAACGACGCCGACATCGACCGTGCGGCCCAGGGTGCGGGGTCGCGGAAGTTGCGGTTGCAGGCGAAGGTGTGGGAACGCCCCTATGACCCGAAGACCCGCCGGCCGATCGAGGATTGGCGGTTGCCGATCGCCGAGGTCGAGAACTTCGTCCGTGATCTCGGTCGCGAGTTCGGTGTTGGCCCGGACGGGGTGCGCGCCTGCGGGTATGACCCGATGTTGTTCGAACGGTCGGCGCAGCAGCTGTCGTTGGAGGGTCTCCCGATGGAGGAGGTCCCGCAGACCGACGCCCGGATGGTCCCAGCGTGTCAGGGGCTGTATCAGCTGATCGCTGAGGGGTTGCTGGAGCATGACGGCTCGGAGGTGTTCGCCCGCCATCTGAAGGCTGCGGTCGCGGTGCAGACCCGTGGTGGTGACGGCGGGTTCCGTCTCGCGAAGGGTCGGAGCCGCAAGAAGATGGACGCCGCGGTCGCGGCCGCGATCGCGACGCGGTTGGCGGTGATGGACGCCGGTGGTGAGGAGGAGACCGGCCCGGAGCCGTTCTTCATGACATGAGAAGAGAGTAGGGGCGATGACGTTGAAGGCCAAGATCGCCGCCGTGTTGCAGCTGGCCGGCGCGGCATCGTTGACGGCCGCTGGTGCGGTCGTGGCTCCTCTCGCAGGGCTGATCACGGGTGGTGTGCTTGCGATCGTGTTCGGGATCGCGTTGGAGCTCGAAACCCGCACCGCCCCCGCCGGGCCCGACGAGGGCGCGCCTGCCGTGCCGTCCGGGTCGGGTGCGGTCGAGAAGCGTGGTGAGGTCTGATGCTGGGTTCCCTGCGACGGAAGGCTGCGATCTCGTTGTCGTCGATCGGGCAGACGTTCACCGATCGGCCGTCGTGGCAGCAGGATCTGCTCGAGGGGCGCGCGTTGGTGTCCCGCCCCCCGTTCGGGGTGAACGAGTCGATCGAAGCGAACTTCGGTGCGATCGTCCGCGAGGCGTACAAGGCGGGCGGGATCGTGTTCGCGTGCATCGTTGCCCGGGCGATGCCGTTCTCCGAGGCCCGGTTCGTGTACCAGGAGCTCGTCGACGGTCGCCCCGGGCGGATGTTCGGCGGCCCCGGGTTGGATCTCCTCGACGCGCCGTGGCCGAACGCGACGACGGGCGAGTTGTTGTGGCGGATGGAGCAGGACGCGTCGCTCGCCGGGAACTTCTACGCGACAACGGTCGGTTCCGGGGCGTCGCGTCGGATCCGCCGGTTGCGCCCGGACTGGGTGACGATCGTGTCCGGGGTTCGTGGCGTCCCGGATGGTTCGCCGTGGGATCTGAACGCCGAGGTGCTCGGCTACATCTACGAACCGAAGGGTGTCACCCGGGGCCCGGGTCCGGTGCTGTTGCTCCCCGAGCAGGTCGTGCACTACTCGCCGATCCCGGACCCGGAGGCGCAGTGGCGTGGCATGTCGTGGGTGCAACCGATGCTCGACGATGTGCAGGCGGACCGGGAGGCCACCAAGCACAAGGCGAAGTTCTTCGAGAACGGTGCGACGTCGAACATGGCGATCGTCTACGACGCGTCGGTGAAGCCGGAATCGGTGGAACGGTTCAAGGCCGTGTTCGACGAGGCGCACCTGGGGACGAAGAACGCGTACAAGACGATCCATCTGGGTGGTGGCGCGGACGCGAAGTCGCTCGGCGCCGACATGAAGCAGATTGATTTCAAGGCCACGCAGGGCGCCGGCGAAACCCGCATCGCCGCAGCCGCGGGTGTGGGTGCGATCATCGCCCGGTTCTCCGAGGGCATGCAGGGGTCGTCGTTGAACGCCGGGAACTACGACGCAGCCCGCCGCCAGTTCGGTGACATGACGCTGCGTCCATTGTGGCGCACCGCGTCTGCGTCGCTCGCCAAGCTGGCCCCACCCCCGCCGGGGAAGCCGGCCCGGTTGACGGTCGACACCCGCGACGTCGAGTTCCTCAAGGAAGCCCGCAAGGAGCAGACCGAGATCCTGGCCGCGCAGGCGACCACGATCAACTCGCTGGTCGCCGCCGGCTACCAGCCGGACGCGGTGATCGATGCGGTCGAGGCGGGTGATCTGTCCCGGTTGGAGGGCAAGCACACCGGGATGTTCTCCGTCCAGCTCCATCCCCCCGGCACCGTCACGTCGTCCGCGGCGGGCGGCGCCTGAACCCGATCTGGCCGACTGAGCAGGAGGACCCTTTGTGGACAAGAAGTCTCTGACCCGGGTGCGGGTGAAGAACGCCGAGCTGGGCATCGTCGAGGCGGTGTTCGCGTCACATCTGATCGACCCGGCCGACATGGCGACAGCGACCGCGGAGGTGATCGATGCCGACGGTGACGTGACCTTGAAGGGCGCGTTCACCGAGGGGCAGCCGGTCGTCGTGTCCGCCTACGGGCACGGGTCGTGGGAGGGTCGGTTGCCGGTCGGGAAGGGCAAGATCCGCGAACAGGGATCTGAGGCGATCGCCGACCTGCAGTTCTTCATGAACACCCCCCACGGTCGCGACACGTTCGAGACCGTGAAGGAGCTGTCGGACGACGATCTGCAGGAGTGGTCCTACAGCCTGCACGACGTGAAGGCGGTCCGTGCCACGGTCGCCGGGAAGCAGGTCCGGGTGTTGCAGCGCGTCGGGCTCGTCAAGGAGGTGTCGCCGGTGTTGATGGGCGCCGGCGTCCAGACCCGCACCTTGGCGACGAAGAACCGCAAGCAGCTTGATTCGTCGTTGCGGTCGCTGTTGCGTGCCGCCGGCCGCGCCCGCTGGAACGGGTGGGTGTGGATCGAGGATTACGACATCGATGAAGGGTTCGTCGTGTTCGGCATCGAGGACTACCTCGCCGGCGACGAACGTCTGGTGCAGGTCGGGTTCACCCGCACCGACACCGCCGTCGTGCTCGACGAGAACGAGCTCGACGTTCACGAGACCGCCGTGTACCTGCCCAAGCAGGCCGGCGGTCTGCAGTTCTCTGAGCATGTCGCCGCGGTCGTGGCCGACGTCGACGCGCTCACCGCAAGGGCATCGGAAGTCGTGGCTCTCCGTGCCGAGAAGGGCAAGAAGATCAGCGCCGAATCGGTCGAGCAACTCCACCTCCTGGTGGAACGCCTCGCCCAGGTCAAGGCGCTCATCGAACCGCCTGCCACCCCCGAAACCACCACCGATGACGACGCGATCGCCGAGTACGCCCGCTTCGTCGCTCTCGCACAAGGAGTCTGACAACCATGGAGTTCCCCGAACTGAAGGAGACGACCGGCAAGATCGCCGAACGTCGCAAGCAGCTGGCCGACATCTTCGCCGAAGCCGGCCCCACCATCGACCTGGCCAAGGTCAAGTCCGTGGACGGCGGCAAGGACGCAGTCCTCGAGCGGATCCGCACCCTGAACACCGAGCTCGACGAGCTCGCCACGAAGGCGGCCGATCTGACGATGGTCGCGAAGGCCGCCGACCGGGCCTCGGCGCATGAGACCGGCGACGGCAACCAGGACCAGGACCCGACCGTCGTGTCGACGAAGGAGATCGGCCGCCAGTTCACCGAGTCGGCGGCGTTCAAGGCCCGCCCCCGCGGTGGCGACAGCGCACCCGTGACCCTGAAGGTCGACCCGGGCGCTCTCGGCCTCAAGACGCTGATGACGACCGCCGCCGGTTTCGCCCCGGAATCGGTCCGCTCCGGTGTCGTGGTCGACTTCGCCACCCGGCCGGTGCAGATCACCGACGCCATCCCGTCGTACCCGTGGGACCAGGCCGCGTACAAGTACATGGAGGAGACCACCTTCACGAACAACGCCGCCGAGGTCGCCGAAGGCACGACCTACGGCGAGGCTGCGCTCGTCTACACCGAGCGGTCGGTGACGGTCGAGAAGATCACGATCTGGATCCCGGTCACCGACGAGCAGCTCGAGGAAGTCCCGTTCCTCGAGGCCCGGTTGAACACCCGGCTGCCGTTCATGATCCGCCAGCGCCTCGACGGGCAGCTGCTGTCGGGCAACGGCGTGACCCCGAACATCCGTGGCGTCACGAACGTTGCCGGCATCCAGAACCAGCCCAAGGGTGCCGACCCGGCGTTCGATGCGATCCTGAAGGGAGCGGTCAAGGTACGCACCGTCGGCTTCGCAACCCCGGACAAGGTGCTCATCCACGCGACGGACTGGCAGAACCTGCGGCTCACCCGCACCGTCGATGGGATCTACATCCTCGGCAACCCGACCGATCCGGCACCCCAGCGCATCTGGGGTCTGCTCCCGGTCGAGCACACCATCGGTGCTGCGGGCACCGCTGTTGTCGGCGACTACGCGAACTTCTCGGAGCTGCTGATCCGCCGCGACATCGAAGTCAAGGTGTCCAACTCGCACTCGACGTTCTTCGTCGAGGGCAAGCAGGCAATCCGGGCCGACATGCGCGGCTGCGCCGCCTGGCTCCGTCCGACCGCGTTCTGCACCGTGACAGGTCTGTAACCCCCGAGCGTTCGGTCCGGGGTGGTTTCGGCACCCAACTGCCGCGAAACCCGCAAGGTCCACCCGGTACCCGTCCGGTGGTGGTGGACACCCCGGATCGAACAGCCCGTCACCCGCTATTTCTCGACAAAAGGAGAAGAACACACATGCCCACGATCTCAGGAGGTGTGGTGCAGCCGGCCGATGGCCTGCAGCGTCACATCGTCAACGCCGGTGCGCCCGGCGCGAACGCGTACGCCGGTCAGGTCGCCCTTGGCGGTCTGCTCATCGACGTGACCAACGCCAAGCTGTACATCTGCACAGCGACGAACGGGTCGACCACGGCGACGTGGACGGTCGTCGGAGCGCAGACGTGAGCCGGGGCGTGCGTATCTGGCGCACCGTCGATGGCCGCTACGTCGGCGACGGTCATCTCGACGCGGCGTTCCTCGCCGCCGGGATCGATGATCCGGTCCCGGCCGACTTCGACGAGGCCGACTTCGAACCCGGCCCCGCTGTGGCTGCCGGGGACGACGTGGTGGTCGACGAGGATCTGTCGGCGCTCACGAAGCCGAAGCTCATCCAGTGGCTCACCGACCACGGTGTCGATCACGACCCGAAGGCCACCAAGCCCGAGCTGCTCGCCCTGGCCGAAGCGGCCGCCGCCGCCGGCGAGCCTGTGCCGGCCGGCGATGCAGGCCACCCGTCGGGTGTGACCGTCATCACGTCCTGAACCCATCCCGGTCCCCCTGTTTCACCCCTCCTCCCGCCTCGTCCATCGTGACCGGGCAGCCCCTCGTCGGGTCGGGGGTGAGCAGGGAGGACCGCCTGTCTGGTTGCCGTTTGGAGTGTGCCCGTGGTCGCGTTGCCCTACCATCAGCGGATCGTTGCCGGCACCTCGGCCCAGGTGTCGTGGCAGCAGATCGGTGGTGACGGTGAACCGGTCGATCCGGGCACGGTCACGGTCACGGTCACCCGTGCGGACGGCACCTCGTTGGCTGCTGGTGCGGCCACCACAGGTTCAGGGACGTCGGCCCGCACCTACACACTGTCGGCGGCGGTGACGGCGGTCCTGGACCGTCTGACGGTCGCCTGGTCCTCGGCTGGGGTGGTGTTGGCCACCACCGAGGTGGATGTGACCGCGGCGCCGTGGTTCTCGAACGCCGAGCTTCGGGCCGCCGAGTCGGCGGTGCGCGACATCGCGACGTACACGCCGGCCAGGATCACGATCGCCCGTCTGCTCACCGAAGCGTTCTTCGAACGGGTCACGCATGTGCGGTTCGTTCCCGGGTACAGCTTGGAGATGCTCCCCGGTTCGGGGTCGGCCCGTCTGGTGGTCGGGCACCCGTACGTCCGCCGTGTGCGGTCGGCATCCCTGTTCTCGGACCCGGCCCAGCCGGCGTTCGAGACGTTGGCTGCTGGTGAGCTCGCCGCCATCCCCGCATCATCGTCCGGGGTGGTGTCCCGCTACCAGGGGGTGTGGTGTGCTGATTGGGTGCGGATCGGGTACGAGTGGGGGCATGCGTTCCCGCCGGCGGATCTGCGCCGGCAGGCGATGCGGTTCTGTCGCGAGGTGCTGCTCGGCGACAAGTCGCAGATCCCCGACGCCGCGGTCACCTGGTCGTCGACGGAGGCGGGCGGGTTCTCGTCGGTGCTCGTCACTCCCGGGGTGCGTGGCGCGCACACCCGGTTGCCGTCCGTGAACGAAGCCCTCGACGCCTGGACGTTCACATGACCCCGCTGACGTCGGCGATCCCGACGGTGTGGCGCACGTTCACCCGGTTGCTGCGCGACGCATCGTTCCCTCGTGACCCGGGGGTGGATGAACCGGTCGCGGTGTGGTTCGGGTCACCGGACCAACCGAACCCCGATGAGCACGGGAACCCGCCGATGGCGACCGAACGTGTCGTTGTCGTGGGGATGGTCGACAACCCTGACGCCGAGTGGGGGCCGATGGGGCAGCTGGCCCGCGAGGAGACGTGGCGGTTCCCGATCTACGTGTCGACCGCGATCCCTGGTCGCACCTCCGAACAGGCCCTCGCCCGCCTCGAGGAGCTCACCGCGCTCGTCGAGCTGATCGTGCGCGACATCAACGCGTCGGCCCGCACGGCGACGTGGCCGCCGGAGTTCACCCCGTATCCGAAGGCGCAGGTCGCGGTTGATCGTGTGCGGCCGCTTACCCCGCTGGGCTCGGACGGGTACATCGGGGTCGCCGAGATCGTGATCGGCTGCCAGTTCCGGGTGGGTACCCCACCGGTCGTTCCCGACTGACCCAACCAAAGAGGAGTGTCAACATGAAGTTGAGGTTCAACGGTACGAGCCCGGTGCTGGCCCCGGGCACCGAAGTGGTGATCAACCCTGGTGATGTCGTCGAGCTGCCCGATGATGTCGCGGAGTCGTTGCTCGGTGCCGGCGCCGCTCACGGTGTCGACGACACCGGCGCCCCGACCGTGACCCCGGCCGTCGACCCGTTGTGGTCACGCCCCAAGACCGAGAAGCACCTGGCCGGTTCGGCCACCGAGAAGAAGGAGGACTGAGCCCCGATGACTGCTTCAGGTTTCGACAGCCAGGTCGGTTACGCGATCGAGTCGCCCGTTGGCACGTTCACCGCGCCGACCCGGGCGATCGAGCACGTCAAGTTCGGGTTGAAGTCGACCCGTCCCGACATCGTCTCCCAGGGAATCAAGACCGGCCGCCGGTCCGGGTTCCGCCGGATGAAGGGTGTCGAGGTGTGCGCCGGGGCGATCTCGCACGAGTTGTCGCCGGCGAACACCGGGCTGCTGCTCGTCAACGCGGTGGGTGCAGTGTCGACGACCGGTGCCGGCCCGTACACGCACGCGATCACCGCCGGCCCGCTCGTCGAGACCCGCCCACTGTCGATCCAGGGTGGTGTGCCATCGTTCGATGGGACGATCAACCCGTTCAACTTCGTCGGTTGCCAGGTGAAGGCGGGGTCGATCTCGGTCAAGAAGAACGCCGCCGTCATGCTCGACTTCGACTGGGTCGCCCAGCACCTGCAGAACACCGGTGACGGTGACACGGTGGCCGGGCTCACCGCCGCCGTGTACTCGGCGACGTGGGCGCCGTTCACGTCGCTGAACGCGGTGTTGACGATCAACGCCGTCGAGTACGAGTTCGACGAGGTCACTCTCAAGTTCGACAACGGGCTCCGCACCGGCAACTACACGTCGCGGGCGACGAACCCGTCGCGGGCGAAGCTCTCCAAGGAAGAGGGCCAGCGGGCGTGGACGATGTCGGTCACCTCCGACTTCTGGAACCTCACCGCGATGAACCGCGCCTACGCCGGCACCGAGGTCTCGTACTCGCTCGCGTTCACCTCCGGCACGACGTCGCTGACGGTCGCCGGGAACTGTCGCACCCAGCCGGAATCACCGACCCAGGACGGGGTGAAGCTCACCGGGCAGACCCTCAACCTCGACCTGTTGTCGTCGACATCCGATGCCGCAGCGATGACCTGGACGCTCGTCAACAGCGACTCGGCCCCCTGACCCCGCGATGCTGGTGGTCGCCGCCGAGACCGAGGGGATCCGGGAGGCGCTCGCCGCGCTGGACCGGGTCGCCCGTCTCGACGCACAGAAGGATCTCCGCGACGAGTTCAACAAGCTCGCCGGCGAAGCCGTCACCGCTGCGAGGGGGTTGGCGTCGACGAAGATGGAGGCGAAGGCCGCCGGCACGTTGGCGGTCGCGTCGACGGCCACCTATGCGGCGTTGAAGTTCGGTGCCGGGTTCGCGGGTGCGTTCGGTGCCGAGTACGGCGGCCAGAAGGGCCAGCACCGGGTTGTCGCCCACTTCGGTGGCTACACCGGATGGAACCAGTTCCGTGGGTGGCGCGGCAGCGGCGCCGGCGCCGGCTACTTCATGTGGCCCGGCATCCGCCAGGCAACCGAACACGGCGCGCCCGACCTGGCCGAGGGTGTCGCCCGGATCTTCGAACAGTGAACCAGCGAGGTGAGAACCAAATGCTTGACCAGCAGCCTGACGACCGCCCGACATCGTGGGAGACCGGCCGACCAAACCTGATCGCCGCGTACCCGGCGCACATTCCAATGGGCCTACCACTGCCGAACCACCCGATCTCTGACCATCCTGTTGAGGTTGAGGGTGACGGTCGCCCGGATGCGGAGTTCACGCTGTGAGTGAACGTGAGGTGCGGATCCGGTTCACCGGTGACAGCGCTGTGCTCAAGGGCTCCGCGAACGATGTCCGCCGGATCTTCCAGAACCTGATCGAGGACGAGTCCGACGCCCGTGGCGCCGGTGAGAAGATGGCCGACGCGCAACGGCAGGTTGCCGACCAGATGCGCAAGAGCATGGACGAGATCGGAAGAGCACACGTCTGAACTCCAG
>ERZ650310.621-NODE-621-length-10532-cov-7.581082_pt1 | contig 10532 bp, 12 predicted proteins | sample MGYA00376246_ERZ650310 | MGnify/ENA primary metagenome ERZ650310 (study PRJEB26733, sample SAMN07839286) | wastewater metagenome | biome: small river; feature: stream; material: water | place: USA: North Carolina | collected 2016-03-01 ...
AGGTAAAACACATTGGTACAGATTCGTTGATAACGTAGTTGTAAGCTCGGGAGCGATATAATGGCCATAACTCAAATACTGGCTCCAACATTAATACTGAACGAACAATCAATATCAGCCTCGGCAACAATGTCAACAATACCCGCTGGTACTAATAGGTTAGTATTAGTTCTATTTTTTACATACGCGGGATCAGGAAACTCTAACCCACCCACTGCTATAACCTGCAATGGTGTTGCTGGTACATATATTGTAGGTGACTCTACTGCTAATAGAACAACAGTAGCCGCGTATTATTATAATGAGTCTCAGATAGCCTCAATATCTGGACAGACTCTAACATCTACAACTGGAACGGCTGGCAGTCAAAAGTCAATAATAGTGATGGCTGTGGATAATGCTGCACAAACAAATCCAATTAATAAAGGATTTCAGCATGTAGAGAATCCAACTGCCGTATCATTCTCATTAGTCCGTACAGCAGGCTCCTACACTGTAGGTTTTGCAGCAACCTCCGTATCTGGAACACAGTTAACATTTAGTAATCCAAGTACAACTAGCTCTATTGCACTAACCTCTACACGTAAGCTGACTTATGGTCTAGCAACGGATACTGCCAGAACTGCGAGTTTTACATGTAATAGTGCAAACTCTGTATCAGCGTTAGCTTTTAATATAGACCCCTTCCCAACTGGCACAATAACTGATTTAAACAGCGGTGGCAATGTTAAGGCAGGAAGCACGGGAAATTCTGTTACGTCGTCTGGATTTTCCCCGACTGGTGGTACTGGTGGCGGTAAAACACTAACAGCATGGGCAGGAAGCAACCCCTATACGTTCACGCAACCTGCTTATGTCGATGGCGCTACATACCCACAGCCAGACACATCACAAACATTTATTTTCACAGATGGTTCACAATCCCCACAAATAACTAGGGTATTAGAATCTCCGATAAACATGACCAGCGTAGTGGCCACATCACCAATAATAGATGAAGAGTCTTATCTTGGATACGCAATGATGTTACAAGGGAAGACCCCAGTAACCAATGATAAATTCGTTTATCCAACAGAAGGTGGCAATTTTACCATTAGCAGCAATGGTAAAATTACTTGCCTTGGTGCAGGTATGAGAGTTTTGTGGCATTGGAGTGTTTCTGACTCTGTGATGACACGGATGGAAGTTACTATCAATGATCTTGGCGAAGTTATAGGTGTCATGTTAGGCATAACAGGCCGAATATCAAATATCCTTACCAGAAGTATCACTGGTTCTATTACAACAATTCATTAAGAGAGCCTCTAATGACAGCATTAATTATAACTGCACAAACAGGCGCAGCTACATCCACACAATTTGCAGTAAATAAAAGAGTAAGTAAGACCGTAATGGCTAATGGACTAGCTGGGGCTGAGTATGTAGACATACAGATTAAGGATGGCGCAGGTAGTTGGATAACTACTTCCACTGCTAACAGGTTAACAGCTACAGACCCCGCAAGAACTATCTCAACAGAAGGTGAGTATCGCCTTAGTAAGGGTGTTACAGCAGGTAGTGTGAGTTGTTCCCTGACAGGGGTTTAAGTATTAAGTTTAATGATGGTCGATACGGGGATTGCAACCCCTTCACATTGCCTATTCCTTTGTGATAGACTGTCGCCTTTTGTTCTGAATACGGAGAAGTAAATATAATGCAAGAAGAAGTTTGGAAAGACATTACAGGTTACGAAGGTTTTTACCAAGTAAGTAATTTAGCTAATGTCAGAAGCTTAGATAGGGTAGAGACTCTGTACAGACTAGATATTGATAAGACAATTATTCGCCCAAGAAAGGGAAGACTTCTTAAACAGAAGCTTACAGATAAAGGTTATTATTCGGTACATTTAAGGGATAAGGTAAACGAGTTAGAATCGTGGCCTTCTGTACACAGGCTAGTTGCACTCGCTTTTATACCCAATGATGACAATAAGCCAACAATAAATCACATCAACGGAATCAAGACTGATAACTCTATTAGTAACCTTGAGTGGGCAACCCAACAAGAACAAACAGTACATGCCTTTGAAACAGGTTTAATATTTGTTCGTGGAAACACCCTGTATGATGAAGATTTTAAGGAGAAAGTAATAACTTACCATAAAGAAACTGGTCAGTCCTACAATAAAATAGCTGAACACTTTAAAATGAGTCCTAGAAGTGTAAGTAGGATTGTTCAAGGATTGTGGGGGGATAAAAGAAAACCTCATAAGAGTCTAATCTCGAAAGCCAGATGGTTGAGAGAGCAAAACTTCGCTTTGTCCAGTATTGCTAAGATAACAGAAATGAGTATTTCTGCAATACATAGATATACGAAGACTGAGGTTGTGAATGAGTAATTATGAATATACCTTCAGCCCTGCTAGTCGCAAGGCTGAGATGTATCTCAAGAGTGACTGTGTGATAACAGTTTTTGGTGGTGAAGTTTAGCGCCTCCAATCAACACCTTTCTAATTCGGTGAAACCTTAGCACTATGGATGAAGGCAATACCGAGCGAAGCCCTTAGGGGAACGTGTAACGACTATCGAAACAGCCTAGACAGTGTTCAGGTGAATGGAGTAGAGTAGGTTCTAAGTAGAATCGAAACGGAAGGATGACATCAAATACGCAAGGTTTGAATGTCATAAGATATAGTCTGATTCTTGGAGAAATCCAAGTGAGGTTAACGCCCTCAATAACGTAATGGCAATGGGGTCGGGTAAGACTTACAATGGACTCCTGAAGTTCCTGAGATGGATAGATGACCCTTTTTTTCGTGGGGTTGTGATCCGTAAAAGTTCCACTACAATTATGCGAAGCGGGGGTATTTTTGACTCCAGCAAAGGGATGTATAAAGCGTTTGATCCAGACGTAAAGATCAATCATAAAGCACAGAAATTTACCTTCCCCTCTGGTGCAGAAATATCTTACACACACTTAGATACAGATGAACAAGCAGAAGCCTTCAGGGGTAGTGAGTTCTCTCACGCACTCTTAGAAGAAGCTACAGAGCTGAAAGAAGATCATGTTCTAGTAATCCTCTCCCGTCTACGGACTAAAGCAAACATGACTCCCTCAATGGGTATCACATGTAATCCATCCCCCACACATTTCTTGAGAAAGTGGATTGATTGGTATTTATTGCCTGAAGGCCACGAACATGCAGGTAGGCCTGACCCAAGTAAAGATGGCATTGTAAGATACTTCCTACGCATTGACAATGAGATGATTTGGGCTGATACAAAAGAAGAATTGTTTGAACGCTATAAAGACCCAACATTACCAGATGACCATGTAGAGCAACCAATGCCTGTGTCATTCACCTTTATCAGCGGAAATATCTACGATAATCCGATTTTGATGAAGACACAACCGCAATATTTAGCTTCTTTGAAGGCTATGAAAAGGGTTAAACAAGAGCGTGACTTATGGGGCAACTGGAATGTTAAAGAACAGACAGCAGGCTTCTGGGACTCTTCTTGGTGTGATGAGGTACTTCAACCCCCTAGCAAGAAAGATGTAATACGAAAGGTTAGAGTGTGGGATATCAGCGGTGCTCGTAAATCTGAGACTTACCCAAACCCAGATTACACAGCAAGCGTATTGATGTCACTAACGAGAAGTGGTCAATATGTGATAGAAGATGTAATGCGGTTCAGGGATACCTTTCAAGGTGTTTATAAGAAAATACTTGAGACTGCACTTGAGGATGGGAAAGACGTACAAGTTCTTATCCCACAAGACTCAGGCCAAGCTGGTATCACTGCTGCGAAGTCCTTACAAGTTTATCTAGCCGAAAGGCAAGTAGCCGCAAAATTAGTTAAGACAAGTAAATCCAAACTGGACAGGTTTAGACCTTTTGCTGCTGCTAGTGAAGCTGGTGCTGTCCACATTCTTAAAGGTTGTGCCTCTGACTTAGAGAACAAAATCTACAACGATAACCTGTTCTTCTATTCTGAACTTGAAAACTTTGTAGATAAGGGTAGAAATCAGAAGGATGATATGTTCGACTGTTGTGGGGATGCTTTTAAATATCTAGCACAATCCAAAACACTACCCAACTTCATGCACGGATTGAAGCAGATGAACCTCTCAACACCAAACCCAATCAATAACATTCCATTCGGATAATATAGCCTATGGCTGATGTAAAAGAAATAGCTCCTTTGGAAAAAGGAGACAATGCTGCCTTACGCCTCCGAATGGGGGAGATTGGGCAAACAGGGATTGTTACCCTTGGGGGTCAAGTAGGACTTGAAACAGATAGATGGGAGCTTCAGTGGCCTTACTGTATCAACACTTATACCAAGATGGCCAATGACCCTGTAATTGCCCCAGCATTGTATTTAGTTAAGATGATGATAGCTCGTGCTAAGTGGAAAGTTAAAGTCCCTAGGCGAGCTAGTCCACAACAAAAGCAAAGAGCTAATTATCTCAAGCAAGTAATGGGGGATATGGATCATAGTTGGTTCTCCTTTGTAAGGGACGCTGCAAGCTTTGATACTTACGGTTTCAGTATCCATGAGATTGTTCTACGACCAAGACGCAAGCGTTACGGCAGTAAGTATGATGATGGTTTAGTTGGTGTTCAGAAACTTCCAACACGTTCTCAAGAAACAATTGCTAAGTTTAATTATGATAAAGATTTTAGGGAACTAGATTCTGTAGAACAGAGGTATTTTACTAATAACGATAGTTCTGGTTTACCCACTAATGCAGTGACAAATGCCACTAAAAGAATCCCACGTTACAAGTTCTTATTGTTTAAGAATGCTTCAAGAAAAGAGTCACCATTAGGAACAAGCCCTTTAATGGCTGCATGGCCAGCGTGGAAGTACATGACTTCTATTAAAGAGTTTGAAGCTATTTCTATTGCTACTGACGCTCGTGGTCTGAAGGTGTTATACATACCTCCTGAGTACATGACTGAAGATGCCAGCCCAGTACAAAAAGAGGCGTATGAGTATTATAAGCAAGCAATGAATGGATTACACCGTTCAGAGCAGTCTTGCCTTATCTTGCCAAATGCCTATGACCCAGATAGTCGTGAGGCAATGTTCAAGATGGAGCTGCTTGGTGTCCAAGGACAAAAGACAGTTGACCCAGATATTGTAATCAGTCGTTATGCTAAAGAGATTCTAACTTGTCTTTTTGCAGATAGTTTACATCTCGGACAGGGTAGTGGTGGTAGTAATGCTCTTGCAGTTACTAAGTCTTCTCTTGTCGGTATGTACGTTGAATCTAAGTTGATGGAGATTAAAGATCAACTTAACCACCACTTAGTCCGCTTGTTGTGGGAACAGAATGGTTGGGATTTAACTGATGTTCCTGAGATTGAATATGATGGCTTACAAGAAGCTGACTTAGACACTTTCTCTAAATTCATTCAACGTATTGGTGCTGTAGGCTACCTACCTAAGACTGTTGAAGTTGTAAATGAAATTCTTGATGAAATGGGCTTAGACCCTTACCCAGAAGATACCCCAATTGAGGACTTAAACCTTCCTGAAGATGTTTCTAAGTCGGGTAGCGGGATGGTTGAGGGTTTAAATTCAGGCCAAGGTAAAGCAACTCAAGGTGGAGATAAATCTGCTACTAACAAGGCAAATTCTTAATGACAATAAAATTTAAAGATAAGTTGGATAACACTCCCCACTTAATGACAGGACAGTCCCTTGTTCACTTCTTGAACTTCACAGATAACCTTCCAAGTAAAGCTGAATTAGCCAACTTGTTTGGTGATAGTCGTGATAATCAACTAGCTAATTACAACCAAGATACACAAGTAGGTACTCTATTCATTCATGGTGCTCTTGAGTATCGTACTGAATGGTATCACAACTACGGTTATGGGATGTCTTATGAATTTCTCCTAGAACAAGCTCAAGCTTTCCTAGACGCTGGTGCTAAGACATTACTACTTGAAGTAGATAGTGGCGGAGGGGAGGCTTACGGGGCATTTGAAGCTGGTGATACTCTCCGTAAGATGGCTGATGAGGCTGGAGCTAAGATCGTTGCTTATGTAGATGGTATGTCAGCTTCTGCTGCTTATGCCATTACCTCTAACGCACATGAAGTAATTAGTAACCCACAAGCTGAGGTTGGTAGTGTTGGTGTTGTAGTCCGTTTACGCAACATAAGTGCTGCAATGAAACAAGCTGGTGTAGAAGACACTTATATCTACGCAGGTAAAAATAAGATTCCTTATAAAGCTGATGGTAGCTTTAGTAAAGAGTTTACAGAGGGTATCCAAACTAAAGTAGACGCCCTGTATGAAGAATTTACAAACTATGTTGCAGTTAATCGTGGCATGTCTGTAGAGGCAGTTAAATCAACTGAGGCTGGAGTTTACTCTGCCAAAGACGCTCTTGAGCTTGGTTTAATTGACAGTGTGATGACTCACGAAGAGTTCTACACATATTTAGCTGACTATGTTCAGAAAGAGAAAAAACCACAGATGTTTAAATCAAAAATAAAACTTAGTTCCGAACAGGAAAAGGTAGAAATGAAAGAACTCGAAGATGCACAAACTGAGTTGTCTGCCCTTAAAGTGAAGATAGAAGCTGACACTCTAGCGAATGCTACTGCTGTTGCTGAATTGGCTACTTTAAATGCGACCCTCACAGACGTACAAGCTCAGTTAGCAGTATTTAAAGAAGCTGCTGCTGCCTTAGAAGCTGAGAAACAAGTATCTCAAGCTGCTGCCGCTCAAGCTAAATTAGAAGCTCGTAAAGCTGAATTAATTAACGTACTTCCAGAAGATAAAGTGGAAGCTACTTTAGAAGTATTAGCCGACACCACTGATGCTGTATTTAACCTAACAATTGCTGGTTACAAAGCTGCTGCTGACGCTTTAACTAAGACCACACTATTCAATGAGCTAGGTACTCAGGGAGAAGCTGTTGCTCACGGTAAACCTGACGCTAAGGCTGCTTATCTTGAATGGCAAAATAAGAAATACTCTAAATCTACTCCATCTAAATAATTAAAGAGAAATAAATATGGCTATTCAAACTTTAACTTTCAACCGTCTCAGCGATTTAGTTTTGATCGAGGATGATAACTTACAACGTACTCAACGTAAAGCTATCACCCTGAACTTGTCTTCTGCTGAGTTAGTAAAACTTGGTCAAGTTGTTTACCGCGCTAAGGGCACTGACCCCACTGTAGCTTACGCTAAAGTGTCTGCTTCTGGTCAACTGGTTGCTACTAATGAATTCGCAGTTGTTATTGGTAACGGCTTGGAATACAAAGAATCATTCAATGCCCCAACTTCAGGTTTTGCTACTACTCCTGCTGTAGCTTATACCAACGGTTTTGGTGCTGCGCTTGTACTACGAAACACTCTACCTGACGCTCTGCACACTGCTGCTGGTTTAACTGCTGGTAACATTGCAACACTTAAATTGCTCTTAGAAAACCAAGGCATCTTTTTCGCTACTGATCTTTAATTAGTAACGATCATAAACAATAATTCAAATTAATTAAAGAGAAATAAAATATGTCTATCGGTTTATTGCCTAATGGTGGCATCAATAACGTTGTTGATTATTCAGACGCACTTGTTAACCTTCCTAACCAATGGAAATTGTTTAACGAACTGAATATCTTCGATGTAGAGTTAAAAACACAATCTAAAGTTGGCGTACCAATTTATGATGAAGTATTGTCTGTTCTTGGTGATAAGAACTGGGAAGTACGTGCTGACTCGTTGAAGCGTTCTGTTCGCCGTGTGTTGAACTTTGATATTCCACGTTTCCCTGTACGTGAGTCTATTACTCCTCGTGATACTGCTGGTATCGTATCCTTTGAACAATGGTCAAAAGGTGATGGTATCGTTCTTGAGACTGTAAACAGTCTTCGTGATGAGAAACTTCGTCGCATGAAAACTGCGATGGATCAAACTGCTGAATTGGCTCGTGCTCAATTGATCACTGCTGGTACTGTATATGCACCAAACGGTACGTTGGCTCAATCCTATGGCCCTACTATTAACTGGTACAACGAGTTTGGTTTGACTCAAGCAGCTTACACCCAATCTACTCCATTGAATAACTCTGCAACTGACCCACGTCAGTACTGGGAGACTGCTACTGCCGCTGTTCAAGATGGTTTGGTAACTGGTAGCTTCTATGATCAATTGGTTGCTATCTGTTCCCCATCTTACTTCAAAGCTTTGATCTATAACGACTACTACAGTGATAACGAGAAGTCTAACCAAGTTATTGGCAATCGTCGTCTTGAACAACGCTTGAATGCAATGGGTATGCCTATTGATATTCGTTACCGTTCAATTGAGATTGATGGCATATTATTTATTGAGCACCGTGGTAAGAAACCAGATAACACTGATTACATTCCTACTGATAAAGCATTCCTGTTCCCATTGGGGGTTCAAGATATGTTTAAAGTTCTTTACGCCCCTGCGTTGGGTCGTTGGGAATACCAAAACAAGATTGCTCAACCAGTTTACGCTTGGGAGTTCATGGACATCACTAATGAAACTCAAGAAATTGCTTTCACTGGTGAGTCTAACTACGTGCATTACTGTGGTCGTCCACAGGCAATCATTACATTGTCTTTGACCTAATAGCCAAAGGTAACTAACAGCGGGAGGGCTTGTCTCTCCCCTATCTCTTACTAAAAGGAAACAAATATGTCTTGGGGCAATAAAGTAATTAACTCTTCTGATATTCGTAACGGTGTCTGGAAGACATTTGAACGCCTACATGGTGGTTCACGTAAAGGTACTGTAGCTGGCACTGGTGTCACTATTACAGAAGGTGCTGGTAGCACAGTATTCACCTTTACTAACGTAGCCGTAGCAACCGTTGACGCCACCACTAATGGTGCGCAAGGTTCACTGAAGATTTATGACTTCCCAGAAGGTCTTTTAGACTTCCGTGGTGGTGTAACTAATCTGACCATTTCAGCTACTACTGGTATTGCTGCAACCTCTACTGTGATTGCCTCTGTAGGTACTGCTGTAGCTGGTGTTGACCTTACCTTAACAGGTACTGAAGCTGACTTGGTTCCCTCTGGCTCAGTTACTTTAGTAGCTTCTGCTGGAGCAATTACTCAAGTATCTGCCACTGCTAACTCTGCACTCTTTGATGGTACTGGTACTGCTAAAGATGCTTATTTAAACTTTGTAGTTGACGCCACTGGTTCTACTGCCAACTCGACTATCACGGTTAATGGCACTATCACATTAGCTTGGTCTTTGATTGCTGATAAGTAATATAGGAATCTATCATGGCACTTACTAACATTGAAGCTGTAAATATCATGATAGGCAATAAGGAGGGGATGGCTTTCTACCCTCTTTTTACTGATGATGAAATTACTTACTTTTTATCTCTTAACGCTGACAGTGTTTTACAAACCGCTAGGATGGCCTCTACATTTGCGGCAGCTCAGATTGCTGGATTAAACACTCGTGAAGTGTATGGTGATGTGGAGTTCTGGAATGAAGCCGCTAAGCGCTATATTGAAGCTTCTAAGTTACTAATCAGTATGATTGATAAAACAGCTATGAAGAATGCAATGCCTTATGCTGCTGGGTTAACAAAGTCTGATGTTGCTAAATACAGAACAAACACTGATATGATTTTGGTAAATGTTGTGAGTGGAGAGCTATACCCGTCTATCCCAGTCATGTGGGGGGTGCCTTACGGTAATCCCCTAACCATTTGGTAGGTGCTATGTATAAGAAACTCCCATTCAAGCTAGGAAAGCCGACTACCATAACAATTCAAAGATTTGATAAAGCCACTGCTGTGAAGGGTTATGTTGTTAAAGATACAACCCCAACAGAAGTTGAAATTGAAGCTTTAGTTACTCCAGTGATTAAAACAACCAACTTGATATTTTTATCTGACTCGGTAAGACAAAAGAAAGTTTTGAGGATGTTTTCAAACACAGAGCTGTACATGGAAGACGAGAATGCTAACTCAAGGGAAGGGGATGAGTTTGTTTGGGAAAATCAAAGGTGGAGAGTCATCAAGTGTGCTCCTTGGCATGTCAATGGTTATGAAGCATTTGAAGCATACGCTTATAAGATAGATACAGAGTACTTGTTATGAGGAACCTATTATGAGTAAAACTTCTATAAACATGAGCGGGTTCCTTGCTCTAAAAAAGCAATTACAAGCTACAAAGGTCGAGGTTGGGTATGTGGATGCAAAGAATCATTGGTGGGCTGCTAAGAGTGGTAACTTTTGGCCTGTATCTGCTCTGGCTGCTGATCTTCATTATTACAGTCCTTGGGCTGATAGTTTTATGCTTTCTGATACTAAGTATGCAGAGATTAATACAACAGTTCAGTGGGTGCTTAAAAGAAACTTTGGCCAAGTTCCATTTCAAGTAGTTGTAAGAAAGCTAGGGGAAGAACTTAAAGATGATATTGTAAATAATATTAAAGGTGTCGATTCTCCGCTTAATAACCCTATGTGGGCTTCTTATAAGGGGTTTAATGACCCACTAATATTTGGTAGTCATAAGATCGGAAGAGC
>ERZ650310.622-NODE-622-length-10520-cov-14.083421_pt1 | contig 10520 bp, 12 predicted proteins | sample MGYA00376246_ERZ650310 | MGnify/ENA primary metagenome ERZ650310 (study PRJEB26733, sample SAMN07839286) | wastewater metagenome | biome: small river; feature: stream; material: water | place: USA: North Carolina | collected 2016-03-01 ...
CAATGCACCTTGGCTGGTACGACTTCTTCGGTGACTGCTATGGCTTATGACGAGGCAGCAAACGAACTGCACGTCACTACAGCAGGTAGTCGCAGCGGCTTTATTGACTTGCTTCGAGTGGACAGCGAGACACTGGCGGTGGGAACTTCTACAACGGTTGCGGCCTTTGAGGGCACTGTCATTACATGTGGTACTACAAGTGCTCGCGTGTACGCACCAGCACTCAACTTGCGTGACGAATTGCGCCGCAAAGAGATTGCCCGTAAAGCCTTGGGCCGCTTGCCTGCGTTTTTTGACTACACCGCAACTGCATCGCAGACTGCATTCGTAGCTCCCAAGGGCTTCACTGTCAAGGCGCTCTACAAGAATGGCACGTTGATGCGTGAGGCTACTACTGGAACATATTGGAGTCGTTCTAATGACGGATTTCAAGAGACAGCTACCTTGTCAGTCGGTGCTTCTGTATCTGACTGGATTTCTTTGATGTGTGTTAGGGCTTAATTATGATTGACTTTCTAAAAAATGACGTATGGAGTGAAGCAGATATTCTGTCTCACGGACGTACCGTAATAGCCTCTCAGGTTTCACCGCAGAGGCAGACGGAGTTGCAGACTATCATGCTTGGGCATATCGCAGGGATGCGAACGGCTACAGCAGAAGAGATGCAGGAAATTGGTATGGTGCAAGCAGCCACGGAAGCTCAAGCCTTGGCTAACGCTCAGGCAAGGGCTGATATGGCCTTGTTGCTTGAGGTGATGGACTTTGAGGCTGACCCAACGGATAAAACCCTAAGTGCAGAGGCTCAAGTTGTATGGGACTTGCGCCATCCGTATGTTGAGCCAGAGCCAGAACCCGCACCCGAGCCCGTGCCCGAGGAGCCTCAGCCATGAGTTTCAAGCAGTTTGCAATCGCTGTTGACCAACTTGTGAACACCATGGCCGGCGGGTGGGCGGACGAGACTGTAAGCAGTCGTGCCCACCGCACCAGTCCAAAGCTGGCCAAGGCCATCGACACTCTGCTTTGGTTCGACAAAGATCACTGCCAGCAGAGCTACTTGAGTGAGCGCACACGTAACCAGTGCCCGCCTGAGCTGCGCTAAACTGCCAATCTCATCAGAACCTGCAGCACCTCACAAGGGTTCTGCAGGTTTTGCTTTATGCTTCGCATAACCCAAATCACAAGGTCTTTGCGATGTTTCAATTACTCAAATCCCGGACTGTCCAGTTCGCCCTAGCACTGGCAGTGCTTTCCATTCTGCAAGGCTATGTCGGCTTGTTGCCCCTGACCCAAGTTGAGCAGATGTTCGTTGGCATTGCCATCAGCGTAGCGATCACCCTGCTGCGTATCATCACAACCCAGCCGGTGTCAGAAAAATGACCGCTCACAGTCGCCGCAGCACAGACAACCGGGTTGGGGACATAGAAGCCTTGATTTCCGAAGAGAACGACCCCAAGCAAAGGGCCTTCCTCATCATCTTGAATAGCATCAACGCTTCGATGGTGGCCAACACTGAGGCTACACGCGAAGTTGCAGACAAGTTGGACAACCACTTGTCCCTGTTCGAGAAAAAGTCAGAAGCCGACGCCCTGCTGCTTAACCAAGGGCGAGGGGCTTGGAAGGTTCTGGCTTGGGTCCTTGGCACCGCACAAGTCGCAATCTTGGCCATTTCTGGCTATGTTTTTTCCGACTTAGAGAAGTTGCACGAAGGCCAACAGATTTCACGGCTTGCCGAGGCTCGACTTGAAGTGCGAATCTCCAACTTGGAACGCAAATGAACCTCTCCCCTCACTTCACCCTTGCCGAGTTCTGTGCCTCCCAAAAAGCGGCACGACACGGTATCGACAACAGCTTACCGATTGAACTGTATGAAACAGCAAAAAGAACCTGTGCCGGACTTGAGGAAGTTCGAAATCTTCTTCGGTCTAATCCAATTAGTATTAGTTCTGGGTATCGCTGTAGCGCTCTCAATAGCCTTCTAGGCTCTCGAAGTACAAGTCAACACTTGAAGGCTGAGGCTGTGGATTTTATTTGTCCCACATTCGGTAACGTAGACCGTATTGTTAGGGCTATAGTAAATAGCTCCGTACAGTACGACCAACTTATACGTGAGTTTGATAAGCATGGCGGTGGATGGGTACACATTAGTTTTAGTGACAAGCCTAAACGTCAGGCACTAATTATTGACCAAGATGGTGTCAGGAGCTACACATGAGCGACTGGATTCGAACACTCGCCCCTATGTTGGGCACTGCCCTCGGTGGCCCTCTTGGGGGTGCCGCTGCTGCTTTCATTGCTGACAAGTTGGGTCTTGAGTCCAAAACTATAGAAGCTGTATCGGAAGTTCTGAGTAGCGGGAAAATGTCACCAGAACAGATTTCCCAAATCAAGTTGGCAGAAGTGGACTTCAAGAAGTTTATGGCTGACCACGAGATTAAGTTGGAGCAGATTTCTGCAGATGACCGGAAGAGTGCGAGAGACCTGCAGGCTTCTTCGCGCTCTTCCACTCCTGCGGTTCTCACCTACATAATCACTTTGGGTTTCTTTGGTGTCTTAGGTGGCATGTTCTACTGGCCAGACCTAAAAGAGAGCGCACCCTTGATGATTATGTTGGGAAGCTTAGGCACAGCATGGACTGGAGCCTGTGCTTTCTGGTTCGGAACAACTCATAATAGCCAGACTAAAACAGACCTTCTAGCTAAAGCTGACGCTATTAAGTAGCCGGCCCAAAGAATGCCTCTGTAAAAGGGTCCCGCTTGACGGGACTTCTTTTATGGGGGTTCAGAGGTTTCCGTTCTTTGGAGTAATGCAGGACCGAGGCGTCAACATGGTGTTCGGTCCTTGTGTAGGACCTGTTCCGCCCCTCACCCGAAGCGCTGACTTTGGAGATTCCAAATAACTTCTTCAGGCTGTAGGCTACCGTGGTTTTTCCTAAGCCGGTAACCTCAGAAACCTCGGTCACTGTACCTGGCAAGGCGCTGAGGATTGTCTTGTCGATGAGGGTGATTTTGTGCATAGGTACTCGCAAAGCCCCGAAGGGCTGGGTTTATAAGGTTACGACGCTACTGGCGAATGACTCACCCAACTCGCTATGGCTGACCATAAGCACTTGAGGGAATCCGCAACTTGCGACAACCCCAAGCATGGCTGCTTCGCGGTTGTTGTCACAGGCTGCTGCAGGCTCGTCAAGTATAAGCCAAGGCACGTTGGCCAAGAACGTGCGGGTCAGCGCAATACGGATTGCCAACCCCAAGGCGTCCAGTGTGGAGCCGGACAGCCCCTCAACTGGCTTGCCGTCCACGAGGAAGCCTCCGCCTTCGCGGGTGACGACTGACTGGGTGCCGCGCACTTGGCTGAAGTAGTGCGATACGGTGCCCAAGACGGTGCCCCACAGCTGCTTGGCGACCAGTGGGCGAGCCTCACGAATCTTCTTGATGACCCGGTTGTTCAGGGTGTAGGTGGACAGGTCTTCCTTGGCCTTGGCCAATGCAGCTTGGGATGCGGCATATGAATCCTGTGCGGCCTCAAACTGGCCTTTGGCCACTGCCAATGCCATGGCTATACCTGCAGCCTCGGCCTGTGCTTGCTTCTCATCATTCTGAGAGGTACGCAATTTGTGGGACCACATCTCAACGTCAGCGATTGACGCTAAGGCTGTAGGCACCTGCGCTTGCAACTCATCGGACGCAGACTGCAGCGCCGGCAAGTCCAGAGCAGCCAAGCCTTTACGGGCGGCCTCGGCGCGGGCCAAGGTGTACTGTCGGGCAGAGTTCTTGGCCTCCACCTCACGCAGCAACTTGTTGTAGTCGGTGGTGTCCAGCTCTGGCACATCGCCGCCGACCCACTTGTACTTGCGTGGGTATCCGCCGAAGGCCTCGACAGGCAAGCGGGCCATTTGGGCATCCAAGGTCTTCGCTGCGGACACGGTGTCACGCACATCCTGCACTTGGGCGGCCAGCACTACTGCCTCAGCCTTGAGCGCGGTCATACGGACTTGGGCAGCCTCAGCCAGCGCAGCGCATGCGGCATTCTTGGCGATGACTTCTGGCACCTCGGAGAAGTCTTTGCCGCAGAAGTCGCAGAGCTTGCCTTGGATAATAGCCATCTCGGCTTGGGCAAGTTCACGGGTGACTTGCAGAATCTCAGCCTGCACTGCCTTCTGGCGGGCTACGGCGGCGAGGCTACCATCGGCAAATTCTTCCGCGCTCGTGGCGACGGGCTCGTACTGGTCGATGCGAGTGAACTCAGTGTACTGAGCCCGCAGGGCCGCCGCCGCCGACTGCGCGGTAGCCTTATCGCGGTAGTATTGGGTGTCCAGCAGGACAGGTACCTCAACCTCGGACTCTGCAGAGAGGTTGGCATGCACCTTCAGGCCCTTGGTCAAGGCTGACTTGGCATTGTCCGCGTCCGCTAGCAACTTACGGGCTGCTGACGTATCAGCCGAGGCCAAGACACGGTGCAGCTCGACTTGAGCGGTGGCCGCAGCCAAGAACTCTTGAGCCTTGGCCAAGCTCCCCTCCAGCTCCGTGAAGTCCGCTACAGGCGGCTTCACCTCGGCCAGCTCGGTGATACGGGCCTCAAGCAATTTGGTGTTGCCGGACGGTAGTTGCTCTTGGGCCTTCTCGACCAAGCGGTCAAGTGCATCCACGTCGGCCAGCTTCTCAATCAGCGACACCGCCGCACCGGGGCCGCCTTCGAGAGCGCCGCGCAGCGCACCTTGGTTGGCGAACATCAGGGACGTGGCAACGGCAGCAGAGCAGCCGAACAAGCGATCTACGAAAGCGGTGACCTCAGCTTGGCCAGAGGCCGTAACGCCGTCGCCGCGCAACTCAGCACCGCCCTTGTGGCGCTCTACTTCAAATTCAGAGCCATTAAACGAGAAGCGAAGTAGAACACGAAGGGAGGTCTCAGGCTTGCCGTAGGTAACGGTAGCGGCCAAGGACATTGGCAGGGCGCGAGCCCCGTACAGAGCATACGCAATAGCCTGCAACATAGAGGACTTGCCTGCCTCGGAAGCTGCACGGATAAGCTGAAGACCGCCACCGAAGTTGATTTCCAAGGACTCGTGACGTTTGAAGTTTGTAAGTTTTAAGTAGGAGAGCATAAGTTTAGTGTTAAGTTATAGATTGCACTTGTAGTGCTGCAAGCTGTTGTACAGAAATTTGCCTAGCTCGGCATCTCGGTTGCTCTTTGGTTCGTAATAACCGCCACACAGTTTTACTGTAACCGTTTCAAGAACTCTAAGCGCAAGGTCATGGTAGTCGTTTCCTTCTTCCTCAACCTCAATAGATATTTTCACGGTGTTTTTAGCGGTCTGCGCTTGCTTCATAGCAACCCCTCAACAACAACCCGCTCTTCAGCATCCAAGGTGTCCAACAGGCACTTGATGACATCGAAGCCCTTGGCAGCTTCCAAGGTGGATTCAAAGTCAGCGGACAGACCTTCAACGCTTGCAATCTGCACTGCGTTGGTGATGACAAAGGCCTCGGACGTGCGCCGGAAGGCGGCGATGGCGTTGACAACTTCGTGGGCCTCTTCCTGCATCGCGCTGCCGTTCACTCGGATGAACTTGTGCCCGGTAGGTTGCAGGTCGCGCCAGCTCATCTCGATAAACTCTTGGTCCCGGATGGTTGTCGTCTCGAAGTGAACCCCAAAGCCGCCACGGATGACCACCTTGTACTTGTCGCCGTCTGAGAGCCAGTCAGAGACTGAGGTGGCCAGTTGGTTACCCGGAATCAGGACCTTGCCCAAGCGTCGAGCGTGGTGCTCGTGACCAAAGATAACTGTCTTGCAGGGCAGGGCTGCAGCCTGCTCTTTGGAGACGTTCAAGCTCTGGTCAGCCTGCTTGGCAAAGAAGTTATCGTAGTTGGCATGCAGGAACACGTACTCACACTTGGGTGTGGCGGCGAGTGCTGCATCGAACACATCTTGGTTCACCAAATGGGGAATCACGTACCCGTAGGGTGTCATGGTCGGCTGCTCGATATGCACGTAGCGCTCAGGAAAGTTTCGGCTTAGGAGCTTGCCTAGGAACTGAAAACTAGAGAGCGTTGTAGAGGTCTTGCTAAGATCGTGGTTGCCTGCTGAGTTATACAGCTTGGAACTTGGGTGTGCTTCAAGCCAGTCACCTAAAATCTCGTATGTTTTTAGAACATCACTGATTGGCACATTTGCCGTATCAAATAAGTCACCGTTTATGAGTAGGTCACCTTCTGTAGGAAGCAAACCTGCAAATTCCTGCAGTACGTGCTGTCGTAGAGCCCACTGGGTGGCTGGTGTGGTACCGGAGCTACGAATAGCTCCTAAATGTAAATCACTGATTACTGTAAACATAATTCTATTGCCTCTTTTAAGTTAAGTTCTGGTGTATTTCTAAGGTCCCAAGACCCCGTATCTTGCGTACCAAAGTAGTCAAGACCAATACACCGCCACACTTTAGTCTTGCTGTGGTGTATCAGTATAACGCACTTCGCACCTGCTAATTGGAATATACGCATCCTAGCCCTGTTTTCTAGCTTGAAGTTACCTACGGGCAACCTAAAGTCATGGGCTGTCTCTTTTACCTCAAGCAGAATTGGCAGCCCTCGATTTACAAGCAGGAAGTCAGCCAAGGTCGGCTGCCTTGACCCTGCATGGGCGTCAGGCAGCCGGTTCCATGCGAAGTCTTGTCGGGTGATAGAAGACAGAATCTTCTTCACCTGACCCTCAGCTATCTTGCCTCGGTTTGTGGTGGTCATGATATTAAAACTCCTTTTGCTTGTCCATAAGCTAAAGACTGTGAATCCAAGTGTGCTTTCAAAGCTTTCAACCTGGCTGCCTGTGCCTCCTCTATGGAAGCATACGTACCCAAGTGGTATAGCCGTTTGTCTATACGTATGTTTGCCTTGTATTTACCGTTGGGTAACTTATTTACCCCAGTTAAACCGCTAGCTGTCGTGGATTTTACCTGACTTTGGTTTCGTACGTTTTCTCCGCCGGATATAACCCTTAGATTTTCCCACCTATTGTCAGTTTTAACCCCGTTAATGTGGTCTACAACTTCTAATTTAGCCCTATCAGGCAACACTCCGGTAACATATAGAACAGCCATTACGTGCAGTTTTCGTCTTACACCGCACACCATAGCATGTAGGTAACCCTTAACGTCCGGGGTCCCTAAACTTTCTGGCCTCTTATTCTTAAACCTTGGGGAGTTGGTTTTTAGTAACGTGAAAATACCTGAAACTGGGTCATAGTGGACGTGCTCCTTTAGCAGGGCCTGTGTTAGCTCGGTGAAGTGCAGTTTTGGTACCCTGTGCAGGTTCGTTAAGCTATTGTGCTTTGTAGTAAGCATTTTGTTGACCTTCGGTTAGTTAGTGAGTCGATACTGTACCACAGTATCGACTTCAGTACAGTACGGACGGCTATAAAAACAAGCCGTCTACCGCTTTTTGTACAGTGTCAAGGTCAAATACTTCACCCAATTCGTTTAGCTGGCCAAAGTTTCGGCCAACTCCAATGGACGAGGCACTAGGCACAACGTCCAAGAATTGCTCACACATAAAGCCGTGGAGGATGCCAAGGACCTCAACAGCATCTTTGCGGCCAATGCTGTGCAAAGTCTCGTCATGCACGGAGAAGTACCAGCGGTAGTCGTAGTCGTCCAGCAAGTTTGAGTCCCAGATACGGCCCATGATGCGCTTCAACTGGTTTCCGCCTGCAGCCTGAATCCGCGCATTGCCTGCTTGGCGCAGCGCCTTGGACGCAGTGTACCTATCGTCGCTGGTAATCAACGACTGCAGGTGACGCTTGGAACCTCCGTGGATGGGTACCCAACCTTGGTCTTTAGCCATGTCCTCGGTATCAGACTTCCACTGCTTAGCCCCAGGGAACTGCTCATAGATTGCGTCGATGTACTCTTGGGCCTCGTCCTCAGAAATTCCAAGTCCCTCGGCAATCTTGGGTGCCGCTGCTCCGTACAGCGTAGCGAACAAGGTTATTTTTGCGGTCTGCCTTTGGGAGTTGGCGAGTTTCATCTCCTCCTCAGTACCCTTCTTCAACCTACGGCGAAACTCTGAGTAATCACACCCAGCAATACGGCTTGCCACAATAGAGTGAACGTCACGCAACTGGTCGGGCGTACCAACATAGCAAGTGAGCAGGTTCTCATCCTTGCAGTAATCCGCCATCTGGCGAACTTCTTGGGCCGACTCATCCAAGGACGCCATGATTGCGTTGCGATGGTGAGGCACGATGACCGAACGGACACCTTCTGGGTTGCTGTCCATCTGCTGCAAGTTGGGTTCAGCGCCGGTATAACGTCGAGTGTTCGTTGAGGACTGGCGTAGGCTTGGGTGGATACGCCCAGTCTCATGGTGCAAGAACTTGGGGTAAGCTTCCCAGTACAGACCTTGGCGGGTGCGTACTGACTTGGCCTCGACCAAGGCCTTTAACACCTCAGCCTCAGGTCCGGTCACGTCACCCTGCTTAATGGCCATCATCATGGCGTCTTCGTCTGTACGGGCTGTACCCTCACGGATACCCTTAGCTCGCATTGTGTCTGTGGGCTTGTTGCGAAGTCGCACAGGAGCACCCAAGGTCTCATACAGCAACTTTTGAAGCTGTAAGGGGCTGCCCGTGTTCAGTACCGGCTTGGCTACCCACCGGTCGGCCACAAACTTGTTCAGGGCTGCCACATCGTTCTGCTCGACAATCGAGGCGAGCATTGGGGCGCTGGGCACAGGAAGCTCAGCAATCAGCGGTACCAGTTTGGCTGGGGTGCGCACCGCCGTCTTCAGTTCAGAGCCCATAAGCAGGACTGTCTCCTTGATAGCTGGGGCAGTAATCTCCGTGTAGACTGGCAGCACGGTGCCCTCCCACTGGCGCTCCACCAAGAACTTGTCAATGGTTACCTGCAACTCCGAGGCCTTAGCCTCGTCCGCCGCGCCCAGTTTTGACAGGCGGCCCATGTCAATCGGTACGCCTTGGGTGTAGGCCAAGGCCTGCAGATACATGGGCTTTTGCTCTAAAGCCATGAATGCGTTATAGGTATGGTCCATACGCATGAAAGTAGCGAAGAACTCCCACAAGGCGGACGCCACGATGGTGTCATCGCATCCATAGCTGGTTACGCGCTCGGCGGTGACTTGGTTCATTTTTAGGCCGCCGGTAACTTCCGCGTAAGTCTCCTGCTCATAGTCAAACAGGTCCTTGCTCAGTTGCTTCAAGCCAAAGCTCATCCGGTTCTCATCCCAAAAGGATGCAGCAATGCGGGAGTCCACCATATTCGGGAACATGCCCCTCCAGCCATTGTTCTTCCACTGCTCGCCAAACTCCATGAACAGGACTGGCAACTCAAACCCCGCAGCATTGTGAGCTATTGTCAGTTTGCGTGGGTCAAGTGCTTGAAGCATCAGCCCGAACTGCTCCATGGTCACGTTGTCACTGTCCGTGTGGTCCACGGTGATGTAGTAGGTGATGTTAGTGTTTGCTCCGAAGGTGATGGAGCCACCAGTAATCTTGGAGGAGATTACATCGACCTTGGACTCGCGACCGTTGGTCCGCAACCAGTCATCGGACTCGTCAGACGTAGAGGTCTCCAAGTCCAAACTGTAGAAGGGGGTCTCTGCGTTCTTGGACTTCAGAAAATCCAAAGCCTTCTGAAAGTTGGTTGCAGTTACCAAGCGTGTTTGGCACTGCCACTTCGCCAGTCGCTCGTCATCCACCTTGCCGCGAATCAGGCCGGGGGACCACTTCAACGGGTTCTGCAGGGTGTTGACCCACTCGGTGTGAATCTTGGCCAGCTTCCATGACTTGATGAACTCGGCAGAGCCGTCAAAAATCTTCTTGACCACTTTGACGCCGCACTCGGGGTGCAACTCGTCCAAGTTGCCGATCTCAGCCAAGCGGGCCAGCTCTTCGAGCCCTGCGTCCCCGTAGCCGCGGTAGAACTCAGCGAAGGCGGCGGGGCCAAAGCCCTTGATACCCTTGATGTTGTCGGAGGAGTCACCGACCAGCGCCTTGTACACGCTAATCCAGCGGTTCTCGAACGGCCCAAAAGGGTTCTCGTCCACGTCGCGGTCACCGATGCTGGTGTGGACTATCGCGCCATAGGCATTAACGCCGGATAGCACAGCCAAGTCACCGTCGCCAGAGCGGATTACAAGGTCCTCTTCCGTGTGCTGGGCCAGCCAGCCAAGGATGTCGTCACCCTCGACGTAATCTTGGGTCAAGGACAGGGCACCGAGCTTGAAGAAGACGCTCTGCAACTGCTCTTTGAGGTTGTTGAACTCGACGTAGGCCTCGTTGGGGCGCTTGCCGCGACCGGCCTTGTACTCTTTGTCGATCATGCCGCGCATGACCTTGCTGGACTGGCCCTCGAACACCAGGATGGCGTCCTTGGGGGTCAGGTTGAATTTCTTGAGAGAAGTGATGATGGAGTTAACGGCGTTCTCATAGCCGTATGCTTGGGTGTTTACCCAGTAATCTTTGCCGTCTTCTGTAACAGCGTTAAAACCTTCTTGGTCTTTGCCTACTGAGAGGCA
>ERZ650310.623-NODE-623-length-10519-cov-3.570050_pt1 | contig 10519 bp, 15 predicted proteins | sample MGYA00376246_ERZ650310 | MGnify/ENA primary metagenome ERZ650310 (study PRJEB26733, sample SAMN07839286) | wastewater metagenome | biome: small river; feature: stream; material: water | place: USA: North Carolina | collected 2016-03-01 ...
GGTCTATCCCCGATAGAGCCGACCACGCCGAGCATATAAAGGCGGTCAACAAGGCCCAGCCCGGCGGCTTTACGTGGAAGGAGTTGCCCAGGTGAGCAACCTCCGCCCCATGCCGACACCGGCCCCCATCGTGCGCGCCGTCCTGGCAGCGGCCGAGATCCAAGACAGAAACGCCGAGGCCGCTCGCCAGCGCGCCTTGCGAGCCGAAAGGGCGAAACGATGAGCGAAGTCCACGTCCCCGCAGACGGAATGCTCCTGTCCCTCTGGAAGGGCTTAATCCCCGCCGCCAGGCCCTTTCCGATGGGAACGGAGAACCTCACCAGCCGCAAGCTGAATGACGCGCTGTGGACCGTCTATGACGCGACCGGCATCACGCCCGATGAGATCATGAGCAAGTCGCGCCGGGCGCCCATCGCCCATGCTCGCCAGATGGCGATGTATCTCCTGCGGCAGCAAGAGACCTGCGCCGGCAAGCCCCGGTACAGCTACCCGGAGATCGGGAAGAAGCTGGGGGGCCTGGATCACACAACCGTAATGTGGGGGGTGCGTAAGCACGAGGCGCGGCTTTTCGAGGCTATGGAGCGCGCCGCCTGCGTCCCCTGCAACCTGTCCAAGAAGGACAAATCCCTAGGGGAGTGGCGTCAGTGACTGATCAGCCCTGGATGAAATTCTATCCCCGCGACTGGAGGGCCGACCAAGCCCTCCGGGTGTCGTCTTTGGCGGCTCGTGGGCTCTGGATGGAGATGCTGTGCGTCATGCACGAAGCGTCTCCGTATGGCCACCTTCTGGTAGCCGGTCAGCCTGTAGGTAACGCCGTCCTCGCCCGTCTAGTCGGGGCCACCGTCGAAGAAGTCGAAGCTTTGCTTCTCGAACTTCAAGGCGCCGGTGTGTTCCGCCTCACGCGGCAAGGCGTCGTCTACTCAAAGCGCATGACCGACGATCACAAAAGGGCCGTTAAGGGCAGAAAGGACAAACTGGAAGCCCTTGAGAAGTCTAAGGGAAATCCCTCCCCTTCAAGGGGTAACGCAAGCCCCCCTACCACTCAGAAGGCAGAAGGCAGAGCTAAGTCTAAGGGGCCTAACAGCCCCTTAGACCTTAGCGTGCCGAAGAATGAATTTTCAGGACCAAAGGAAGTCCGCGACGCCTTCCTCGCCAAGATGGACGACCATTGGGTCCGCGCCTACATCGACCCGTGCGCCTGGCAGGATGTGCCGGAGCGGGGCCTGATTCCAGCGACGCACTTCGCGGCGGGGAAGATCACCCGCGAGGCTGCGCGGGTACTGGCAGCCCTAGGGCTTTCCGTGCTGGACCGCGCCGCATGACCCAGGCTGAACGCGACGCCGTCGAGGCGCTGGATTGGCTGCTAGGTCTCCACGATCTCCAACCGAAGGGTCAGGACGGCGAGGACCAGTGGCTCCTTGCGTGGAGCGCCGCGCGCAGCACCCTTCGGCGGATCGCAATGGAGCGGGGGCAAGTCCAGTGACCGCCCCCGACGCCCTCGGCCACGTTGCCCGGAAAGCCGCTGATGCTGAGACGCGGCTAGGCTTCCACCTCAACGCCGCTGCCTCGTCTGGCCTGTCCAGGGAGGAGCGAGCGACGCACGCCGAGCGCGCCTTCCGCATCTGGTTCCAACTCGTGCGGGCCATGTCGGATCTTGAGCGGGTCGCGCCGAACGCAGCCCGCCAAGCCAGCCTTGACGACGAACGCGCACGAGACTTCATCGAGGCCCGTCGTTCCCAGGACCAAGCCGCATGACTGAGAAGGAAGACGTTTGATGGCCCGCAAGCCCAAGGTCCGCAAAACTGCCGAGGAACGAGAGGCCGAGCGCATCGCGGCGAGGGCGCGGGACCTGTCCTCGGTCAACATGCCCGCAGAGGCCGCGATCCTGCCACGCCAGGCCGATGTTGAGGTCACGAGGGCCGGAGAGAAGCGGGAAGGCCAGAAGGCCGCCCATGACGGCGCCAGACGCCTCGACGCATTCTCGGCCCTGAAGGACACCATGGGCGTCGGCTGCTATGACGCCGCCCGCAGGCTGGAAGCGGACATATTGGCGCGCATGGGGATTTACGACCGCGTGGGCGCTGGTCATCGGATCAACCGGACGGCCGGCTTCACGACCGACGCCATGCGCGCTGCCGGGCTCATGGTTGACAAGGTGATGGGCCGGCTCTCGGCGCGTGACGGAAACCTGCTGTTTGAGCTGATCGACCCGCCGATTGACCGCGGCACATGGCGTGATCACGTCCGATACATCACAGGCGAGATCAACCCGGTAGCCCAGGCCGCCGCCGTCCGCGCCGTGACCGTCAATCTGAGGGACGCTTACGCCACCCTGGAGCGGCGAGGCATCGCGGCGTAATCACATCATCTAGCTCTTGCGATCCAGATTAATCGCAGATATGGTTTCAGGCCATGAGGGGTGTTTGCGCCTGACGCGCCGCCAGCCTCAGCAGATCAGCCCGCCCGCCGACAACATCGCCAAGGCCAAGCCTGCACACACGAGCGGCGAGAGGCGGGCTCCCCCACGAGGCCAGCCATGATCACAGCGGCCCTAACCTTCTGCGGTTTCGTTGCCGGCTACATCGTGACCTTGCTGGCCCTGCTTCCCGAGAGGAAGCGTCAGGCCCGACTGGTCAACCAACTCCGAGCCCAACTCGCCCAGGCCAGCAAGAACGACGCCCGCGATCCGGCTACCGGGCGTTACGTCGGGGGTTAGAGCCCCTTCGCCTTCGCAATTTCCTTGATCGCCTTGCGGATCGCCTGAGGCCTGTTCAGCCCCCAAAGCGCCGCTAGAGCGTCAACCTTCGCCAGCGTGGCCGGTCCCAGCGTGAGGAAGATGCGCGGGTTCGTAGTCGGCATGACCACGGTGTTACACCGACTGGCGCGGCTCGGAAAGGTGTTACACCAGAATGGCCCGCACCAAAGGCGCCAAGGACAAGCAGACGCTCGACGTCAAAGAGCTTGCGATGGACTACACGGCCAACGCCGTCGAGACCCTGGCCAGCATCATGCAGGACAGCGAAGAGGCCGCCGCAGCCCGCGTTGCCGCAGCCCGCGAAATCCTCGACCGAGCGCACGGCAAGCCGAAACAGGCGGTCGATCTGGACGCCAACGTCAAGGCAGCGATCCGCCGCGTCGAGAGTGTGATCGTTGATCCCTGACGACGAGACGCTGCGGATTCCAACGGCTCGGGTGTTCCGGCCGCTGCTGAAGCCCTCGCGCTACAAAGGCGGACACGGCGGACGCGGCTCGGGGAAGTCGCACTTCTTCGCGGGCAACCTCGTTCGCATGGCGATCATAAACCCCGGCTTTCGCGGCGTCTGTATCCGTGAGGTTCAGAAGTCGCTGAAGGAAAGCGCCAAGCGGCTGATCGAGGACAAGATCGCCGCGTTCGGCGTGGGCCATGAGTTCGAGATCCAGGAATCGGTGATCAAGACGCCTGGCGATGGGCTGATCATTTTTCAGGGGATGCAGGATCACACGTCCGAGTCCATCAAGAGCCTGGAAGGCTTCGATGTGGCGTGGTGCGAGGAAGCTCAGAGTTTGTCGCAACGCAGTCTCACGCTCCTGCGCCCTACGATACGGAAGCCCGGCTCGGAGTTGTGGTTTAGCTGGAACCGGACGCGCAAGTCCGACCCGGTTGATGTTCTCCTGACCCAAGGCGCAACGCCGACCGACGCCATCGTGGTCAAGGCCAACTGGTCGGATAACCCGTGGTTCAAGGACACGGCGCTGGAACAGGAGCGCACCGACGACCAGCGCGACAGGCCCGACCAATATGATCACGTTTGGGAAGGCGACTACGTGAAGGTGTTCGAGGGCGCTTACTTTGCCTCGCAGCTCACCGCCGCGCGCACCGAGAACCGCATCGGCAACGTCGCGGCTGACCCGCTGATGCAGTACCGGGCGTTTTGGGACATCGGCACGCAGGACGCGACGGCCATCTGGATCGCGCAGTTCGTGGGCCGTGAAATCCGCGTGCTGGATTACTACGAAGCGTCCGGCCAGCCTCTGGCGGCACACCTGAACTGGTTGCGTGAGAAGGGCTACGGACAAGCCCTCTGCGTCCTGCCGCATGACGGCGCGAACGTGAACCACATCACGGCGGTTCGGTTCGAGGATCACATTCGCGCGGCGGGCTTTGCCGCTGAGACGGTGCAGAACCAGGGCAAGGGCGCGGCGATGCAGCGAGTTGAGGCGGCGCGCCGTCTGTTCCCCCGCATCTGGTTCAACGAGACGACGACCGAACCGGGCCGGGAAGCCTTGGGCGCCTACCACGAGCGCAAGGACGAAAAGCGCAACATCGGCCTTGGCCCCGAGCACGATTGGGCATCGCACGGCGCCGACGCCTTCGGCCTGATGTGCGTGGCTTACGAAGAACCGCGTGTGAAGCGCGAGCAAGAGCGCCGACCGAGACTGCAAAGCGCCAACGCCTGGATGGGGAGATAGCCGAATGGCGTATGACGCTCCCGAGAAGGCCGAGCGCAAGCCCAAGGTCCCCAAGGGCTATGCCAGCGAAGGCGAGTTCATCGAGGAGGTCCGCGAGCTATTCCAGCGCGACGTGGACTTTGACCGCGAGAACAGGGACGCCGCGGTCGATGACCTGAAGTTCCTGGCCGGTGAGCAGTGGGACGCTGATGCGCTGCTGGCCCGCGCCGGAAAGCCCTGCCTGACGATCAACACCCTGCCGCAGTACGTGGCCCAGGTGGTGGGTGACATGCGGATCAACCGGCCTTCGATCCGGGTTCGGCCGGCTGAGGACGCCGACCAGGACCTGGCCGAGATCCGCGAGGGGCTGATCCGGGCTATTGAGCGGGATTCGGATGCGCAGGGCGTCTATATCGCGACGGGCGAGAGCCAGGTCGCGTGCGGGATTGGCAACTTCCGCATCAGCCTGAAGAACGCCGACGACGCCGGGTTTGAGCGCGACATTCGGCCCGAGGCGATCCCTGATGCCTTCGCCGTGGTGTGGGATGCCTTCTCGACCGAGCGCACCGGCAAGGACGCCGATCACTGCTTTGTCGTGGATGACATGCCGCGCAAGGCGTTTGAGGAGCGGTGGAAGGACGAGCTTCCGTCCGACCTTGAGGTGCCTACGGCCACGGTGAACGGCTGGTTCACCAAGGACGAGGTGAAGGTCGTCGAGTTCTGGCAGATGAAGGAAGAGCCGGCGACGTACGCCCGGCTTGAGAACGCCGCCACGGTCGAGGTTGAGGCGTCACCAGAGGGTGACATGTACGCGCTGGTTCGTCGGACGGGCCAGGGCCGCAAGCTGGCGCAACTGCCGGCGCCTATCGCGATGGATGAAGACGGCGCGCCGATGGTCCGCAAGGGCGTGCGTCGGTATGCGTGCATGTACCTCGTGACGGGTCATGCGATCCTGTCAGGCCCGCACGAGCTGCCGATCAACCGCCTGCCGATCCTGCGGGCGCGAGGGTGGGAGATCAACGTCCGCCTGAAGCGGGTGCGGTTCGGTCTGGTCCGGTTCGCGCGTGACCCGCAACGGCTGAAGAACTACTGGCGATCGGTCTCGGCTGAGATGCTGGCGCTCGCGGGCAAGGGCAAGTGGCTCCTGCACGAGCAGACCGAGGATTCGCAGGACCAGTTCCGCAACGCCCATGCGGCGGATGATCCGATCCTGACGTGGACGGGCGCGATCAAGCCGGATTACGTCGGCCCGCCGTCGCTCAACAACGCCGTCCTGCAAGAGTCCGCGCTGAGCACGCAGGACATGAAGGACGTGACCGGCCTGCACGATGCGAGCCTGGGCGCCAAGTCGAACGAGACCAGCGGGAAGGCGATCATCGCCCGGCAGAAGGAGGGCGACGTTGCGTCGTACCTCTACCACGACAACCTCCAGGCCGCGATTGCCGAGGGTGGGCGGATTATCAACCAGTTGATCCCGGTGGCCTACGACACGGCGCGCACCATCCGCATCGTGGGCGAGGACGAGACGACGAAGGTGAAGCGGATCAACGATCCGATGAACCCTGAGAGCGTGGACATCAACAAGGGCCGCTACGACGTGGTAGTTGAGACCGGGCCGAGCTATTCGACGCGGCGTCAGGAAGCGTCGGAGAGCATGGCGCAGTTCTTCCAGGCGGTTCCGGCCGCGGCTCAGGCTGCGGGGGATCTGTTCGCGCAGGCTCAGGATTGGCCGATGGCGCAGGAGATCGCGGAGCGGCTGAAGAAGACCCTGCCGCCGCAGCTTGCCGAGGACGACGGGGAAAAGACGCCGGAGCAGCAGGCCGCCAAGCAACAGGCGATGCAAGCCGCGCAGCAGCAACAGGCTATGCAACAGAAGGGCATCGAGCTTCAGATGGCCGAGCAGGAGGCCAAGGTCCAGAAGACCCAGGCCGAGGCGATGAAGCTGATGTCGGAGGCGAACGGCGCCGGCCGAGGCCAGGCCCCGGAGAGCGCGCTCGACATCGCGATCAAGCAGGCCAACCTACGGAAGGCGCAGGCTGACGCGATCAAGGCCGAGGTTGAGGCGCAGCGGGAGCAAGTGGCCCTGCGGTCGGACATCATGGATCTGGAACGGAAGCCGCTGGAAGCGGCGCACGCCGAGGTCGATCTGGATCAGAAGATCAACCCGCCTATGCCGGAGACGGCTGAGGACTGAAGGTTTCGCGCAGGGGAATGCTCTCCCCCTGATCCCGCGCCCCTGAGCACTCGCGAAAGCGCACATGTCAGAAGCCCATGACGGGGCGGCTCCGGCCGTTTCCGAAGACACGACCGCTGCCGATCAGGTTGCGGAAGAGACCCTTGCTCAGGGTGACGAGCAATCCGGCGACGATGCAGCCGCCGCGACCGACGACCAAGGCCAGGCCGAACAGCCGAAGCCGAAGAAGACGGCGCAAGAACGCATCAACGAGCTGACCGCTGCCCGCCGTGAGGCCGAGCGCGACCGGGACTTCTACCGGGAGCAAGCCCTACGGGTCCAGCAACCCGCCCAAGCGGCGCAACAGGAACAACCCCAAGGCGACGGCCGACCCGACCGAGCCGACTACGACGATGACTTCCAATACATCGAGGACCTGACCGACTGGAAGGCAGAGCAGGCGGCCCAACGGCTGGCCCAGCAAAGCGCCCATCGGGACAGGGTTTCGAGCGTTCGGAACAACTTCGAGACGCGGAGCAAGGCGCTCTTTCCGGCGGGGGAACCTGCCGGCCTGGAAGCCTTCCGCCGCATCGAGCAGCTTCCGGTCGCGGTGCTGGAGATCGTCGGCGAGTCCGACATCGGCCCCAAGATCGCAGAACACCTTGGCGCAAATCCCGCGGAACTCTCCCGCCTGGAACGGCTCAGCCCGATCCAGCAGGCGCGCGAACTGACGCGGCTCGAAACCCGGCTTGAGGGACCTCCCAAGCCAACCCCGAAAACCGCCACCGACGCCCCTGAGCCGATCCCGCAAGCGCGAGGGTCCGGGGGCCGCTTCTCAGTCGCACCGGACACGGACGACTTCGCGGCCTTCGAGAAGCAATACGGAAACTAGTCGGCGGCCCTAGTCCCGAAAGGACAGGCCCAAAATGGCCAACGCAATGCTTTCGCCGAAGGTGTATGCCAACACCTTCCTGAAGATTATGAAGAACAACCTCGTTGCCGCCAAGCTGGTGTCGGGCGAGTTCAAGGACGTGGTGGTCAAGCCGGTCAGCAACACTGGTCAGCGCAACGGCACGACCGTCTACGTGAAGCGCCCGCCGGAGTTCTCGGTGCGTGACGGCGCCATCGCCAGCGTGCAAGACGTGGTCGAGGGCGAAGTCGCCCTGGTCATCGACAAGCAGAAGGGCATCGACGTCGAGTTCACCTCGATGGAAGAGACCCTGAGCGTGGACGCGCTGCTGAAGTCCAAGGTGATGATGTCCGCGGCTCGCCGTCTGGCCAACCAGATCGACCAGGACATCCATGCCGAGACCAAGAAGTTCTATTCTTGGGTCGGCACGCCTGGCCAGGCGATCAACTCCTACGCCGACCTCACCAAGGCGCCCCAACGCCTGGACGAGCAAGGCGTGGAGTCGTCGGGCCGCGTCGGCTTCCTGCATCCCTCGGATGCGTGGGCGATGCTGGGCAGCATGTCCGGCCTCTACGCGCAGGAGAAGGTCGCCACTGACGCCCTGGTCCGCGCCAAGCTGCCGATGCTCGGCGACATCGACTGGTACGCGACGCAGAACGCGGCCACGGTGACCACCGGCTCGCGGGACGGCAACGCCCTCGTGGACGGCGCCAGCCAGAACGTCACCTACGCCTCGGTGAAGGATGGCGACTGGGTGCAAACCCTGTCCATCGACAACGTGGGCAACGCCAAGACCGTGGTCGCGGGCGAGGTGTTCACCATCGCCAGCGTCTACGCCGTCAACCCGATCACCAAGGAAACGCAGGACTTCCTGCAACAGTTCACGGTGATTACCGGCGGAACTTCGGTGGCGACGGCGACGGGTGACAACCAGAACCTCGATATTGTCATCAGCCCTCCGATGATCACCTCGGGGGGCCTTCCAAACCGTCTCTGCGGCTCCGGCCGACAACGCGGCCATCCAGTGGATGGGCGACTCGACCACGACCAACACCGACGTCACCACCTACAAGTTCGGCACGGTGTTCCGGCCCGAGGCTATCGCCCTCGTGTCGGCTCGCCTGATCCAGCCGTACTCCGGTGAGTCGGACTACTCGACCGACCCTGAGACCGGCCTGACCGTCCGCTACTGGCGGTCGTCCGACTCCACGAACGACACCCACCTGCACCGCTTCGACGTGGTGTACGGCGTGAAGAACGTGGACAAGCGCCGCGGCGTCCGCCTCAGCGGCACGGCCTGACCCTGACCTGGGCGGGCTCTGACGGGTCCGCCCATCCCTCTCTTTCACAAGGAACCACGACATGACTCTGCAAGTCATCGGTCGCGACCCCGCTTCTGGCGTGAAGGTCGGTCAGGCCACTTCTTCCCCGCTGGGCTTCTACGGGCGCACGCCCATCGCTCAGCCCACCGCTTCCAGCTTCGCCACCTCGGCCGTCGGCACTGCCTCTTCGGCGGACGTGACCACGGCCCACCAGGCTGCGCTGATTGCGGTGATGAACACCCTCTCGGCGCTGGGTATCTGGCCCGCTCAGGCCTGATGCCGACCGTTCTGCACGTCGGCTGCGGCCGCACGCGGCTTCCCGACTGGCTGGACGGATACGCGGAAGTCCGGCTCGACATTGACCCCAATGCTGAGCCGGACGTCTGCGCATCCATGGTCGATATGGGCGAGATCGGCCCGTTCGACGCGATCTACACGACGCACACCCTGGAGCACATCTACCCGCACGAGGTTCCGGTGGCGCTTGGCGAGTTCAAGCGGGTGCTGAAGCCGGGCGGGTTCGCGGTGATCGTGGTCCCGGATCTTGAGGGCGTCGAAGCGACCGACGAGGTGCTTTACGATAGCCCGGCGGGTCCGGTCTGCGGGCTGGACATGATCTACGGCATGTCGAGCCTTGTGGCGATCAACCCGCACATGGCGCACCGCTGCGGCTTCACGGCCAAGACGCTGCGCGAGGTGCTGGAGGCGGCCGGGTTCGCGAAGGTGACGACGGAGCGCAGCGGGGCGTTCAACCTGATCGGTGGCGCCGTCGCATGAAGGTGTCGTTCTGCTGCCCCACGCTGACGGAGCCCTATCCGCAGTTCCTTGATGCGATGCGCCGCGAGGTTCCGGTGCTGGATGCGGCCGGCATTGAGCACGGCATGACCTTTGAGGTGGGATGCCCGTATATCAGCCACGCGCGGGCCACGATGCTGCGCCGGGCGATGGACGAGAAGCCCGACGTGTTCGTCTTCCTCGACCACGACCTGAGTTGGCCCGCGGGGGAGCTGCTGAAGCTCATTCAGACGCCGGGCGATGTGGTCTGCGGGACCTACAGGTTCAAGAAGGACGAGGAGCAATATATGGGCTCCTGGCGCACGGATGACGAGAAATACCCGATCCAGCGGGACGACGGCTGCATCCGGGGCGAATGGATACCGGCGGGCTTCCTGAAGGTCACGGCTGCGGCGGTGGCGCGGATCATGGAGGCGTACCCGGAACTCGTCTACGGCGACAAGGACCGGCCGGCGGTCGATCTGTTCAACCACGGCGCCCACGAGGGTATCTGGTTCGGTGAGGACTACGCTTTTTCCCGCCGCTGGAACGACTGTGGCGGCGAGATTTGGATCAACCCTGACCTGACGCTGACGCATCACCGGGGCGATGGTCGGGACTTCCCCGGCAACTTCCTTGGATACCTGCGCCGCCTGCCTGGCGGGGATCTCGCGGAGGCCGCATGACCACGATCCGGGAGACGCTGACGCGGGCTATCCGCATGACCCGAGCGCGCCCTTTGGGCGACACGCCGGCCTCGGAGGAGATCGACGCGGCGCTTGAGGATGCTCAGGACATGTTCCTCAGCTTCCCGATCCGCCTGCTTACGGATGTGCTGATCGACGACGATTACGAGGCCGGCGAGAACGAGCGGATCAGATCGGAAGAGCGTCGTGTAGGGAAAGAGTGTCT
>ERZ650310.624-NODE-624-length-10514-cov-5.478440_pt1 | contig 10514 bp, 9 predicted proteins | sample MGYA00376246_ERZ650310 | MGnify/ENA primary metagenome ERZ650310 (study PRJEB26733, sample SAMN07839286) | wastewater metagenome | biome: small river; feature: stream; material: water | place: USA: North Carolina | collected 2016-03-01 ...
ACAAATTCTTTTCTGGAGTCAATATCAGCATGAAACGCCTCAATGAACGCTCGCGTAATGTCACCGAAGGGGTTGCTCGCGCACCCAATCGCTCTATGTATTACGCGATGGGCTACCAAGAAACAGATTTTGTGAAGCCGATGGTTGGCGTAGCAAATGGCCACTCCACAATTACCCCCTGCAATAGCGGTTTGCAAAAACTGGCCGACGCAGCTGTAACAGCACTTGAAGAAGCTGGCGCAAAAGCGCAAATGTTTGGTACCCCTACCGTCTCCGATGGTATCGGCATGGGTACTGAAGGAATGAAATACTCCCTAATCTCTCGTGAAGTGATTGCCGACAGTATCGAAACTTGTGTCAATGGTTTATGGCAAGACGGTGTTTTAGTTATTGGTGGTTGCGATAAAAATATGCCAGGTGGCATGATGGCGATGGCGCGCACCAATGTGCCTAGCATCTATGTTTATGGTGGAACAATTAAGCCGGGCCACTATAAAGGCAAGGATCTGAATATTGTTTCTGCATTTGAAGCCGTCGGTGAATTTACTTCTGGCCGCATGAGCGAAGCAGACCTTAAGGGCGTAGAGCAACACGCCTGTCCGGGCAGTGGATCTTGTGGCGGCATGTACACCGCAAATACGATGAGCTCCTCGTTTGAAGCGCTGGGTATGAGCCTGCCTTACTCCTCCACCATGGCAAATGAGGATGCTGAGAAGGTTGCTAGCGCACATGAGTCGGCATTAGTACTGGTTGAGGCAATCAAGAAAAATTTACGTCCACGTGACATCATCACCAAAAAATCGATTGAGAATGCAGTCAGTGTCATCATGGCTGTTGGCGGATCTACTAATGCAGTGCTTCATTACTTGGCAATTACTAGTGCCGCTGAGATCGATTGGACGATTGATGACTTTGAGCGCATTCGTAAACGTGTTCCCGTCATTGTGGATATGAAACCTTCTGGTCAATATTTAGCAACTGATCTTCATCAGGCTGGTGGCATTCCGCAAGTGATGAAGATTTTGCTTGATGGCGGACTGTTACATGGTGATTGCATGACCATCACTGGAAAAACAATTGCTGAAACATTAAAAGATGTTCCTTCAGTGCCGCGCGCGGATCAAAAAGTGATTCGCACTTTAGATAACCCGCTTTACAAGCAAGGTCACCTAGCTATTCTGAAGGGCAATATCTCTCCCGAGGGCTGTGTTGCCAAAATTACAGGCCTCAAGAACCCATCGATTACTGGCCCTGCCCGCGTATTTGATTCTGAAGATGATGCAATGGCTGCCATCATGGCGCAAAAGATTAAAGATGGTGACGTGATGGTCATTCGTTACGAAGGCCCTAAGGGTGGTCCTGGAATGCGTGAGATGCTAGCCCCTACCTCTGCCCTAGTTGGCCAAGGCTTAGGCGAGACGGTAGGCCTCATCACTGATGGGCGTTTCTCTGGTGGCACTTGGGGCATGGTAGTGGGTCACGTCGCTCCTGAGGCATTTGTAGGCGGTGTGATTGCCCTGATTCATGAAGGTGACTCGGTAACGATTGATGCACATAAACTCCTCATTCAACTCAATGTGAGTGATGAAGAGATTGCTAAACGTCGTGCTGCATGGATACAACCCAAGCCACGCTATACCCGTGGATTACTTGCCAAATATGCTTATCTCGCAAGCACTGCAAGTAAAGGTGCTGTAACCGATCTCAATTTGGATTAATCCAAAGCAATAAAACAAAGCCCCTAAGTAAAACTAGGGGCTTTTTTAATACCTAGAAAACTGTGTGCTTAGTGCTTCATAGCAGCAGGATTACCCATAGCATTTACGGGCATCTTCACTTCTACTTCACCTGCTTTAGCAAACTTCAATTTAACCGGAACAGCCTCACCCGCAGTTAATGGCGCTTTAATGTTCATAAACATTAAATGTAAACCACCTGGTTTCAATTCCACTGCACCACCTGCTGGCACTGGAATATCTTTCACTTGGCGCATTTTCATGACGTTGCCTTCCATCGTCATTTCATGTAACTGCACTTCGCCAGCTACTGGAGAGCTAGCCGATACCAATAAATCCACGCCCCCTTTATTTTCAATCTTCATAAAACCACCAGCTACCTGCTGCCCTGGGACAGTAGCGCGTGTATAGGCATTCTCAATTTGTACCTTACCAACTTTAGCGTTTTGCGCTAAGGCTCCGGCTGCAAAGGCTGCTACAGACAACGAGATTAAACCAATCACAATATTTTTCAAATTACTCTCCTTAAATTAATAAACACCTGTAGCAAACCACTTCTTTAATTCTGCAAAATTTATCGGCCCCGTTTTTCGGAGCATCTTTCCGTTTTTATCAATCAACAAAGTCATTGGTGTTTCACCACGCCACTGTGGATCAATTTCATGACGAAAATAATCATCAAAAGGTATGCTTAGATAGTAGTTGAAGGCCTTATCTAGGCGTGCCTGAGTTAACATTTTTTTAGTTGCTTCGAGGGGCACCTCATCAACCTGAATAAATATCACCTTAGCATTTCTATCCGCAGAGAGAAACTTACCCCATTGAGGTATTTCTCTTACGCAAGGCGTACAAGTGACGCCCCAGAAATGAACAGCAACTGCTTGGCCAGAATTTTTCTTCAATAAAGAGCCCCACTCCCCTTTCTGATATGCCTGAATATTAGATACATCCGCAAGGGCAACATGCATCATCAGAAAAAACAGAGAAAGGGTAGGAAGTATTTTTTTCATGATTTGCCGTTTAGTTTAATGACTTGATATCCATCTGCTCGGGTTAGCCAAGATAAAAAGACATCGTCCCCATGGCTGATTAACAGAGGATGGTCTGAATACGCGCTTGTCTGCGCAATCAGAGTGGGCTGAGACCAAGTAACGCCGTCATCCGGGGATTGCTTAAGGTACACGAAAGTCTTCGCTCCATCAAACCCCTTCCAAACGAGCCAAATGGACTTATTCAGAGCGAGAAGATAGGGGCGAGAAACATTCTCATGTTCGCCTCCAATTCTGGTTGGGCTCGAGTAGGCCTCACCCTGATTGATAGAGTTGGCATAAAACACTCCGGAGCGAGCTGCCCCCTGAGTAAACCAAGCTACATGAATTTTTCCAGCGCTAGAAACCGCAATTGCAGGGCCATGGTGTGGACAAGCATCGGTCTTCCACTCATCTTTAGAAACCCTCTGTATCTTCCCAGATCCAGATTCACTAATAAATTGGGTGGCATGATCACGTATGCCGCCAGGGAAAATAGCCCGATAAACAATTGCTACCCCACCCTTTGGATCAATACTGGAACCTATGCGGCAGCATTCACAACTCTGCTCATTGGCAATTTTCTCAGGCTGAAACGTTTTCCCGAAGTCATTCGAAAATGAGTAAGCGATGGATCCGCCAAGACGCGCATTGCCCGACTTCTTCGCATCAGCAACAATACGCTTATCAATCCAAGTCAAAAATATGGAGTTATTTTCACCAATCACCATCGAGGGAAAGCGCTCGCTAGAGCCATTCTTTATCAGTGGTGTGGGGGCTGTAAAGCTGAGACCTCCGTCAGAAGATCGAATCGTATTGATCTGTGCATTCCAATTACCATCTTTGAAAAATGCATAAGCCAGAAATACATTCCCTTTGGAATCAGAAACGATTTGTGGACGAGCATCACTTCCAGCGTCAAGAGATTTTCCAAGCTCTGCAACAACTATGGGAGACGTAAACGTTTTTCCTAGGTCGGCTGACTGAGCTACAGATAACTTGCCGCCCGAGGTCCAGGCAAGCAATAACCTTCCCTCTTTAGTTAGAAATGGGGTTGCTGCATTGGCGCAGTCCAATCCAAAGCCCTCACAGGCCTGAGGCTTGGACGATAAAGCGCCTGCCATCGAAGAATGATTCATCTGCGCTTGAGCGAGCCCTATAAAGCCGAACACACCGAGAAGAAATGCGCCCAAAAAGTGGCAGCTAAAAGAGGGGAAGGATTTGTATGTCATTAGAAGATGATACGTGCGCCCACAGATATTGCTTGCGGCATACCCACTACATAGCTAGAGCTATTGCTACCAGTGCCAAAGGTAATGTACTGGCGATTAAACAAGTTGACCGCAGAAGCATATACCGTTGCACTCTTGGTCACCTCATAGTTGGCACGAAGCCCAACTACCGCATAAGAAGCAACAGGCAAAGTATTGCTGTTATCCAGCCAAGAACTTCCCACATATCTAATAGTCGCAGTCAAGCTTGCTTGAGGTGCCGGGTAATATGTTATCCCACCGCCTAAAATATTTTGTGGCACGCCAGCAACCTGCTTGCCAACTGGATCAGTGGTTGCAGTCCATGTCAGCTTAGTGCTCGTAAATGCATAGTTAACATCTGTTGCCCACTGAGAATTGATATCGTGGTGAAACTGAAACTCGACACCTTGACTTAGTAGACTTTGGTTATTTGTATAGTAACTAGAGTTTGTAGAGCACCCGCTAGGATTGCCAACCGTAGCACACAAAGAGTTAGCTAGGGCCTGTTGGCTAGGTTGAATTTTATAACTAACAATTGCATTCTGAATGTAGTTATTAAATGCAGTTAACTGAGCAAAACCGCCCCTCCATCGATAGTCTGTACCCACCTCATACCCCGTCATCGTCTCAGGAGCGAGGTTTGGGTTTGCAAATGAATATCCATTGCCAGATCCATAACTACGCAATGTGTTATTCATGCCAGGCGCATGAAATGCTTGATAGGCGGCAGAACGTAAGTCCCAATCTTTATTCAGTTTGTACAACAATCCCAATGTCGGACTGAGTTGAGTCTTGCTTTGATTCGAAATATTTTGATATATTGGCGTACCACTGAGACCAGCATTATAGGAATTTGGGGTTTGGCTATTCCATTGATCTAAACGCGCCGCCAAGGTAGTTTCAAGTGGAAAGGAATCCGCCTTAGACTTAAGTTGGCCTAATAATCCATAAAAGGTTTGTTGGCCCTGTCCATAGTTCACGGCTGTAACAGATCCATTCGTGCCAAGGTTATTCGTTTGGTTTGATCCTGCAATATTGCGAGCATCAACACCCACAACATACTGGTCAATCACTCCGGATACCTCTTGAGTGTATTGGGCGGATGCACCTACGGTGCTATAGGGATCTTTATAGTTTGCATTTATATAAGGGAAATTTTTGGGATTGGATCCCGTAGCCGAAGTGGTTGAGCCATTTTGCTTATTAAACCCAGTATTCTCGTAAAAGAAATTTACATCTACCTTTGACCTCTCATCTAAGCGAGTTGTTGTACCACCAGCCAAGTCAGTCTCTTGCATGATATTTGTTGCGAATGCATAGCCCGAAGAGAGGTCAGACATGGTGTGATAACCCACACGAAAGAAGCCGCTCGTATCTTGGGTGGCCTTGAAATAACCCTGCATTCTCAAGTTAGAGTTATGGGATGCTGCATCGCCCTGGCCATTCTTAATACTTGTTGGGGATGCTGGAGAAATTGTGGCTATATTTTGGTAACCATCAGTATTAAAGTAATCCGCAGAAAATCTAAGTTGAAGGTTTTCAGAGGCAATCAAATCCTTGGATGCGGCTATATTGCCAGTACCAAATGCACCGTAGCTCGCCGATACTTCTTGTTGGCTATTTACGGGCGTTTTGGTCTTGATGTTAATAACTCCACCCATGCCATAGTTTCCCCATAAACTAGAAACGCCGCCGCGAATGAACTCAACCGAATCAATTAATGACATGGGAACTAGGTTCCATTGCACTGTTCCATAGAAAGCATCATTGGCCGGAACACCATCGATCAAAACTAAAGTTCTTGCGTTACCAAGGCCACGGACATTAATGCTTTGACCAGTTGGATCTTTTTGGTAATAAGGGGTGTCATTGAGGATAACCCCCGGCACATTCTTTAAAACTTGATCAATCGTTTGATCAGGAGCCACCTCTAGAGCCTCTTTCGTCAAAACCGTCGTATTCAACGGAATCTCATCTAAGGGCGTACCAGAACGAGTTGCCGAGACGGTAACACTCTTCAATTTCTGATCGTAATCAGGGGGAGGTGCAATTTGAGCTCGAGCACCAGCAGACAATAGTATTGATCCGAATAGCATGCCAACGCACACGCTAATTTTCTTTTGTTTAAACAACATTTATCACTCCACAAAACACAACGACAACACGTTTCTTGGTTGCCAACTACATAGCTAGGCTATGCCCTAAAAAGATTTAGGCTTGTGTGGGAGGTGCTGCTGAGGGTGGCGTTACCCAAACTGCGAGAGGCTTGGGTGATTGATAGAAAAGCTGTGGCAACAAAGCAAGTGTTTGCGGCGCCTGGAATGTGAGATTGGTATTGAATGCCGGCGTGATGGCTGTTTGAGCGATGCAATATGGGCAAGGCTGTACTTCTGCGCGGTCCGCTTGATCTTCGCTTTGGACATTAATCTGCGCTTTAGTGCCATCAGCAGAACAGATTTCCATTGCAAAACCTTGACCATGCTTCACTAGCGATACCGCTTGAGAAACTGCTGGCGCAAGCGCACTCATTGCGATCGCTAGAGTAGCAATCCAGTGAATGAGGCGGTTTTTGCGGAAATTCATGATGGGATGATTTTATCGTGTTTTTGGCAGAAATAGAAAAAGGGGCTTGCGCCCCCTTTTCTTTGCTAATTTCGCTGTTTAGCTTACGCTGCAGCAGCTTTTTTCTTGCCTACAAACTTGCCAATTAATGGCCAGAATAGTAATAGCAATGCAAGACCTGTAATACTACCTACCAATGGGTTAGAGAAGAAAATATCTAAACTACCCTGGGAGAACAGCATGGATTGACGGAAAGAATCTTCTGCACGATCACCCAAGACCAAAGCCAATACCATCGGCGCCATCGGATAATCGAGTTTCTTGAAGACATATCCCAAAACACCGAACCCTAACATCAACCAAACGTCAAACATGGCATTGTGGACCGTGTAAGCACCTACCGCACAAATCACAATAATGACTGGTGCAATGATTGAGAATGGAATTCTCAAGATAGAGGCAAACAATGGCACGCAAGTTAACACTACAAATAAACCTGCCAAGTTACCTAAGTACATGCTTGCAATTAAGCCCCAAACAAAGTCTGGCTTCTCAACGAAGAGCAATGGGCCAGGTTGGAGACCCCAGATTAACAAGCCACCCAACAATACCGCCGCTGTTGGTGAACCTGGAATACCCAAGGACAACATTGGGAGAAGCGCTGCAGTACCTGCAGCATGAGCTGCAGTTTCTGGAGCAACAATACCTTCCATTTTGCCGGTACCAAAACTGTCGCCATCCTTGGATACGCGTTTTGCAACACCGTAAGCCATGAAAGATGCAGGGGTAGCTCCGCCTGGGGTAATACCCATCCAGCAACCGATCAAGCAACTACGTAATGAAGTGGCCCAATATTTCGGCAACTGCTTCCAAGTTTCCAAAACAACCTTACCGCGAATCTTCGCTGCAGCACCTTGGAACGCCAAACCCTCTTCCATTGAAAGAAGAATTTCGCCAATGCCAAACAAACCGATCACAGCGATCAAGAAGTCAAATCCACGCATCAACTCTGGGTTACCGAAAGTTAAGCGCAGCTGACCTGTAACAGTATCCATACCAACGGTAGCTAAGGCAAAGCCAAGCATCATGGCTGAAATTGTTTTAAATGGCGAGCCCTTATTCATACCCACAAAACTACAGAAGGTAAGGAGATAGACCGAGAAGAACTCCGGCGGACCGAATTGAAGAGCAAACTTGGCAACCAACGGTGCCAAGAAGGTAATCATCACAATCGCAAAGAAAGCGCCAACAAATGAAGATGTAAAGGCTGCGGTCAGCGCCTCACCAGCTTTACCATTGCGAGCCATTGGATAACCATCAAAAGTTGTCGCAACAGACCATGGTTCACCAGGGATATTGAATAGCACGGATGTAATCGCACCACCAAACAATGCGCCCCAGTAAATACAGGACAACATGATGATTGCTGAAGTTGGCGGCATTGTGAATGTTAATGGCAACAGGATTGCAATTCCGTTTGCACCACCCAGACCTGGCAAAACACCGATGATCACGCCGAGTGTTACGCCAACCAGCATTAACAATAAGTTAAAGGGTGTCATTGCAACGGCAAAGCCGCTGAATAGAGCGTTAATTTCTTCCAACTTGGACTCCTTTTTTAATCTTTTTTAATAGTTATAGTTTTTTATTGCACGCCCACGAACTCGAGTGGATTAATCCATGAGCCATGTGGCAATGGAACTTGGAACCAGAATTCGAACATGAGGTAAAGAGCCGCACTCACTCCAATAGATACCGCAACCGCCTTCCAAATTGGGTATTTTCCTAGCCACACCATGAAGACTGCGATATAAAGGGCCGAAGAAACATAAATACCAATCAATTGCACACCCAAAACAAAAACGATCGCCGGCAATAATACCGCCATCACCTGTTTAGATGGCTCTCTACCAACAAACGACTCTGTTTTCTTTTTCTTATTCACGATTGCAGATTGATACAAAGTAACCGTACTGGATAACATGATGATCAAGCTAATGTAGAAGGGAAAGTAACCAGCCTCTGGGCCATCGACCCCCCAGCTAGCACCCAACTTAAGACTACCAATCATTACCGTCAGACCTACAGCTAGGAACGCGATAGAGGTGATGATATCCATCGCCCTAATGCTAATCACTGAGTCTTGGTTTGTATTGTTTGTATGTTCAGACATTTTTATATTTTTTTATAAAGTTAATTGATACGCTTACACAAAAATAGGACCCCGCTTGTGAGGGATCCTATTTAATTCCTCGAAGACTACTTAGCCAAGAAACCAGCTTCAGTCATTAACTGCTTATGCAAAGCTTCATTTAGCGTGAGCCAATTTCTAAACTCTTTACCAGTCATAAATGTCTGATTAAATGCGCCATCAGCCATAAACTTTTTCCACTCTGGTGTCTCGCGTACCTTCTTGAACACGTTGATGTAGTAATCAACTTGCTCTTGAGTCACGCCAGGCGCCATAAAGATACCGCGCAACATGACATAGTCAGTTGTCACGCCCGCCTCTTTACAAGTAGGCACGTCATACCATGACTGAGTGTCAGTAATTTTTTCTTTGTATGGCATACGTGTGTCGTCAAACACGCAAAGAGCACGCAACTTATTAGCACGCCACTGTGCAACTGCTTCGATTGGATTATTCACAGATGAATCAATGTGATTACCAACGAGCTGCACCGCCACATCACCTCCCCCTTTAAATGGGATGTAGGTAAATTTCGCGCCAGTTGCTTTTTCAAGGGCTACAGTAATGATCTGATCCTCTTGTTTGGAGCCAGTACCGCCCATCTTGAACTTACCAGGACCGGCTGCTTTTGCAGCGTCTATATATTCCTTGGCAGTTTTGTAAGGCTTATCAGCGTTGTCCCACAAAACGAATTGGTCAAGAGCCAACATCGCCACTGGAGTAATGTCCTGCCAATTAAATGGGACACCAGTAGCCAATGGGGTTGTAAACAAGTTAGAGAGCGTGATCACGATCTTATTTGGATCGCCCTTAGCTTCTTTCATCGCCAAAAAACCTTCAGCCCCTGCGCCTGCACCCTTATTCACAGGAATCACTGCCTGCTTCATCAAATTATTTTTAGTGATGATGCCTTGGATCATGCGTGCCATTTGGTCAGCACCTCCGCCCGGGCCAGCAGGAATAATGAATTCGACTGGCTTGGTAGGTTCCCAAGCAGCGAAAGCAGGTGAAATACCAGCAGCACCGAGGGCTAATGCGGTGGAAATCAATGCCCCTTTTAACTTCATCTTCATGAACGCTCCTCCAAAAAATTTTGAATACCAATATTACTTTGGCTTCTATTTGTTATGCATGGATTTTTATCCAAGTTAGGGCATGAATACTTGATTCCCATCAATAATTGCTAAATGGGTACCTAGGGCTAACACTAGCCACTAAGTAGTAACCCTAGGAGAAATTTTGGCCTGGCCAGTTGATGTGAATTCCTAACGGAATCGATCGAGTAATTTCTTACTAACTTTGTCCAATTGAGTGGAATCTTTAATCAAAAATTGCAGGCCATTGGAATCTGCAATGAGCAGTGTATTGCCGGCAATCCGGCGGATATCTTCCTCACCTTTGAGCCGAATTCTGGTCGGACCACGGTCAGTTTCAATATCCCAAATGCTAGGGGTGGCAAAAGTGGAGACTTTAGTAATTTTCTCAATGACGGGCATGAATTCACGTGCAGCCATTTCTTCCTCGATGAGACCTAATTCAGCCTCCGGAATTGCACCAACATCATCAAACCAACACAGCTCTTTACCGGATTGATCCATCAGCGAAATCCCCGCACCAGCTGCAGTAATCGGAAACGCTCTGACGGGATAGATCCCCACGTGGCGGTTGCCAACAGCATCAATCAGAACTAAGCGACCCAGTGAATCTCGCTCAAGCGTGTGCGGCTTTTGATAAGGACTCATAC
>ERZ650310.625-NODE-625-length-10493-cov-5.303794_pt1 | contig 10493 bp, 20 predicted proteins | sample MGYA00376246_ERZ650310 | MGnify/ENA primary metagenome ERZ650310 (study PRJEB26733, sample SAMN07839286) | wastewater metagenome | biome: small river; feature: stream; material: water | place: USA: North Carolina | collected 2016-03-01 ...
TCTTTGTAATCTACTTACAATAACATGCTTGTCATATAACTTTTCAGAGTCATAATACTCGTTTAGTAATTCTTTGTATGTGGATGTAAGTTTCATACTAATAAATATGTCGAATGTTATAATTCTACTCTTTCTTGAATTTCACTATCACTACCCATGTCGTAACTTCTTTCTGCCTCATCCATTATTGGTTCGGGCATTGGTTCAGCTATTCCAATTTCTTCCATTTCATCTCTACGAATTGCGTTTTGAATACGTCTTGATAAACGGCTTTCTTTTACCTTGGGTTTAGAATCCATGGCATATTCACGAACGATATGATTGATAGAATCAATTGACATCCATTTACGCAGACTCTTATTCTCCTTTTCTAATTGCTCGAGGGATAATAATCTACGATTTGAAACTGCATTCGGGTCTTTAGATACATCACGAATGATACGTAACATTGAATCACTTAACTCGGAATCCATGGATTCAATCTTAGTGTCCTTTTGATTCCAAAACGAGAACTCAGGGTCACTTGATTTTAATGAGTAGAACGATGCAACCTTATATCCGGTCTTCTTGTTCATACAATAAATCAACACACCTCTCTCAGAATATTTTAAGAAATACTCAGGGTTAGATTCCGAAGTGGTACACCATTTGGTATTGGCACCGTATTTCTTTGATGCCAAGAATGTCGTTGGACGAACAAGTAACCACTCATCATCTTCGTGAACACGAACAACTTCATTCTCCAACTCTTTCATCTCAACTTTAATCTCCGCAACATTAACCTGAGTTATGATATCCTCAAATGATTTGTAAGTTGATAAGTCATTTTGGTCAATAAGATTTCTCTCATTGTAATCACAAAACTTTTTAAAATTTTGTAAATCATCAACATTAAAGTATGTTTCGGTAAACTTGTACATCAATAACAATTGAATTGGATTGAATTTCGTCAAATCTTCTTTGTTAATGAAATCAAATGTTGATGTCATGTGAGAAATAATCTCATTACCATGTTCCTTTAGGTTGGGTGTACCATTCATGACACGAAGTAGCATGTCAACATACTTGCTTTTACCTTTTGGGGCGAACAATTCAATCGCCTCAACTATGTTGAAACAATTATCGGGATTGGTTTTTAGGTCTCTAATCTTAGACATATTAATTAAAAGTTATAATTTTTTGCTCAGGTAACTCAATTTCTAAACCATCTTTATAAGATGACCTCACGTTTACACTATCACATTCGTAATAGTCGATTGTACCATGACCGGTCTCATAATATACTTTGATTGGGTAGTAATGCCCAACTCGAATATGTTTATGGAATGTTTGTGGTAAAAACTTATACACAAAAAATCCACCGAGAATCATAGCCATGTTTATTATGACCAAAGTTATAGCTATTTTCTTTTCCATCCTAATTTATTCTAACATTAATTATTTGTGTTTGACGAATTGTTTGGTCAACTAATTGAACCTCGCCGATTAATTTCATCGCCACGTCTTTGCTATGTAATGGTTGATTTGAAATGTCAACCCATTGAGGTGCAGAAAATCCGGGTAATGGTTTCTTAACCTGCGGGAAATAAACGGTATCGGTACCAACAACTTTAATTTGTAACCGGTACTTTGGTTTCGCTTCAGCTACTGAACAAACCAACAATAAAAATAGTAATTTTTTCATATTCTTGTATGCGTTTTATTAATTTTATAACCAATGTTGTAAGGGTTAAAGTTAATTGTCAAAGTGATGGTACTTAAACCATCTTCTTTGACATTCTCAAGTAGGTCTTCAATTGCCTTTGATACATTTTTCTTTCTTGACTTTTCAAGAGCTTCCAAAAATTCAATGTCTTTATTCATTGTACTAAATTATCTAAATTTAAGTTATACTCATCTAATATCTCAAAAAATTCTTTTTGTATTTCTTTTATGGTTTCATAAACCTCATCCGACATAGTATCAGGTGGATGTTTTAACTTACGCCATAGGCTTGTTTTAAATTCCCACATAGCTGAAGCCATGTCAGTTGATTGCATGAACCGTTTATGTGATATAACATCATCGGGTTCGTTTAAATCAAATATTACTTTTATCTTTGCCATGTTATAATTCATAAGCTTTAACTGATGGTAATCCACTATACTCACAATGCAACTCTTCTCTTTGTTTACGTAAAATTTCTTTTACATCCTCATCAAAATATACACCATCAGATTCCATATCTGCGATGTTACGCTTCATTGCTTTATAAACAATCTTACGTTCTTTTTTTGATAGTGACTTATCACTTGCCAAGTTACCAACAAAATTTACAAGACCGGCACGTGGACCGGTTTCTTTTGTAAACTTATACTCAGTCTCTTCCATCACCTTAAATTCTCTGTACACGGCAATACCAAATACAATGAACAGGGTGACCACTATGGTTGTTAATAATAAAATATCCATTACTTTTTCATTTTAGAGTTTACGTAATTCAACAATCCCAAAATAGTTGGCGGCCATAATCCAATGAAGATTGCTTTGTTCACATCACCCTCTACCATATAGTGATACTCACTTACAAATATAACAACGATTGTGATAATTAGTATCAGAATTTCTGATGTCTTGAAGTTTTTTAACATGTTTTTATTTAATTAAGTTCACTATTATTTTTAAAAGGTTTCTCGTACTTTGGTTTAATCATACTCCAAATTATATTGTCATATGGTTGCTTATCCCACATCTTAAACATCACCGCAGATAATTCTTTTGGGAATTGTTTAACATATTCGGCAAACTCTTTCTTAGTTGGTTCGGGGTCCACATCATTATACTTACCATAACGGAAACCATCATGTAACTTGCCCGCTCTCTCTTCAATTTGAAAGAAACTATATCTTAAATCTCTAACAACCAACTTAACCCAATCATCAAACTCATCGGGTACTCTCTCCAAGAATGGTTCTAATGGTTCTCCGTTCTTTAACAATTCCCATATATCTTTGGTTGAGAAGTTAGTTAAAATTCTATGTAAGCGAACATACTCAGTACCTTTAATCTTCATTCTCATACTACCAGAGAATCTAATCACATAACCCTCGTTATCCTTTGATATCTCCTGTTTAAGAGTCTCCCAATCCTCACCCCAAGTCTTATACTTCATCACAATATCCCAACCCTCACCTTTAATTTCATTATATGGAAACTCTTCTCCTTTTTTATCCATGACACCCAACAACACCAATCTCTCTTCTTTACCATAATCTACAACGATACGATTTTCGGGATAGATGATTTCAAAAAGGTATGTGTAACCGATAACACAAGTCTTATCGTAGTTTAATCTTTTAGCAATCTCCATACCTTTGATTGCTTGCTCGGATGTAAATGAACCACGAGTAGCCATATGCCATTCACCTTTTATTCTTGGTGTTGGTTCATAATACGGGTCATCAAAGTCGGGTAAGTTATTTGGGTCGAAGAACCTTTCCATACCGGTTTGATAATTGTTATTAAACCATATGTTATATCGTCTTTCATCACTCAATTCTTCTTCGTAATAAAAGAATATACCCAACGAACCATCCATCTTCTCGTAAACCTCAAAGGATTCATTTGGAATATCTTCTGGTTTGTGTTCTTCGTAGTTAAAGAACTTTGGAAATGGTTTGGCTATTACGTTACCTTTGGTATCCAAAACCAATCCTCTACAACTTAAAGTAATTTCATCCCATAAGCCATTGTATTGACACTCACGGGAATAGTTGAATATGGCCAATGGAAGCGTAGGGTGCCTTTGTGCAACCACCAATCCTTTAGATACGTAATCGGCTATTATATTTAAGTCGTACTTCATATGACAAATATAAAGAATACAAATTAACTAAACAAATGATTTAGTATAAATCTTCTGAGAATAATCTTGTCAACAATGTTTCTGTTTGACCCGCATCAAATGCAATCTGTGCTGCTTCCTCTCTATCAACAAATCTGTTCTTGTTGGTAAGGAATCCTTGTACCTCTTCGCCCGCTTCCTGAGGGTTTGATTTAAGACCGGTAATGGCCACCATTTGATAGATACAATTACCATGTCTCCAACCACTAATTACGATACCTCTATCAACATTATACGGTCTGAATCCACGATTATTTAAAACCTCACCTTTCTTCATTGGCAGGTCTTTATACCAAACTGATGCACATAGAATATATTCTCTGTCCTTTGAAAGTTTTTCTTTTGGGACCATTACATATTCATATGATTTATTTGGTGGGAATTGGGCTACAAAATCCTCATCTTCCCATAGTTTGTCGTTGTTCTCTTCGTTTATCATAGTTTGACTGAAAATCTGTTTCGCATATTACCTAATGTGGCATCGGGTACATCGTGTACATTAACACCACCGTGTCTGTTCTCCACAATGATTGTGTGAACTCTATAACCATATTGATTTGCAAGTTGAATATATGATTCCATTTCCCAATCTTGGGTGAATGTATTTGATATTGCTATCTTTGGTTTTTCTCTTTGCATATAGGATTCACACTGGTCCTTGCACCATTGATGAGCATCTTTCAATTTGGATGCGTCAAACTTGTATTCACCATCTTGTGCAAAGTACATATCGGCTTCCAATGTGAATGCCGAAAATAATTGAGAAAGGGTAGTTTTTCCACTACCCGGTAATCCTCTCACTAAAATTAGTTCTTTCATTATCTGAGTTTTAAAAGATACCCCGCACCAAAAATGGCTCTAGGTTCCATGTAACCATCACGTATTGTTCCTCCAAATGTCATTTGTAGGATATTTTCACTCTTTCCTTTTCTCTGAACCGCCAAACCAAATGATTGGAATGGTGTGATTAAGTTTGTTGTAACTGTTGGTCCCATGAACCATTCAACTTGTCTTGGTCTTTCAACTTCAACAATCTTATCTTTATATTGTGGTTTAATGTCCGCACTAAAACTTCTATTTACAATTTGATTATTAGATACCGTTTCTTCAACAACAATCACACCTTGATTATTGTTCAAAATGAAACTACCTTTGTGGGAACTTACCTTGCTAAATTCAATGTTTAAGTTGGTAACTATAGCATTTAATGAATCAACCTTGCGAGTATCAATTACAAACTTCACAACTTCCACCGGTACTTTAACCTCAACAACCTGTACTTTTGGTTTGGACTTTTGTTTAACCGGTACATATTTTACTTGAGTTACTTCAACTTTAGTAACCAATGGGTAAGATTTAGTTGATATTATTTTACCATCCTTCCATCGTTTAACGATAATGTACTTTGGGGTTTGTGAATATGATACAAATGTCAGTACCATCAAACATAATGTTAATAAATTTTTCATTCTTTTTTCTTTTTAAATGTATTCATTATTTCGAAGCATGTAACCACCCCAATTGTTAATAAGATTGGTATCCATATTGGTGCGAATACAAAGCACCAAGATATGTCAATATACCATTCCACCTTTATAATAAATAATACGATTGTCATTGTAAACAATAAAAATCCGATAAATTCGATACCGTCGTTATTATTCTGTGTCTGCACCTTTGATTTCTGTTTTAATGTTAATTGATTTTACTTCTTTGTTTAACTCATTACCGGTAAAGTAATCCTTTAATGCGTTTAATGCTTGTTCCTTAATAGTATCTTTGTATCCATTCTTTTCATCAAACCCTTTTATTGGGGCTTCGAAATAAGTTTCAACTACTATGTTTACTTTGGTTTTTGCTTTGAATCTCATAGGTTTAAGTCTTGTAATTGTAGGATAGTATCCTGAGCATTCTTATGTAAAATACCAATACCACCTGCACTAACCCAATCTGCAATGTTATCCACCCTATCATCAATTAAAATGGCTGTTGGTGATGCAAAATCTTTTTTATGTTTGGCACTGCGTAGTATTAGATGCACTCCCGGTAATTCCTTATTAACCCAATCGTGTTTGGCGACTCTTGAGTCCGGTTGTCTTGATGGTGCAGATAGTAATTCGGGTTCATACTTTTCGATATAAGACCATAATTCCTTTCCATCGGGCATCCATTCCAAGTTAATCCAAAAGTCGTAACCTGCGGCATTTATGGGGTCCCAAAAACGTTCATCTGTTCTGTGTATTCCATCCAATTTATGACCGGTTAATTTAAAGTATCCTTTGTTGAAATCAACAAGTACTCCGTCCATGTCACAATATATTTTGTATTCTGTCATATTAAAAAATAAAGAAGGTAATGTGCTAAAGGGTGATGAGTAATGGTGTGATATAAATTTTTTATTGATAACATTAAAGATAAAATAATCTTTTTCATTGAGGCAAATATAACATTTTTATTTTAATTCACAAAAAAACTCTCAGGGTTGTGAGAGTTTTATTATTTTTATTCGGCAGCCATCGGTAGATTATCGTCGGCCACATTTTTATTTGGATTATCTTTGGCTAATATCTTACCAGTTTCGGCATCTAAAATGTAGTAGTTACCTTGTTCATCCTTACCGGCATACACTTTTTTTGTTCCGATTCCAAAAGAACCTGCACCGCCTAATAATTGTAACTCGTCAATTTCCTCGTTTTCCTTAATAACGTTTTGTACAATTTTTTCAACGTCTTTTTGTTTTAATTTTACGACTTTCTTCATTTCTTTTTTATATATAAATACTTGTTTATTAGGTTTTCTTTTTAAAAATTCCAACCTTTTGTTGTTCAAGCCGAGTTTTCTTGGCCATCTTTTTATTATTTTTCTTTTTTTGTTCGCGTTTGGTCATTGTGGTATAAATTAATATATAATAAATACCACAATAATTACCTATCGACCGTCTTGACCAACGAATCTTTCTTCATGATGGTCAAACAACATATCGGATTTAATCTCCCTGTTTTTCATTAAAGGTAAAATCTCGTCAACTATATTATAAGGTCTAAATTCAGGGTGGCCATCAACCCCAACATCCATTTTCTTACCTCTACCAAACTTTTTACTATTTGATAGGTGAACGTGTCCATGTAAATGAATAACACCATCATTCATACCATACCAAGATGAGATTGGATAGTGACATATTGTAAATGTTTTTATTACATTCTCTTTATTCCTATCTTCATATCTTAGTTCAAATTGAGTTAATGTGTCCACACTTAGAAAGTGTCTTTGACAACCTTCACGATTTCTATCAATATGGTGGTCATGGTTACCTAGTATAAGATGAATGTTATTACAATAGATTCTTTCTCTAAATGCTTGGATGCTTTCAAACCCACCAAATGACCAGTCACCCAAGTGAATTAAAATATCATCTTGACCAACATTGTTATTGATGTTGTCAATTAATGTTCTATTCATATCCTCAAGTGTTTCAAATGGGCGCGTACTATCAATAGGTACTTCACCATCTTGCGTTCTCCAATTGGTCACACCTCTACAAATGTTCTTGTGATTGTAGTGTGTGTCGGACGTAATCCAAATATTTTGTCCTGGTTCTAATTTAATCTTTAACATTACTTTGAATAATCATTGTGATTGATTTCTTTTACTTCCGGTCTAATATATCTCTTTGTATATGTACCGTGAACTTCTATGGTGTCTTTAGCATTTACACTATAAAACTTTACACCATTGTTAATTTCAATAACATTCTTTGTGTAGAATACATTCTCATCAACTTTAATAATGTAATAAGGTGGTGTAACAGTATCATTACAAGAGTATAAACCTAAGACCAATAAAAATAATAACTTTTTCATTTGTTTGTTTCTTCTAAAAATTGACCTGATGATGTTATTCCAAAAAATAAATAAAATGCTTTAGTCCATGGTCCCCAAGCAAATAAGTTTGATTCTGCGGACACAAACCAAAAAACTAAATACCAAAAACCAAATCCAATGATAAATGATAAAATGAATAATAGAATAGTTTTTATTAATGCCATATTATTATGTGTTTAACAAAAATCAGTTGAACTTGAAACTCTTAAACCATCGATGATTCTATCATCATAACTATCTGTGTGTAGGAATGTACCACTACCTTTCTCCCATTGCTTCATACGATATTCTTTATCATATACTATACCATCAGGTTCTCCCCATTCAAGTGCCATGGTGATAAATTCTTCAGGTGTTAGTTCTTCACTATATTCATTAATTATTCTACCTGAACGAATGAATGCTAACAACTCCTCCTTATTAGAATAGTATTTGTTATCGTGGAAGTTCCAACAGAATTTCCAACCATTACTTCTTTTACCTAAATGGATATTAATCCCATCCATAAAAGTTTCCCATGGGTTTTCACCATTCCACATGTCATCAATAGCAACACGAAATCCACTTTCAATTGACAATGCGGACAAGTCCATATTCAAAATGTCAATTTGTAGTTTGTTGTGTTTCACCTTAATTTCATCCTCAGTAGGGATTCTGTAGTAATTTGTTCCGATAGTTTTAATGTTTAATGGACAAATATAGTTAAATTATTTTATAATGCAAAAAAAATCCCCACATTTCTGTGAGGATTTCTAAACAAAATTAATTTGTGTTATTGTTTAAGTTCACTGATAATTTTACTAACAATTGAATCGATATCTAATGATTCATTTAATTGTCTTGCAATGTCTGATTGACCAACACCCGCAAATCTACGGCGTAATTCTCTTTTTGGTTCAATAGACTGAATTTTTGACGTCAAATCGTTAAGTGCTTCTTTAAAAGCGTCCATAATCGCTTCGTTTGAAGCAATTGAACCATCACTTCCTACCAAATTTTCTAAAGGACCTGTTGATGCGGTTGATGTAAAATTAATATTATCCGCATCTTCAATTAAACCACCTGCAATTGCTGACTCATCTTTAAGTTTTTGACCGTATTTTGTTTTAAATTGCAATGTCCAAGTGAAACCATTGTCCGGTGTTGCTTGTCCTCTGAAAGTAAATACATCAGCAACCATAGCATCAACATCATTAGCGTCATAACCACCTTTTCTTAATTTATATATTGCAGTTAATGGATTTTCTTTATATTGTTGGCTTTTAACTTCTGATGGTCTTGTTATTGTCCAGTTTGTTCCTGGATTAGTTTCACGTACCGCATGACTTGCTTCCGGTTTAAAGTTAGGTTCTTGACCTCTATACATTGATTTAGCATTATTAATATACTCAGATATTGGATATGCAAATATGTTTTGTGTAGACCACGTAATAGTTTGATTATTAATTGTGGTGTATTTGTCTATATTTTCTGTTTGCTCTCTATATTTGTGATATGGTGCAGCAATTTCAGGTAGACCGGCAGCATTTAAACGTTCTTTAGTAATTGTACTAAATTGCCTAATTAATGGATTAATCTCTCTTAATATTTTTTCTCGTTCAGAATATTCTTTCTTTTCACCTGAAGGTAGTGGGAATGGCACATTTGATACCGCTTCTCTACGTTTCATTTGAACATCTGGTGCGGGATTTCTTCCTAAACCAAACCAATCTCTACCTAATTTTTTCTTAACATCAATAAACGATAGTCTGTTTGGTGGTGTAGTGGCCCATGTGTGAAAATCGGGGTTTTCATCTTTTAATGTTTCTTCAGTAATCAAAGTAATTGTGTGACCATCTCTTTGAACAACAACAATGTATCCGCCTTCATTCTCCGGGTCATCCACAATCATCATATCAGATACGGGTGCACCGCCTTCTAATGCTTCAATTGCTCTTGCCGCTCTTCTATCAAACCAATCCGGTGATTCTTTAGCACCTTCTCTACGTTTTGGATATTCGCGAGGTTCTCCTCTTTCCGCTCTAGCATCTGGGTGTGATTCTTTCTCCCAAGCTGCATATTCATCACGGGGAATATAAAGACCCGAACCTGCTTTCTTTTTCTCAAATTCGGCTTCGTTGATTTGTTGTAACAATTCTTTTTTAGATATTTCTTTCATTTTAAAATGTTTTTCAGTCTATTAATAATATATAAATACTTATCAATCCAAATTAAGCCATCGATGATGTATCTTTTTGTGCTAGAGCATTGGTGACACTTGCAACCTTAGGTGCTCCTTGTGAAATCAATGAATTGCCTGAACCTGCTCTAACTTGATTAATCAAATCATTCAATGATTTTGGATTGGTATTTCCCGATGCCACAGATTGATTTAAAGGTTTGGCAAATCTCTGAAACCATCCTGGTCCATTCCAACTTGCGTAAATAAAATTAAATGTCAACGGTGCATAATTGTTAACAATTGCTGCCGATTCAGGTGACAAGTAGGTTTTCATATTTCGAGCATATTCTGTTTTCATATAGTTACCCGCAAGTTGTCTTAACTTAGCCCCAATCTCAGGATTATCTTTTGCCATGTAGTTCCATTTCCAATTACTTCGTGCATTTAATGAATCGATGTAATTCCAAAATTCTCTACCTTCAGGGGTTGATTCGGTATTTCCCGCTCTTCTATCAAGATCGGAAGAGCACACGTCTGAACTCCAGTCACGATCAGCGATCTCGTA
>ERZ650310.626-NODE-626-length-10489-cov-4.388346_pt1 | contig 10489 bp, 13 predicted proteins | sample MGYA00376246_ERZ650310 | MGnify/ENA primary metagenome ERZ650310 (study PRJEB26733, sample SAMN07839286) | wastewater metagenome | biome: small river; feature: stream; material: water | place: USA: North Carolina | collected 2016-03-01 ...
CATTGAGTTATAAACATAGTAGTGCAGACGGGATATCCCGTCTGCACTACTATGCCTAAATAATTACAGATATATATTATTTAAATGATATACTAACATAAATCACTGGAGATAAAACATGTCAACATTCCCACCAATGACTCGCCAAGAGGTCATTAACAAATATAAAGATTTGATAACTACGTACCGCATACCCAATGCTAAGATTTGGTTGGGTGGTGGTAGCGCTATGATCATGCATGGCCTGCGTGAAACAACACAAGACTTAGATGCAGGTGTCGGTGGATTGTGGTTTGATTTACTGGCAAAGAAAGCAGACGCAGAAATCAAAGTGTATAATATTACAGATGGTTATCTACATGATGGTACGCGTATGTATACGTTATCCGAGTTCTGTGCAGATGTCCATTTAGAGCAATCTGTGCATCGATCAAATCTGGTTGAAATTGATGGTGTATGGTGTTACAATCTAAACACACTGTTGGATCAAAAAGGATTACTGGCGAAACGTTTAGGTCGCGATAAAGATTTTCGTGACATTGAAGCACTGCATCGTGTTATTGCATTAGCACATCGTTAAGGGGTGGTTATGAACGTTAATGAAAAACGTCTAAAGGATCGCGGGGATAAACTAGAGGATATAGGTATCCCTCGCGACTTTATAGACGATGACATGAATACAGATTTTGCGCATGCTGTCCTAAAAGCATATCCGGGTATACCTGCATTATTATCAGATTCGGAACTATTAGAAATAGCAGCAGGATCTTTAGCTAGGGTATGGAAAAACATTGTTAAAGATGTAAAAGCGCAAGTACTATGGTCCAAACGATTAACAGGGTATTATAAACGATACCCCGGTAAGAATGCGCGTAAACTACGCATAGTTAGAAAACTTTTAAATACCTAAACGAGGGTAATCGCATGTCACGCTTTTTCCTTTTAAATGCTATTAGTTTTACGGAATATCCCGTTGCTGATATTGCAGGTAACATGATTCCGTGGTTTGATATAACTGAGTTAGAAAAGATTTTACACTTTAACCAAATCACGTTATCAGACAAACCAGTTGTAAGCCAACGTGATTTAGTTAATATGTTGATCAATGCACGATTGGCACATCTGACATTTTCTAAGCCACCTCAATGCCGTGTATCTGATACGGTGTATGTTTTTGAAAGAAAATATGAAGAGGTCATTAAACGGGTATTACACGATACAATTATATCGTACGTATTTACAGGAAACTTTACTTGTGCACCTGTGGATATTGGTAAAACTGCTATTAAGTCAAATGTTCCATTTGCAGGACAATCCGATGCTAAACAAAATCTAGCACCATTTACATGTGCAGATAATGGCGTTAGATTCCATGAGCATGTTAAACCAATCCTTCCAACCGATGCTGAGAGTAACGATAATTACTGTGATTATGCAGCCTCCCCATTTTTGTATTACGATAAAGACGGCGAGCAACTAGGGTTGTATACAATCCTAGTTGGTGATTTACCGGTAACTGTTATATCGTCGTCTGCAAATGCCATTGTGGTTTTGGCTAATCAAGAATCTATTACGTTAAAACCCGTATTAGGTGAAAGTGCAACCGTAATATTTAAATCACCAGACACCGTATGTTTACACCACTATGCCGGTATACATCCTGATCGTACTCCTTATGGTCAAATGAAGTCTACTGAATTATTCCGTTTACGTGAACGTGGGTACCAGTATGTTAAATTAATGACTGGTGAGATTTACGAATTTTCAACCGTATTTGGCTTTGTAACCGAACCTGTCAAGTACTTAACCGCTGACCATTTAAACTACCTTGCAAACAAATAACCAGAGGACTTCATTGTGTTTCCAACTCAACTCGCATTAACAGATTTATCCGATCCAATCCGCTTTAACAAAGGCATCATGATTACCAGTAGTAAATCAGATAATCAATTGATTATTTCTGGTACAGCCATCATGGATTTGCCGTTCTTTTCGGTTCTTAAAACAATAGAAGCACTGACCGCTACGTGGGTTAACCACACACATCGTCATCATTTTATTGATTCAATCAAAACATGTGTTGCCACGTTAACATTAAAAGACCATACATTCCACTCCTACAACACAGGTGGCTATTGTTATCACATTGATGCCACGTTAAACCATCGTTTGTTTGGTGGTAAGACTGTAGACATTACATTTGTCATTACGCATTTTACAGACACAATGTCAAGTGACTTAGTGCAATGGTTTCAAGAGTACAACGAATTGGAAGCATTAAGAGTAATTGAAGTTCTTAAAGATAAAGCCGATCCTATGTTCCAACTGTAACCGCAAAAAAGAAGGAGCGTAATGCTCCTTCTTTTTTTTTTGCTTTTTATATGACACCCACCCAGAGTAACGATCATGTTTAAACCAGAAGAGTATGATGCCGTTAAAAATGTTTTAGAAACATCTCGTGATAAATTTAATCCAGATGTCACTTTAAAATTACGTATTCATGAACCGATTGATATCTATGTTTTCAATAACATGAATTATATCGATGCATTTAAAATTATTGATAATATCTATAATTGCTTAAATACGGTCCCACCGGGTTATGTATCAATTAAAGATTCCGTAATCAATAACATGTTTAAACCAATGTTTGCTCGTCAAAACATTTTATTAGTGTGTCGCCAGATTAAAATACCAATGGCTATACTCCTAGTACCAACGCCTTATGATGCAAATCAATGCCAGTTACATATAGCAATACCTAATGACTGCAATATTACAGAGCAATCAAAAGAATTTATTCTAATTGGTTTAGGTATTGAATACTTTAGCAAAATTTAGAGGTGTCAGATGCCCGTTTTTATTAATGAAATACAAGGCTATGAAAATAACATAGCTCGTCCAATGGTAATGGAAGTTATTAAACAAATGGCTGAACGTAGTCAAATGCCAAAAGACGTGGCTGTAAGATACGTTGGTAATGGTTCTGCATTGTCTGTTGTTAATAGCACGCTAGATAAAACACCATTACCTAATCGTCTACCCGGTGATACACGTATTGAAATAACCGTATCTGAAACGTACGATCCCGATAGAGCATTATCAACCGCTGTATTACGCCCAGAGAATCCACCTTTCTTTAAAGATACGCATTTAGATATTTATCTCTGGCCTGTAAAGAATCGTGTCAAATACGTGGTTACTGTAAAGTACATCGCGTCTGATCGTACGGCTGCGCAAACATGGTATACCAACATGAAGCGTAAATACAGCCAAGGTGTTTCAGAATACCTACACGAGGTAAACTATCATTATCCAATACCCCATGAACACATTTATAAAATTGGTGAATTATTTAAGCTAAGACAGAATAATAAACCAATTAATGAAACAGTGGGTGCGTATTTAAAACGCTGTTTTACAAAGAACTTTACGGTTATTAGTAATCAGATTGGTAAAAACCAAGAATTTGTTATACGGGAAAACCAAGTCCGTATATTAGCCTATTATGATTTTACAGATAATCCACCGTTACCCGAAAAAGAAAATGATGCAGGTGTGTACAGTGTTTCATTTAATTATAACTTTGATTACGATCGTGTTGAAGAAGTCGCAATGAGCTACCCTTACATGGTGCACAATCAAGTTATACCTGAAACACTACGTCCACCTATTACACATTACGGCACAGAAGACATGGAAGATAATCCAACCATTAGCGAAAGCTTAATGCGCGAATTTACTTACGATAGCCGAACAGCCGCTACGATCCAATCAAATCCCGGTGTGCCTATTCCTGTGTTTGATGATTGGTTACCACATTACACACATCCCGATATGTCTAACTTGATGCGCATTATGTTGTCAGTAGATCCATTATTACCTAATAGCGTGTTAGATGTTAAAGACTTGGGGGTATGGTCATTAAACCCATTAGTGATTGATTACCTTAAAAGTAATCCTATCCTACATTTGACGCCATATGACTCTGCTATCAACATTGGGTTGTATAAGAAGCGACAACTGGTAGATACGGATAAACTGCTGATGACAACTAATGCAATTGTAAACTGCATTGAGCCATTAGATGAACAGTATCCTTATCACCTAACCATTAGTCTGGTTAACAGAATAGATCGATTATCTCGTGTTGCTTTAGAATCACTGCGTTTACACGGATATTTTACAGTACTTTATTTGGTCACACTGTTTCCTAGTATTGCACAAATTGGTGATGAGTATTACCAGTTACCTAATGGGCAAATTGTTTTTCTAGGTGATCCCGCAACACGACCAACATGTCAGTTTATTAACGGATATCGGATTGCAACGATACGTATGCCCGATGGCGATATTATCCAAAGCCATTTATTACCCTGCATGCGCGATGGTGAATTTACACCAGAACAGTTAAGTAATACGTTGAATCAGCTTACTGGTAAAGATGTCTCTATCAGTATTAATAAAGACTATCATTGGCGTTTGGTTAATAATTTCGTTATCCAAACGCATGGGAATTAATCATGCCATTAGCCAGTATACCACCCGTAGTATCACCACCGCGTGATCCTGCACAACCCGTTATTCAAAATGAACGTTATAAACACAGTGTGGTTGATAATAAGGTTATCTCCTATGCTGCGCTTATTAGCCACATTGAAGGCTCTAGCTGGATTGTTGATTATTACAGTCAAGTATTATCTGCCGAAGAAGAAGCATTGGATTACCAACCCGAAGCATTAGCTGTCTATCAACAATACCGTTTAGTTAAGGGAATGGAGTTAAAATTACAAGGGAGCCTAAGCACCAGCGCTGATGCAGAAACAATCATCATGACGATGACGGGGTCTGCTATTGTGTATCCCTTTATTAAACCCAATAAAGGGGATGCGTTTATTGCAGATATTGGGGACGGTAATGCAGGACAGTTTACAGTAACCTCTGTTACACCCATGACTATTCTAAAAGAAACCTGTTATCAAATAGAATTTGTTTTAGCGCGATATGCTACTGAGCAATTAGTCGCTAATATTGATCAACGTGTTATTGAAACAGTTTACTTTGATAGTGATTTCTTAACGTACGGTCAAAATCCTGTTTTAACAGATGGTCAATTACAAAACAGTAAACGTATCTTAACCTTAGAGAAAGATTTACTAACTCACTGGTTAGGATTGTTTACATCACAGCATTTTAGAACCATCATTATACCGGGTCAAGAACTAGCCGTTTATGATAGTTACCTTTTGACAGGCTTATTAAGCGTATTGGATATTGACAACGATATTCGTTTGCAACGACTAACGCTTAAAAACGTCGAAGGACACGAGCCAATGAATAAGATGGACTTTTGGACGGCTATGATCTATACCGATGCTAATCGGCTTTATGATGCGTTTAAACGCTATGTATTGGCCTCATCTACAACATTAAGTAGTTATCCAGTAATGAGTAGCATTCGTTTCTCAGGTATTGGGTATTTTATCTATCCTAACTACGTCAACGACAGTGTTGATTCCGATTATAGACCACATGATCTAGGTGCTACTAAACTCCTACGTTCATTAAACGATGTTGCCGTTGATCTAGCATCATTGTTATTTAACAACGCATTGCATGAATTCTTAGAACCCGCAGACGGTGTACCACCCGATAACATTTATTTAAGTGATGAGGTGCCTTCTATACACCCTGTTACGGTTGATGATGGATATGTATTAAGCATGCATTTCTACAACGACAATGTTGACGGGATGTCTAAGTTTGAATTAATGGTTCGGGATTATTTTAAAACCCAAGTAGTAAACCAATCCGTATTGTTTAGCTTTTGTGAAAGCATTCGACATTGGGGACGACTAGAAAAGTTTTATTATATTCCTATTTTGATTATCTTATTGAAATACGTGAAGAGAACATCATGATCGATTTTTTACCCGGTGAACAAGAAAACACTGCTTTTAAAATATTCCATAGACCATGGTGTATAAAGGTATCGGCAATCCATTTAGTTTCCGAAGACTATATACGCCATATTGGCGTACCCACATCGGGTGATAAAAAACGTGATAGTTGGATGCGTAGCGAAGTGAAGGAGTGTTATTTTACTATTGATAACATGGCACACTTGCATGAACGGGGTGCAAATATTTTATTTGTTAACCCCGACGATGTCATTGAAATCTATTCACTGATTCAAGAACACCTAGCAACATGGTTGGAAATCCTTCAAAAAAAGATATTGTTAAATCACCCCGACATGACTGACTTTGAAATGTTGGATAGTCTTGCGGCTGCACTCTACCCACTTACACTGCATAAGGGTCAACCGCTAACAAGCATGGAAGCATTGTTTGTTTATTTACAAGGTGGTAATAGAGCTTTTTATAATGATATCAAAAAACGTGCCAGAGATGAAAAAGGTAACGAAATGGATATGACCATTACAGGTCATCGTTCTTACATACCTGCATTAGTAACACGTTTAGGGTATCAAGTAACCACACCAAGAGGTTAGCATGGATATACAACAAACAACGGTGATTAATGAAATTAATGCCGTTTTGAAAGATGGGGTAAAACCTGTCTTTCATCGATTAGAATTTACGGTACATACACCCAACGGGGATGTAAAACCTTTGTTTGTCATTGACATGGATGTAGACCGCAATTACATTAAAAATCATTTTGATGTAGTTACAATCCAAGGGGCTATACCAAAAGGACAGTATAATTACTATATCCAACCTAACAAAACACAACTAGAGGTTACAGTCCGCCGTATACCGCTTACAGAGGCCCGCCATGCGGTAGACGACTTTGATACCGAGATACGTACACAACGTTTCCGTGCTACGCTTTACAGCGATAAATCGGGGGTTATAGAAGGTAATGATCCTACAGTAGCAAATATCAATAAAGCCGACATGACCGATTACGTTACAGTGCGTTTCCAGTTAATGGAAGAAGTAGTTCACCGTATTCGTAAACAATCAGTTGGTGGTATCTATCACGACTGTACGGGGATTGATGTTGTCCGTTTTATTTTAACCACTGCGAGTAAAGAAGCAAAGGTTGATAGTAGCACAGCCGTTAAAGGTGTTACAATAGCACGTAACAGTAATACTGAAGTCCGTAACAATATCATCATTGGTCATCATGTTCGATTTATTGATTTCCCGTATTTAGTTAACCAGATATGTGGCGGTATTTATAGTGCTGGATTTCATTACTATTTACAAGATCGTTATTGGTTTGTTTATGCGCCTTTTGATATTACGGCCTATCATGCATCGCGTAAATCACTGACCATTGTTAATGTGCCTAACGGTCGTTTCCCGGAACCAGAAAGATCGTATCGTGTAACAAAAACGCAAGTGATTGTTTTATCCACGGGTCAAACAAAACACAATGATCTATCTGAAAGTGCGCAATTAAACACGGGTAATGGTCTACGGTTTGTAGATGCTAATAAAATAATGGATGATTTTTTAAAGGTTGAAGGTAATAAGGCGGTTGCTTCGCGAACGGAGAATGTTTCAGAGATTATGTCTGAGCCACGTGCTGACAATCTTAACCATATTGTGGAAAGCCCCGAACGGATTACGGCTAACATTTTTACCCAATACCTTAAATTAGCTGAAAAATCAGGAGCCTTTATTCAAGCCGTATGGGAGAACTCAAACCCCGAATTAATCTATCCCGGCATGCCTGTTAAATACATGTATGTAGAAAATAATCTATCCCAAGAATTATATGGGATTGTGATAGGCACCCATTCGTTTGATGCAGCGACTAATAAAGGTGTTGCTAACAGACGCTTTGGGACAAAAACAACTATTACACTATTCGTTCAACGAAAAGTTAAAATAGGCACCAAAGATGTATGACCTTGAAGATGATGGTTTTATTACCATCACTACTCCTGTGGCAGGGGTTGACTATACGTGGATCCCTGATCTTAATTTTGCTACTAGTCATTTTGATTTTAACTACATCATCCTCATGATGGTTACCCGTAACGGTCATGCAGAATTTAGAACAGTTAAAGTTAAAACCAATTACAAGATGGAAAACATGGATTTTGAAACAGAGCATTTAACTGTTTTACAACATCTATCTGTTAACCTAAGTCTTGTTATCTTTCCATCCATTGTGTCAGTACTATGCGTATGGCCATTAGGATATCGTAAACGGAGTGCAGCATGAGTTTTGGTTATTTTATTGTATTGGAAGGATTAGATGGATCTGGTAAATCATTAATGGCTGAAAAGCTATTAGAATGGCTAACGGCTAATAACGTACCTGCTATACATACCCGTGAAGTAGGTGGCAGTATTTTTGCAGAACAAGCACGTGATCTTTTATTGTCAATGCACGATATTGATAACCCAATCAATAAAACTGCTCAAGCATTATTAATCTCAGCAGCACGACATGATCATGTGGCACAAACAATTTTACCGGCGTTACATGATGGTAAGGTAGTTATTTGCGAACGTTATTATTTTAGTACGTTAGTTTATCAACACGGTGCTGATCACTTAGATGAAATTGTTAAGATTGGATCAGCTGGCGTGTTACCTGATAAAGTTATTTATTTGGAAACTACCTTTGAAACCGTGATGGAACGTATTGGTGGCAAGGTGCGTGATAAGATGGATTTGGTAGATGATATCAAATTTCATAATTCAAAACGTTTATTAGAAAAACATTTAGGGCATTTTGCATTAGACAACCCCGGTGCACTGGCTTCACTAGATGCTGATAAAGAAGTTGAAATGGTGTTTGCGGATATCCTAGGTGTGGTATGTGACTTGTTAAATTCAGATATCGTTTAAAGCATAAAACACAGTGGGTTATACCCACTGTGTTTTATGCCGTAATGCACTTTATCTGAGATATATATTACTTATTTGACATCACTGCGATTGTCATAATCACTTTTGGAGAGTAGACCATGAAATTTCAAACCGTATTAGATAATGAAGTTGACGCATTCAATACGTTAGCCTATATCGTGGAATTATTTAAACCGTCTGGTAAACGTGAGTTAGTCCCCGATGGAACACCCCTTGGGTTATGTAATGCTACTGACTTACGTCTCTATAACCTCGAAATACAATCCGGGTGTATTGTTGAAAATGGTCAGTACAAAATTATTTTTGAAACAGATCGTGAACTAGTCTTGCTAGCAGCCGCACATGTTTTCTGGGATACCATTCCTAGCGAGATTAAAATGAAAGCCGGGTGTCGTGTTGACATGTACCAACCACAATTAATGTCTGATGCATTTCGTAAATGGGGGTTGAAAAGATTCCAAACGGATTTTAAAGGAGACGAATTAAACACACTTCCGGTGGGATTGATACTAGGCCGTAATCCTGTTTTAAAACCCGCGTTAATGGAATTGGAAAAAGAGTTTATAACCAGCAATAGATCGTTTGATGCCGTAGCCACCATGGAGTATATTCGCTGTCTTATGGGTATTAAAAAATTAATGCCTTTTAAAGCACTTAGGGATTGCAGTGATGGCGATTCGTATAAAGCGTTGATTAGTTATTATCGATGGCACACACGCACTGATAGCACTTATAACGATACATTAAATATCGTAACTGATAATCACGGCGTTAAGATCACATTTCCTACACGGCAAGATTTTACGTTATCATTAACGGCAAGTGTTAGTGGTAATAAAATGATTGTTAATTTCTGTTTACCTGTAGATCAGGTAAATAAGTTTGCATACATTGATTGGGATAACCACCGATCCAAACCGTTAAATCTTGACGACCTCCCACCAGAAATGGATGATGATTACCGTACTTGGGCAAACCGTAATTTTACAGGACTACAATCATGAACATGTTTATTGTAATTGTAATGGCATATATCCTAGTAGGTATATTTGTCATTGGTGCATTGCACATATGGCTGAACAGAATAAAGCTAGATAAAGACTTTAGCTTTATTGACGTGGTATTATGGCCGATGTATTTCCGTAATACATACATTGCTTACAAAACAGGCAGTGTATTAAAACTGTACTTGCTTTCAATGTATTCCCAAGACGGTCGTTGGGAAGCATCATTTGTTATTAATGAGCATAACCAATTTGGACGGGTTATGAAAGTTGAGGATATGTGGTATTACACGTTTCCAGTAAACCCAAACCGTACTACAAAATACACGTATGGTGCTGATGCGGGTCCTATTCCTACAACGTTCTTTGTTAATGGTAATGTTGTTAACAGAGAGGTGTGGATTAGCAGTGTAGAAGCACTGGGTGGACCAGGAATAGCCATTGCCAAACAAGTTAAATCGTTTGATCGTGTTAAACCATTGGCAACGTGTTTTAAAGCATAACGGCATAAATACTAGTACACCGCAAGGTGTACTAGTATTCTTTTTTTTTGCTATTCCGCTAACTCACCACCGTCCTCAATTACTAAACCGTGATTGAAAGCAATTTCTTTTAAGAAAGCGATAC
>ERZ650310.627-NODE-627-length-10488-cov-6.144062_pt1 | contig 10488 bp, 10 predicted proteins | sample MGYA00376246_ERZ650310 | MGnify/ENA primary metagenome ERZ650310 (study PRJEB26733, sample SAMN07839286) | wastewater metagenome | biome: small river; feature: stream; material: water | place: USA: North Carolina | collected 2016-03-01 ...
AACTGACCTAATATCCTTAGTAGGTCATTTCTCTTTCTTTTTTCTTTAATTATTGGTTTTTACCAAGCAGGTCTATAGCATGATGAAAAAGTATCTTATTACGCTCTTGGCTATTTTTAGCTTGGGCCAAGTCGTGTTTATTTCTCCTGCATTGGCTCAAAATCCGCGCGTATCTATTCCTGATTTTGCCGATTTGGTTGAGCGAGCCAGTCCTGCTGTAGTGAATATCCGTACTACTGAAAAAGTGATGGTGCAGCAGGCTCAAGGCGGTATTCCAGGCATGCCTGAGGATCAGGCTGAGTTCTTTCGGCGCTTCTTTGGAGTGCCTATTCCAGGGCTACCTAACGGACCAAAGCAGGCTCAACCTAGTCCAGGTAAACCGCAGGAGGCTGATCGTGGCGTAGGCTCAGGTTTCATTATTGATTCCAATGGCATGATTTTGACTAATGCTCATGTGGTCGAGGGCGCGAATACCATTTACGTCACGTTAACGGACAAGCGTGAGTACAAGGCGAAGTTGTTGGGTATGGATAAGCGTACCGATGTCGCGGTTGTCAAAATCGATGCACGTGATTTACCAAAGCTACCGCTAGGCGACTCCTCTCGAGTGAGGGTGGGTGAGTGGGTGCTAGCAATTGGATCCCCATTTGGCCTAGAAAATACTGTCACTGCTGGCATCGTATCCGCCAAGAGTCGTGACACTGGGGACTACTTGCCCTTTATTCAGACTGATGTAGCGGTGAATCCTGGTAATTCTGGCGGCCCCTTATTGAATACCGCCGGACAAGTGATTGGTATTAACTCCCAAATCTTTAGCCGTTCCGGTGGGTATATGGGTATCTCATTCGCTATTCCGATTGATGAAGCCATGCGGGTAGCAGATCAACTGCGCACCAATGGAAAAATGACACGGGGTCGAATTGGTGTCGCTTTAGGTGAGATGACTAAAGAGATTGCCGAGAGCTTGGGCCTGGGTAAACCGCGTGGAGCCTATGTTCGTAATGTGGAGCCAGGCGGGCCAGCAGCAGCAGGTGGCATTGAGTCTGGTGATGTTATTTTGAGCTTTAATGGCCGTGATATTGGTAAATCGACGGATCTTCCGAGGGCGGTTGGCGAAACTAAACCTGGAACCAGTGCATCGGTACAGGTCTGGCGCAAGGGAAATGCCAAAGATCTGATGGTGACGGTTGCGGATACTGAGGCTGGTCAGGCGGCCGTGAAGAAGTCAGATAACTCAGCCTCTTCTAGCGGAAGCGGTAATTCTCTTGGGGTAGCGGTTTCTGAGCTCTCAGATGGCAAGAAGAAGGAGCTCAATATCCGTGGAGGTGTTGAGGTTACTGGTCTAGGGGACGGCTCCTTAGCGCGCGCAGGAGTGCGTCCTGGGGATGTCATTATTCGCATTGCGGATGCTGATATTACCGGGGTAAAGCAGTTTGAAGGCCTAGTTAAGGGCTTGGATGCTAATAAGGCAGTCCCAGTATTTATCCGTCGAGCCGATAGCACCCTAATTATCCCTGTCAGGCCGAAATAAGCCAAAACCGGGGCTTTTGGATGGAATAAACGGGTTTGGCGCTAATTTAGCGCCACCCATTACAATCACTTTAAGACGACTTTTTGCAGCGCATCATCGTGGTGCGTTCTGACAAGGCGTTTTTTGAAGACCACTTAAGACGCTATGGATTTAATCCGCAATTTTTCTATCATCGCCCACATTGATCACGGCAAATCAACGCTTGCTGATCGCATTATTCAACTCTGTGGCGGTCTCTCAGATCGTGAAATGGAAGCCCAAGTTCTGGATTCGATGGATATCGAGCGTGAGCGTGGCATCACCATTAAGGCGCAAACAGCAGCGCTGGCTTATAAAGCTAAAGACGGAAAAACATACAACATCAATTTGATTGATACGCCGGGACACGTTGACTTCTCCTATGAAGTAAGCCGTTCTTTGTCTGCATGCGAAGGTGCGTTGTTAGTAGTTGATGCTAGTCAAGGTGTTGAGGCTCAAACGGTTGCCAACTGCTACATGGCGCTCGAGTTAGGCGTTGAGGTTGTGCCTGTTCTCAATAAGATTGATTTGCCACAAGCGGATCCTGAGCGCGCTAAACAAGAAATTGAAGACGTTATTGGGATTGATGCCTCGGAGGCGGTGACCTGCTCAGCTAAAACAGGTTTAGGTGTGCAGGATGTCATTGAGGAAATGATTGCTCGTGTGCCTCCACCAAAAGGAAACGCTGCAGATCCTTTGCAAGCCTTGATTATCGATTCTTGGTTTGATAACTACGTCGGTGTTGTCATGCTAGTACGCGTCGTCAATGGCACGCTGAAACCAAAAGAAAAAATCACCTTGATGTCGAATGGTTCCAGCCATTTAGTCGAGCACGTTGGGGTGTTTAGTCCAAAGTCTGTAGATCGTCCAGAGCTATCTGCTGGTCAGGTCGGCTTTGTGATTGCTGGTATTAAAGAATTAAAAGCTGCCAAGGTTGGTGACACGGTCACGCATACCCCCGGGCAGCAAGGACGAGTGCCTGCTACAGAACCACTTCCTGGATTTAAAGAGGTTAAGCCTCAAGTCTTTGCGGGTCTTTACCCAGTGGAATCCAGTGAATACGATCAACTACGCGAATCTTTAGAGAAACTGCAGTTGAATGACGCCTCACTCTTGTATGAGCCTGAGGTTTCACAAGCGCTTGGTTTTGGATTCCGTTGCGGCTTCTTGGGTCTACTCCACATGGAGATCGTACAAGAGCGCTTAGAGCGCCAGTACGGCATGAATCTCATCACTACCGCACCAACGGTGGTGTATCAGGTAGAGCAATCTGACGGCACTATCTTGTCGGTAGATAACCCATCGAAGATGCCAGAGGCTAGCAAGATCAATACGATTCTCGAGCCGATCGTGACGGTGAATTTGTATATGCCCCAAGAGTATGTGGGTGCAATTATTACGCTATGCGTTGGTAAGCGCGGTATTCAGATGGATATGAATTACCTAGGTCGTCAGGTAAAGCTCACTTATGAATTACCAATGGCTGAGATTGTTTTGGATTTCTTCGACAAGATGAAATCCATCTCACGCGGTTATGCGTCCATGGATTACGAGTTCAAAGAATATCGTCCAGCCGATGTAGTCAAGGTCGATATCTTGATTAACGGTGAGCGCGTCGATGCCTTATCTGTGATTGTGCATAGAAGTAATAGCCAGCATCGCGGGCGCGAGGTGGTTGCCAAAATGCGCGGCATTATTCCTCGCCAAATGTTTGATGTGGCTATTCAGGCGGCGATCGGTAGCAATATTGTGGCTCGTGAAAACGTCAAAGCCTTGCGTAAAAACGTCTTGGCTAAATGCTATGGTGGTGATATCTCCCGGAAGCGCAAGTTATTAGAGAAGCAAAAAGAAGGTAAGAAGCGCATGAAGCAAGTGGGTAACGTGGAGATTCCACAAGAGGCTTTCTTGGCCATTTTGCAGGTGGATGATTAATGAACTTCGCCCTTATCTTATTTATCTTGGTAGTAGTTTCAGGCATTGCTTGGGTTGCGGATCGTTATTACTTCGCACCGCAAAGACGTATGGCTGGCATCGATCGTATGCCCCTGTGGTTGGAATATACGGCCGGTTTCTTTCCAGTCATTTGTGCGGTATTTGTATTGCGCTCTTTTATAGTGGAGCCATTCAAAATCCCATCGGGGTCGATGATTCCGACTTTGCAGATCGGCGACTTCATTCTGGTGAATAAATTTACCTATGGCATTCGTTTGCCAGTGATTAACCAGAAGGTAGTTGAGTTAGGATCTCCAAAACGTGGTGATGTCGTAGTGTTCCGCTACCCCCGTGATGAATCTATTGACTACATCAAGCGCGTGGTGGCTTTGCCAGGCGACACTATCACTTACCAAGATAAGCGCTTAACAGTAAATGGTCAGCCATTGCAATATAGTGGTGGCGAGTCCTATCTTGATCCAGAAAATATGCGTTACGCCAAACGCTTTACAGAATCTTTCCCTGTAGATCTTGGTGGCAATAAGCATGAGATTTTGAATGACCCTGACCGTCCTGCTGGAATGTTCCCCGCAGAACGTTTTCCGGGATTTGAAAATTGCCAATATCAAAATGCCGGACTCACTTGCACTGTGCCAGCAGGACATTACTTTGCGATGGGCGATAACCGTGACAACAGCGCCGATTCTCGTTACTGGGGATTTGTGCCAGATAAAAATATTGTCGGCAAAGCATTTTTTGTTTGGTTGAACCTCGGAAATCTTGGCCGCATTGGTGGCTTCGAATAAAGTCATGAACGCCCGCGCCGCCATCGAAACCGCACCGCTACAAGCGCAACTGGGCTACACCTTTAAAAAACTAGAGCTCTTAAATCAAGCTCTTACGCATCGTAGTCACAGCAAGAAGAACAATGAGCGCCTTGAGTTTTTAGGCGACTCGATTCTTAATTGCGTAGTCGCTGAAATGCTTTATGAGCGTTACTCAGATTTAGATGAGGGCGATCTTTCTCGCGTTCGGGCTAATTTGGTAAAGCAACAAGCGCTTTATGAAATTGCTCAAACACTCTCGCTATCAGACTATTTACGTCTAGGTGAGGGCGAATTAAAGAGCGGCGGCTTCCGTCGCCCATCCATTCTGGCTGATACCCTTGAAGCGGTCACTGGGGCCATATTTTTAGATGGCGGCTTTGATGCGGCCAAGACCTGTTTGCGCAAACTGTATTCCATTATTTTGGCTAACGTTGATCCTAAGACCTTGGGTAAAGACGATAAGACTTTGTTACAGGAGTGTTTGCAGAGTTATCAATTACCGCTACCTACCTATAACGTTACAGGTACGAGTGGTGCGGCTCATAATCAGCAATTCGAGGTCGAGTGTTTAATACCTAACCTCAAAGTTGCCGTTAAGGGTGAGGGCGCATCACGACGCGCTGCTGAGCAGGCGGCAGCAAAGCTAGCTTTAATCTCAGCACTCAAAGCCTTGCCACAAGAGCTGGGTAAACCCAAAAAGACTCGGTCAGCCAAAAAGAAAGCAGCAAAAAAAGTGGCAACCGAAGAGCAGTTAAATCTTAAGCTGAAGGGCTAATCGTGTTTAGATGCGGCACTATCGCCATTGTTGGCCGTCCCAATATGGGCAAATCGACTCTATTGAACGCTTTGGTTGGTCAGAAGATCAGTATTACTTCTCGCAAAGCCCAAACGACACGCCACCGTATTTTGGGTATCCAAAATCGCGAAGAGGCGCAGTTCATTTTCATTGATACGCCAGGCTTTCAGACGCGCTTAATGAATACTCTCAACAAAGCATTGAACCGCACAGTCACTACTGCTTTGCAGGATGTCAATGTAGCTTGCTTTGTAGTTGAGGCTGGTTACTTTGGCGAAGATGACAAGAAAGTTTTACGTTTGCTGCCAAATGATTTGCCGGTAGTTCTGGTGCTGAATAAATTAGATCTTTTTAATAGCCGCTTTCAGACGCCTTCAGAACGTGACCAGGCCTTGCTTAATTTCATGAAAGAAATGAGTCAGCCTTGGAGTGATTTAGGTGGCCACGAAGATCAAAGTAAATGTGAATTTACTGAGATCGTCCCCATGAGTGCTAAAAGTCCTGGTGATGTGCAAAGACTATTGGATGTTCTAGAGGGCTATTTGCCTGAAGCGCCACCGGTATATGACGGCGATACTCTGACGGATCGTAGTGAGCGATTTTTGGCTGCTGAGATCCTGCGTGAGAAGGTATTCCGCTTTACGGGGGAAGAGTTGCCTTACACCAGCACGGTAGTTATTGATCAGTTCAAGATGGATGGCAAGATGCGCCGTATTGCTGCGACGATTTTGGTGGACCGCGACAGCCACAAGGCGATGATTATTGGCGCCAAAGGTGAGCGACTCAAGAAGATCTCAACCGATGCTCGCATCGATATGGAAAAGCTCTTTGACGGCAAAGTATTCCTTGAGACTTGGGTCAAGGTCAAACGTGGTTGGGCAGATGATCGTGCTGAATTACGGGCGCAAGGATTAGAGTAACTATTCATGGCTTCCATTCGTGTTGCTGACGAACCTGCTTTTGTATTGCACAGTATTCCTTATAAGGAAACTAGCTTAATTCTGGACGTGTTTACTCGGCAGCATGGTCGCATGGCCCTGATAGCTAAGGGTGCTAAGCGCCCACATTCGGTATTGCGCCCTGTATTGCAGCGCTTCCAGCCCTTGTTAGTTTCTTGGAGTGGAAAGTCCGAGTTGCGGACTTTAACGAAGTCAGAGTGGGTGGGTGGTACACCCTCTTTAGTGGGTGATGCATTACTCTGCGGCTTCTATCTCAATGAGTTGCTAGTCAAGTTCCTCGCTCGTGAAGATGATTATGAAAAACTCTATGATCATTACACCGATACGATTTCTGCCCTATCTAATCTCGAATTTGAGTCTAAGGGCTTAGAAGAAATTCTGCGACCTTTTGAGCTCACGCTCTTACAAGAGACTGGCTATGCGGCGGCGCTAGATCGCTGTGTTGAAACTAATGGCGCTCCAATCTCAGATGAGCAGTATGTTTATCAGCCAGAGCGTGGTGTTAGGCCGGCACAAGGCGATGATCCAGGCCACTGGCCAGTCTTGAGTGGCAAATCCCTTTTGGCAATCGCAGCGGGAGACTTTTCTGATCAAGAGACGCTTTCTGAAAGTAAGCAGTTAATGCGCTTCTTGCTGGGCCTGCACCTCCAGGATCAAGTACTCACTACCCGTCAGATTTTGATTGATCTGAAGAAAATCTAGTAATCTACCTTCATGAATACCCAACCGAAGCTTGAGCTTGGCATCAATATCGATCACGTAGCGACCTTGCGTAATGCGCGTGGCACTGTCTACCCTGATCCATTAAAGGCTGCACGCTTGGCTGAAGAGGCTGGTGCTGATTTAATTACCTTACATTTGCGCGAGGACCGTCGCCATATTAAAGATGCGGATTTGATGGCCCTGCGCCCCTTAATTCAGACGCGCATGAATTTAGAGTGTGCCGTCACCCCAGAGATGATTAATATCGCCTGTCGGGTTCAGCCAAATGATGTTTGCCTCGTTCCTGAAAAGCGTGAAGAAGTGACTACTGAAGGTGGATTAGATGTCGTGGGTCACTTTGACGCAGTGAAGGCTGCTACCACTCAATTAAAAGCCGCAGGCATACGGGTCTCGCTATTTATCGACCCCGAAGAAAAACAAATTCAAGCGGCAAAAGACGTTGGCGCTACAGTCATTGAATTACACACTGGTCGCTACGCGGATCTAGTTGGCGATCAACAGAACCAAGAGCTCGAGCGCATCAGAAAAGCAGCTCAGTTCGGAAAAAGTATTGGTTTGCGAGTGAATGCAGGTCATGGTTTGCATGAAGGAAATGTCATGCTAGTAGCCGGAATCGCTGAGCTCTCTGAACTCAATATTGGGCATGCAATTGTTGCTGAAGCGCTCTTTAAGGGTTGGCAAAAAGCGATTACCGATATGAAAGCCCTGATGGATCAGGGCAGAGCCAACGCTTAATAGATCGCAGACCAGATGATCATCGGAATTGGCACAGACATTTTGCAGATTGAGCGGCTTCAAGCTGCTTATGATCGTACCAATGGCCGCTTAGCTGAAAAAATCCTGGGACCAGATGAAATGATGGTCTTCAAGCAACGTTTGGCCAGAAATCACAAGCGAGGTATTGCTTTCTTGGCAACGCGCTTTGCTGCCAAAGAAGCATTCTCCAAAGCCATTGGCTTGGGGATGAGAATGCCGATGACTTGGCGTTCCCTGCAAACATTGAATGAGCCTAGTGGCAAGCCTGTTACCTCGTATTTGGGCGCACTTGCTCAGTTTATGCAAGAGCGAAATTGGGAGGCCCAAGTCACCGTGAGTGATGAGCAGGATATGGCTATTGCCCACGTCATCGTGGTTCAGAAGTAATCAACATCATTAACTGTATGAGGAATACATGAGTAAGTCGACTATGAAGCCAGGCCCAATTACTTTAGATGTCGTTGGCCTAGAGTTAAACGCTGAAGATCGTCGTCGCATCTTGCATCCCCTCACTGGTGGTGTGATTTTATTTGGCAGAAATTTTGCCAATCGCAAGCAGCTCACCAAACTGACTGCGGAAATTAAAAAACTTCGCTCTGATGTCTTGATCTCGATTGACCATGAAGGCGGACGAGTGCAGCGCTGCAGAACTGATGGTTTTACCCATCTACCTGCTATGCGCAAGCTAGGTGAGCTCTGGGGATCTAAAAATAAATCGACTCATGCCGCTGAGTCTGCTGCTATTGCTATGGCAGCAGCTACTGCCTGTGGATATGTCCTGGCTGCCGAATTACGAGCTTGTGGTGTGGACTTTAGTTTTACTCCAGTATTGGATTTGGATTTTGGTCGCAGTGGTGTGATTGGTGATCGTGCATTTAGTCGCGATCCACAAATTACCTTTGCATTAGCTAAGAGCTTAAATGAAGGCCTACGCCTTGCAGGTATGGCCAACTGTGGCAAGCACTTCCCAGGTCATGGTTGGGCAGAGGCGGATTCTCATGTAGCAATTCCAGTGGACGAGCGTTCCCTCAAGCAAATTTTAAATGATGATGCCAAGCCGTATGAGTGGCTAGATTTGAGCTTAACCGCAGTTATGCCAGCGCATGTCATTTATCCAAAAGTAGATCAGAATCCAGCAGGCTTTTCTAAGGTTTGGTTGCATTCTATTTTGCGTCAAGAATTAGGCTTTGAGGGCGTGATCTTTAGCGATGACCTCTCGATGGAGGGTGCTAGCGTTGCTGGCTCGGTAGTCAAGGGTGCTGATATGGCACTGGAGGCAGGATGCGATGCAGTATTAATTTGTAATCGCCCGGATTTAGCCGATCAATTACTCAATGGGCTCAAAGTTTCCAAGGCAAAACAAGCGGAGTCGGCTGTTCGATTGAATCGCTTGATGCCGACTGCTTTGGCTCCTACATGGGATGAGTTGCAGTCTGAGGCGCAATACCAACATGCTAAAGGTTTGCTTCAGCAGTTAAAGCTCATTCTCTAAATTACCTCTTTGCTTTTTGGGAGGCCTTTTCCCATTCTGAAACAACATATGCTTTGATGCTCTCGCCCTCAGGGCGGGCGCAAACAATTTCACTTGGGTTGATGGCTTGATTAATTTTTTGCAAACGCAAGATATCGCCATTAATTGAATAGCTTGGAATCCAAGAGCCCCAAACAAATCCCATTTTTTCTAACTCTGTATGGGCTTGGGCCGCAGACTCTTGATTGATTGGGAGGTCTAAATAAATTGAAGCCAGATTTTGGTGGCTCAAATTTTCAAGCTCATGATTTAAAAATGGTATGAAGTCCTCTCCAATATGTTGGACCTTCAAGTGCGCAGTTTGAATTGACTGATTGATTTCAGTCAGAGATTGCGTTTTACCAATGCCATCGACGACGGGATGCAAGATAGTGCGCTCAAGGTTGACCTTGCTGGCTAAGTTACGCACTAGTTTGGCATGGTGAGGTGGAATGTAAATATGCTGCGACGTTTCCCTGAGGGGAAGGTAGAGGGTAAGTAGCGACATCCGAGTATCAGAGAAGTTTTCAAGTCCCTGCATGTGAATCGTGGAAGGGCTGGCACCAAGCAATACCCCCGTTTCCTTGGCCCCAAAGGTAATCATTTCATGTTGGCTATAAGGGTGATTGGTAACGCATTCCGTCCAGAAGCCAACCAAATTGAGTTCATTCGCTAGCTCGATTCGTTTTTTTGCCATTAACTCGGCAATATGATGACCTCGATAATCTGGGTCAACAATCATTTTTCCCGCTTCTGGAGAGGTGTTGTCAGCGCCGTCAAAAGTTAAGGCGCAATGTCCAATGATGTGCCCATCTTGATGTCGGGCAATGATCGAGTGCATTAGTCCGCTCTCTATGGTCACCCTTAATTGCTCTGGATCGTACATGAGTGAATTTGGATAGCTATCACCATAGCAACGACGAACACAGTCAATCAGATGGGGTATGTCATCCGCCTGCAGAATCTGAATGTCTGGCGGGTTATCCGTATTCGTCATATCCATTTGATTTATGCGCCTGTATTCATTGGAAAATAAAAAAAGCCCGGCAGGCCGGGCTTTTACTTATCGAGCGAACTAATTTAGTTAGCGCGGCTACGATATTCACCGGTACGAGTATCGATTTCGATCTTATCACCAGTATTACAGAAAAGTGGAACTTGCAATTCAAAGCCAGTTGCCAATTTTGCAGTCTTCAATACTTTGCCTGAGCTGGTATCCCCTTTAACTGCTGGCTCTGTGTAAATGATTTCACGAACCAATGAGTTTGGCATGGCTACTGAAAGCGCTTTACCTTCGTAGAACACTACTTCACAAGGCATGCTTTCTTCGAGGTAGTGCAATGCATCGCCCATGAACTCAGCTTCAACTTCGTACTGGTTATAGTCGCCATCCATAAATACATACATTGGATCTGCGAAGTAAGAGTAGGTGCAAT
>ERZ650310.628-NODE-628-length-10481-cov-13.698063_pt1 | contig 10481 bp, 7 predicted proteins | sample MGYA00376246_ERZ650310 | MGnify/ENA primary metagenome ERZ650310 (study PRJEB26733, sample SAMN07839286) | wastewater metagenome | biome: small river; feature: stream; material: water | place: USA: North Carolina | collected 2016-03-01 ...
CCCCAAATTCTATTCGTAAGTTTTGCGATATTATTGGCGTTGCCAAAAGAGAAAATGTAATTGATTATTCGCTTTTAGAGTTTTGCTTGCGCGAAGATTTGAATAAAACGGCCCCTCGTGTTATGGCGGTTTTAGACCCTGTAAAAGTGGTAATTACGAATTATCCTGAAGGAAAAGAGGAGTGGTTGGATGCCGAAAATAACCAAGAAGATGAAAGTGCTGGTTATAGAAAAGTGCCTTTTTCAAGAGAATTGTATATCGAAAGAGAAGACTTTTTAGAAGAAGCGCCAGCCAAGTTTTTCCGTTTGAGTTTAGGAAAAGAAGTGCGTCTAAAAAATGCCTACATCATTAAAGGCGAATCCGTTGTAAAAGACGCTAATGGAAACATTACCGAAATCCATGTTTCTTATGATCAAGATAGCCGAAGCGGAAGTGGAAGCGAAGCCAGTCAAAGAAAAGTGTCGGGAACTCTACATTGGGTATCTATTACACACGCCATTGAGGCCGAAGTTCGTTTGTACGATCGTTTGTTCATTGATGAAGCACCAGATAGTCATAAAGAGAAAAACTTCTTGGATTTTATGAACCCCAATTCGTTGCAAATTAGCACTGGTTTTGTAGAACCAAGTTTACAAACTGTTCAAGCCGGAGATAAATTTCAGTTCCAACGCTTGGGTTATTTCAATGTGGATAAAGATTCAACCGCTGAAAAGTTGGTTTTCAATAAAACCGTAGGTTTAAAAGACGCTTGGGAAGAAAAAGGAAAGAAAGAAGAAAATTTATTGATGAATACTCAAAAAGAAATCAATAAATACGTTAAAGAAAAAGATCCTTCAGCAGCGGAATTGGTATTAAAAACGATTGTTGAAAACATCAAAAATATTGACAACTACAGTTTGGTCAACCAAACGATTGTAAAAAACATCAAGAACGACAACAATTCATTGTTGTTTGCTAATTTGATTTTAGAACATTCGGATAAAGTAAATCCATCTGATATCGAATCCGAAGCATTATCAAAATTATACACTATGTCTTTAAAAAGTCAATTGGCTTTAGTTCGAATTTCGGTTTTACAAAATTTAATTCACGACACGGTTAATTTAGAAAATTTTAAACCAGTGTTATTGGAATTAAAAGCAACAGAAAAAAACGAAACGGTTTTATCACTTTTGAACCAAATTTAAAAAAATTCAACCCATCAATTTTATAAATTGAAAACCCACTACTAAGTGGGTTTTTGTTATTATAAATAGTTCTTATTGCTTCCTGTTTTTTTATCGGTTTAATCAATGAAAAACAGCTTAAATATATTGATTTTAAAGCAATTTTTTCTTTTTTACAACCCAACACACCATTTTGTAAAACAAAACCATTCTAAGGCGCTTAAAAGCGTTTTGTCTTATAAAAAAGTTCTTTAACGAGTTCTTAACTCACAAAAGAAAAAAAATGTTGTATCTTTAATGGTGTAATCATTAAATAGTGGAAATTATGTCAAATACTTCAGGAAATTCTTTGTTGGCACTTTTAACAGGTGCATTGATTGGAGCAGGAATTGGAATTTTGTATGCTCCAGATAAGGGAACAAAAACCAGAGAGAAAATTAAAGATGGTTTTCAGGATGCTAAAGATGACTTGAAACAAAAACTAGATGAAGTTTCAGAACAACTAAAAAGCAAGTTGACCCATTCAAAAGATAATTTAGAAGATTCTTTTGAAGATATGGTTTCCAATGTAAGTCATAAAACTGAAGATTTAATTTCGTTTTTAGAACAAAAGTTAGCTGAGCTGAAAGAACAAAACGCCAAGCTTCAAAAATAAGTTTCACCCCAAATATCCCATTATGGCTTTTGAAGATTTAAAAGAACAAACTGAAAATATCCAAGAACATGCCAAAGCGTATGTTGAAACTAATATAGAATATTATAAACTTCGTGGTTTTAAAATCTTGATGCAATCGACTACCATGATTGTAAAATTTCTTCTAATTGCGATTTGTTTGAGTATGGTACTTTTGTTTGGTTCTATTGCCGGTGCATTTGCTATAGGGTCTTATTTAGATAATACCGCTTTGGGATTTTTAATTGTAGGAGGGGTTTATTTGGTGATGACCTTTTTGTTGTTTTTAGTGAAAGACAAAATTGTAGAAGGACCTATTTTAGAGAAATTTTCAGCCATCTTTTTTAATGATTAATTATGTCTAAAAAATATTCATCCTACGACCAAATTAACGCTGAGTTAGAAATATTAAAGTTGGAGAAAGAAATCCATCTACAGCACATTTTGTTGAATCTGGAAAAAACGAAGGAAACTTTTCAACCTAAAAATTTATTACACGAAGCGCTAGATTCCTGTAAAAGCATTATTTCGTCATCGTATGCGACGATTTTACAAATAGCTATTCCGTATGTCATTAATTGGCTTATCAATAAAAAAAGAGGCAATTAAGCCTCTTTTCTTTTTATATCAAATTTGAAATTACAAACTAGCTATCGCTTTTTGAATTCGTTGAATCGTTGCTTCTTTGCCAATTAGTTCAACAATATCAAAAAGGTGAGGGCCTTTCAGAGCTCCTACTAAACTCAAACGGAATGGCTGCATTACTTTTCCCATTCCAATTTCGTTTGCTGTCATCCATTCCTTTACAATACTTTCAATATTTGCAGCAGTATAGTCTTGAATTCCTTCCAAAACAGCAATTAAATTTTGCATTAATCCAGGCGTTTCCTCTTTCCAGTTTTTGGTTGCTTTTTCGTCATAAGTAGTTGGCGCTTCAAAAAAGTAATCGCTCAAATCCCAAAATTCAGACACAAAATGAGCGCGTTCTTTGATTAAAGAAACAATGGTAATCAATTTGTTTTCTTCAATACTTATTCCTTTTTCGTTCAAAATAGGAGTAAAGGCTTTCGCCAAATCAGCGTCTGATTGTTGCATCAAATACTGATGATTGAACCATTTATTTTTTTCAGGATCAAATTTAGCCCCCGCTTTATGAACTCGGTTTAAATCGAAACTTTGAACCAATTCTTCCAAAGAAAACAATTCTTTTTCGGTTCCATCATTCCAACCTAATAAGGCTAAAAAGTTAACCACAGCTTCTGGAAAAAATCCTTTTTCTCTGTAACCTGACGAGATACCTTCTTCGGTTTTCCATTCCAAAGGAAACACGGGAAATCCCATTTTATCACCATCTCGTTTGGATAACTTTCCGTTTCCAACAGGTTTTAAAATCAAAGGTAAATGAGCAAATTCTGGTGCTTCCCAACCAAAAGCACGATACAATAATACATGTAACGGCATAGATGGCAACCATTCTTCACCACGAATCACGTGTGACGTTTCCATCAAATGATCGTCCACAATATTAGCTAGGTGATAGGTGGGCATTCCGTCACTTTTAAACAACACTTTATCGTCTAATAAATTCGTTTCAAATTTTACGTCGCCACGAATGATATCATTAAGATGCAAAGTTTCATTTACCGGAGTTTTAAAACGGATTACATAATCTTCTCCCGCAGCAATTCTTTGTTCAGTTGCTTCTTTGGAAATAACTAACGAAGTATCTAGTTTTTCTCTGTTGTGGTGGTTATAAATGAATGTTTTTCCTTGTTCTTCGTGTTGTTTTCTATGCGCGTCTAACGCTTCAGCTGTATCAAAAGCATAATACGCATTTCCTGAATTGATCAATTGATCAGCATAGTTTTGGTACAAATGCTTTCTTTCGCTTTGACGATAAGGACCAAATTTTTCATTTTTTCCTACTGTTTCATCAGGAGCAATTCCTAGCCATTCTAAGGCTTCCATAATATAGGCTTCGGCACCAGGAACAAAACGATTTTGGTCGGTATCTTCGATTCGTAAAAAGAAAGTTCCGTTATTTTTCTTGGCAAACAAATAATTAAATAAGGCGGTACGAACTCCACCGATATGTAAAGGTCCTGTTGGACTAGGTGCAAAACGCACACGAATTGGCTTTGACATGATAGCTGTTTTATCTTTTTTATTCTGTTGCAAATATAGCTTCAAAAATCGTGATATTTTGATTGATTTTTTAACAGTGGTGTATTCTTATAAATTGTTACTTTTATTGGTTAAAAATAAAGCAGACCCATTTGTCAACAGAAGGAGTAATATATCAAAAATTAGAAGCTTTCATTCGGAAGTTTTATACCAATGAACTGATTAAGGGAATCATCTTCTTTTTCGGTTTAGGATTGTTGTATTTTCTTTTCACTTTGTCTGTTGAGTTTTTTCTTTGGCTGCAGCCAAAAGGGCGAACGTTTCTGTTTTGGTTGTTTATTTTAGTCGAATTGTTTTTACTAGTTCGGCTGATTTTCTTCCCGATTTTTAAGTTAGTCAAATTGCAAAAAGGAATTGATTATACGCAAGCCGCGAGTATTATCGGAAATCATTTTAACGAAGTAGAGGATAGGCTGACCAACTTTCTTCAACTGACACAAAACAAAGAACAATCGGAATTATTACTAGCTTCTATTGAACAAAAATCAATAGAGTTGCAACCCATTCCATTTAGCAACGCGATTAATTTTAAGGCGAATAAAAAGTATTTGCCTTGGGCGCTGATTCCAATACTTTTGATCTTGATTTTTTACATTACAGGAAACAGCTCAGTTATTTTTCAAAGTTTTAACCGAGTTGTGCATTTTAACACCACATTTGCTCCGCCAGCACCGTTCCAGTTTAAAATCCTGAATCCCTCTTTAACTACTGAACAAAATAAAGATTTTACCATTCGAGTTCGTACCGAAGGAAAAGTAGTTCCAGAGAAAACCATGATTTTTTTAGAAAACGAAAGTTACTATATGGAATCCCTTAGTCCAGGAGAGTTTGAATTTAAAATAGCACATCCCGAACAAAACATTAGATTTCATTTAGAAGCGAATGAACTGAGTTCAAACGAATATGAGTTGCAAGTGGTTGCGGTTCCTTCTATTTCAAATTTCGAAATGCAATTGCGTTTTCCATCTTATTTGAACAAGAAACAGGAAACCATTCAAGGTACAGGAAACGCCAGTATTCCCGAAGGAACCCAAGTAACCTGGAAAATTACTACCCAAGCTACTCTAAAAATGAATTGGAAAACTGCAGGGAATTCACTTTTGTTTGCCAAGAAAGAGAATCAATTTATTTTATCTAAAAACATCTTTCAAAACACAGATTATCAAATTAGTAGCTCTAATTCGAATACCAATCAGCAAGAAAAATTGAATTATCAGCTCGCTGTAGTCAAAGATCAGTTTCCTTCTATACAAGTGCGTACTGCGCCGGATAGTTTAAAGTTAGGGAACGGTTATATCTTAGGCCAAATAGCAGATGATTATGGATTGTCTCAATTGCAAGTAGTCTATTATCCTAAAGACAAACCCGCCGCCGCTAAACGTGGAACAATTGCCATTAAGAAAGCAGCTTTTGATCAGTTTGTTTTTTCGTTTCCAAGCAACTTGCCCGTTCAAAAAGGAATTACTTACGACTATTATTTTGAGGTTTTTGACAACGATGCCATTCATCATTTTAAGCGAACTAAATCTACTGTTTTTTCTTCTCGTTTGGCAACTGCTGAAGAAAAGGAAGCACAATCCTTACAACAGCAAAATGAATCTAGTAATGGATTAGAAAAGTCATTAAAGACTCAAGAAAAACAATTGACAGAACTCGATCAATTAAAAAAACTAGGTAAGGAGAAAAACGAGTTTGAATTCAAAGAACAGCAAAAAGTGTCCGATTTCTTGAAGCGTCAAAAAACGCAAGAACAAATGATGCAGGAATTTGCCGAGAAGATGAAAGCCAATTTAGAGAACTTTAAATCGGAACAAAAAGACGAGCTAAAAGACAACTTGGTCAAACGACTTGAAAAAGCCACTCAGGAATCGGATAAAAACAAAAAATTGTTGGACGAACTTCAAAAGCTAAACGATAAAATAGGAGCGGAGGAGCTGCTTCAAAAATTAGACAATTACAAACAGCAAAGTAAAAATCAAACTAAGAATTTAGCTCAATTAGTTGAGTTGACTAAGAAGTTTTATGTAGAAAAAAAAGCCCAACAATTAGCCAATAAACTAGACAAACTTTCAGACCAACAAGAGCAATTAGCCAATAAAGGAAAAGAGAACAATTCCCAAAAACAAGCAGATGTGAATGTGGCTTTTGATAAGATTCAGAAAGAGTTGAAGGAACTACAAAAAGACAACAAGGAATTAAAGTCGCCTTTGGATTTACCAAAAGAAGAAGCGAAAGAAAAAAGCATTGATGATGATTTGAAAAAAGCGTTAGACGAATTGGAGAAAAACAACTCTCAAAAAGCACAACCCAAGCAAAAATCAGCGTCAAAAAAAATGAAGGAATTATCTCAAAAAATGCAAGAAAGCATGGAGTCCTCAGAAATGGAACAATTGAATGAAGATGTTAAAACCTTGCGTCAAATAACCGATAATCTTTTAGCCTTTTCTAACGAACAAGAGGAAGTGATGAAGCAATTTACGTCGACTAGATCCGCTTCGCCTTCGTTTAACAAAAACATTAAAATTCAACAGAATTTGAAACAGCAATTCAAACATGTTGATGATAGTTTATTTGCGATGTCTTTGCGTAATCCAAAGATAGCAGAAGAGATTACGAAACAAGTAGGTAATGTAGAATACAGTATAAATAGTGCTATTGAAACCTTAACCAATTCACAATTTGCAAAAGGAGTTTCGCACCAGCAATATGCCGTTTCCGAAGCCAACAAACTAGCCGACCGATTGAGCGATATGTTGTTTAATATGCAAATGTCTTTGTCTGGAATGAGTAGCGGAAAACCCAAACCAGGGCAAGGACAAGGAATGCAATTGCCAGACATCATTAAAAAACAACAAGGTTTAGGCGAACAGATGAAGCAAGGAATGAAAGAGAATGGTCAAGAGGGCAAATCGGGTAAACCACAAAAGAATGGTCAAAGTGGCGAAGAAGGCGAAGGCAATGCAGAAGCCATTATGCAAATTTATAAAGAGCAACGCAAGCTGAGAGAAGCTTTAGAAAATGAATTAGAAAAGCAAGGTTTAGGTTCTAAAGGACAAGCCGTATTGGACCAAATGAAACAGTTAGAAAAGCAATTGCTAAACAAAGGATTTAGGAACGAAACGATTCAAAAAGCAAACAACATTCAACAAGAACTATTGAAATTAAAGACCGCTTTGCAGCAACAAGGAGAAGAATACAAACGCGAATCGCAAACGAATAATAAACAATTTTCTAATCAAGCAAATGCGTTACCCAAGCCCTTACTAGAATATTTAAACACCATAGAGATATTAAATAGACAATCCTTACCTTTGCGCTCGAATTTTAATGAAAAGGTTCAAAATTATTTCAATAAAAAATGATCGATTTTAACTACGAAACTAACTTTGCTCTAGATAATGAAGAAGCTATTTCTTCTTGGTTATCTCAGGTAATTGTTTCTGAAGACAAGAAGGAAGGCGAGATTAATTATATCTTTTGTGATGACGAATATCTTCTAAAAATAAATTTAGAATATCTAAATCACGATACGTTAACCGATATTATTAGCTTTGACTATTCTATGGGTAACGAACTTAATGGAGATATTTTTGTGTCTGTTGAAAGAGTTCGAGATAACGCAAATGATTTCAACGTTTCGTTTGAAGAAGAGTTAAAAAGAGTGTTGGTTCATGGCGTTTTGCATTACTGTGGCTATAAAGACAAAACAGAAGCCGATGAGCAATTAATGCGCTCTAAAGAGGACGAAAAATTAGCTATGTTTCACGTGGAACAATAGTTGTTTATTTTATGTTTGAAATCACGATGTTTCACGTGGAACATTAAATAGTTAAAAACAGAATTCAATTCACAATCCGGTTTTAAAAGGATTAAATCAATAAGAAAATGTTTCTAAACGAGTATGATGTAATTGTTGTAGGTGCGGGCCACGCAGGTTGTGAAGCCGCTGCCGCTGCCGCTAATTTAGGCTCAACAACTTTGTTGGTAACAATGAGCTTGCAAAACATTGCGCAAATGTCTTGCAATCCTGCTATGGGCGGAATTGCAAAAGGACAAATTGTGCGCGAGATTGATGCTTTGGGAGGTTATTCTGGAATTGTTTCAGATAGAACCGCCATTCAGTTTAAAATGTTGAACAAGTCCAAAGGCCCAGCTATGTGGTCGCCACGGGTTCAAAGCGACAGAATGCGTTTTTCGGAAGAATGGAGAATGATGTTAGAAGCAACTCCAAATCTTGATTTTTATCAAGAAATGGTTAGTGGTTTGATTATTGAAAACGGAAAAATTAAAGGGATTCGAACAGCTCTTGGAATAGAGATTAAATCCAAATCAGTAGTCTTAACTAACGGCACTTTTTTAAACGGATTGATTCATATTGGAGAAAAACAATTTGGAGGAGGCAGAGCGGGGGAAAGTGCTTCTTATGGTATTACAGAGGATTTAGTGAAGGCAGGCTTTCAGGCAGGAAGAATGAAAACAGGTACGCCTCCACGTGTGGACGGACGCTCATTGGATTATTCTAAAATGAACGAAGAAAAAGGAGATGCTAAACCGGATAAATTTTCATACTCTGATGTAACAGCTCCGTTGATTCACCAAAGATCGTGTCACATGACCTATACTTCTTTAGACGTTCATGATATCTTAAGAGAAGGATTTGATCGTTCGCCGATGTTTAATGGTCGAATTAAAAGTTTAGGACCAAGATATTGTCCGTCTATAGAAGATAAGATTAATCGTTTTGCCGATAAAGAAAGACACCAATTGTTTGTTGAACCTGAAGGGTGGAAAACCTGCGAAGTATACGTAAATGGTTTCTCTACTTCTTTGCCAGAAGACATACAATTTAAAGCATTAAGTTCGGTGGCGGGATTTGAAAAAGTGAAATTTTTACGTCCTGGTTACGCTATTGAATACGATTATTTTCCTCCAACGCAGTTGAGACATACTTTGGAAACCAAGTTGGTTGAGGGCTTGTATTTTGCTGGACAAATTAACGGAACGACAGGATATGAAGAAGCTGCTTCTCAAGGGTTGATGGCGGGTATCAATGCACATTTAAAAGTCCATGAAAAAGCACCGTTGATTTTAAAAAGAGATGAAGCTTATATTGGAGTTTTGATTGACGATTTAATCACAAAAGGAACAGAAGAACCTTATAGAATGTTTACTTCTCGTGCCGAATACAGAACCTTATTGCGTCAAGATAATGCCGATTTTAGATTGACACCAATGTCGTACGAAATTGGTTTGGCTTCTGAGGCGCGTTTACGCCGTATGGAATTTAAGCTAAAAGAATCGGAAAAGATGGTCAATTTCTTTAAAGAAACAAGTGTTTCTGTTGCCGAAACCAACCCTATTTTAGAAGCGAAAGCTACAGCGCCGATTACACAAGGCGATAAGATGTTTAAGATATTTTCTCGACCTCAAATCGACTTAGAGGATATGTTGCAGTTTCAAAAAGTAATGACTTACATAGAAGAAAACAACTTAGATCAAGAAATTATTGAGCAAGCCGAAATCCAAGTGAAGTATTCGGGCTATATTGAAAAAGAAAGAAACAACGCAGATAAACTAACTCGTTTAGAAGAAGTAAAAATCCCAGAAGATTTTGATTATAACAAAATCAAATCGATGTCGATTGAGGCAAAACAAAAGCTTAGCAAAATTAAACCAGCTACGATTGCGCAGGCGTCAAGAATTAGCGGTGTGTCGCCAAGCGATGTTTCAGTCTTGTTGATTTATATGGGAAGATAGATTGTTCCACGTGAAACTACTTTGCGAGGCCTTTGTTTTAAAAGGATGTAAACTAAAAGAATAAAATTTAAAATGGATATTTCAAACAAAAAGCATTTTCTTACCGTTACCGATTATTCTGTTTCTAAAGAAGTTTTCGATTTGTATCATGACGAAGAATTGGACATGTTGATTACGCATCCACAACCAAGTTTAGATGTTTTGGGTAAGTATTATGAAAGCGCTGATTATATTTCGCATACTGATAGCAAACGCTCTTTGTTCGAAAAAGCTTATCACTTTGTAAAAGGCATTGCTTTAAAAAACAAACTGAATTTAATTAATTCCTTACAACCCAATAAAGGAAAGATTTTAGACATTGGAGCGGGTACTGGTGAGTTTCTTTCGGTGGCTCAACAAGATGGTTGGCAAACAACAGGAGTAGAACCGAGTGATAAAGCAAAACAAATTGCCGTTAACAAAGGCGTTTCTTTTGTCGAAGCCATTGCCCAATTAGAAGACCGTTCTTTTGATGTGATTACAATGTGGCATGTTTTAGAACACGTTCCGGATTTGGATCACCAAATAAAAGAATTGAAACGTTTATTGAAACCAACAGGTTCTTTAATTATTGCGGTCCCAAATTTCAAATCTTTCGACGCTCAGCATTACGGAAAATTTTGGGCAGCTTATGATGTGCCGATTCACTTTTGGCATTTTTC
>ERZ650310.630-NODE-630-length-10463-cov-3.788048_pt1 | contig 10463 bp, 10 predicted proteins | sample MGYA00376246_ERZ650310 | MGnify/ENA primary metagenome ERZ650310 (study PRJEB26733, sample SAMN07839286) | wastewater metagenome | biome: small river; feature: stream; material: water | place: USA: North Carolina | collected 2016-03-01 ...
GAATGGGGCGTTGTCAACAAACTACCTGAACGACGAAAGCAAGGAATACATCACCGCAACGCCAGCACGGCGCGCGGTCATTCGCGAGAACGCGAAGCAGTGGATTCTCGGGCTGATTTACTGGATCAGAAGCAGCGGAGACTCCCGCATCCCTGCGGCGCTCATCACAGAATTCGCGGACTACGGGCAGTGAGCAACGAGCTTGTTGCGTCTGGCGGATTCAGTCCTGAGATTTACATCCGCGAGGGTCGGCGACTCGTCGGGGATTTCGTTTTCGACCAGAACGATATCAGTCTGACAAACGGATTCACGGACCCGATCGCATACGGTTACTACGATATCGATTCGCATATCGTGCGGCGGATTGTGGTCGCTGGTGTGGCAAGGATTGAGGGCGGGTTGCTCACCACGTTGACCACCGCGCAGATCGGTTATCCGATCCCGTACCGCGTCCTTCTGCCGAAAGAGACGGAGTGTACAAACCTTCTCTCCCCGACCTGCCCGAGCGTTTCCCGTGTGGCGTGGTGCTCGATCCGCATGGAGCCGGTCTTGATGGCAATTGGGCAGGCAGCGGGTATCGCGGCGCACATGGCGCGGATGGAAGGTTGCAATGTGCAGGACATCAACACGACGCGCCTTTTGTCGCAGCAGGATATCAACCGCGTCAGTGATTCAATCGTACTGAACACGGACGGCGTTTACGCACAAGGCACCGTCACACAGACCGGAACGTGGGCCACGACAACGTCACGCTTCGGCTATCTCGGCGCCTCTGCTCTCAGCGATGGAAATTCCGGCAAGGGTTCACGTTCGCTCACGTTCGCCCCGGACATTTGGAACACTGGTCCTTACCAAGTGATGTTCAAGTATCCGCCTGCGGCAACGAGTGGTCGGGCGAACAATGTTCCCGTCTACATCGTGCACGCGGACGGGACAGCCACCCGGACCGTTAATCAACTGTACCCGGGCGGTCAGGGCGGTGAATGGGAAAGCCTCGGTGTGTTCACATTCCTGAAGGGACAGCCGAGCGCCAACTATGTGACGGTGGACAACACGGGCACTTCGGATTTTGTGGTGGCGTCCGCCATCAAGTGGAAACCGGTTAACTAGGGGTCTAGAGATGGATGACATGAAGCAAGCGCCGAAGCGCTACGGAATGAAGCATGCGGACTTCCAAGCGGGCTATGCCTGCTGCGAGCCGGAAGAGCCGGGCGAGGCGATGGAGTATGACGACAAGGCCGCAGAGACTCCCGCCAAGTGGGGCGGATTCCTGACCCGTAACAACACCTGGGAGCGCATCTGAAAGCGTCATTTGTGGTGTTCGCCCGCAACAAGCGAAAGAACATCGAGAAGTGTCTACAGACCGCATTGCAACAGTCCACGCCCGGGCTGGAGATCATTTTCTCCGACCAGGGCTCAACGGACGGCACGCGGGAAGTGATGCAGGCGTATGCGGACAAGTACGACGGTCCGCATAGCGTCCGGGTGATCGACTGCCCGGATCGCACACCGCAGGGCATGACGGGCATGAACCAGCACCTTAACTGGATCATGACCCAGGTTCAGACGGACGTCGCTATTGTGACGGCAGCGGACGACTACTCAGAACCTGATCGGTCGCGCAAGGTCATGGAGGCGTACGAGGAGTTCGACGCGGACGTTGTGTTGACCTCGCAGACGTTTTTGGACGTCGACAACCCGGAGAGTGAGCGGGCTGGACGTACTGACTTCGTCAGCGATGCGCGATTTGTGACCGGTGGCGAGATCATCGAGCGGCTGATCGGTGGCAGCGGGTCGCAATCTTGGCGGACGGATTTCTATCAGCGGATAGGCGGATGCACCGGCATTTGTCCGCAGGACATTTACTTTTGTTTCCTCGCGGCACAGGGGCGCGGGTGCTACTGGTTGCCAGATAACTTGCACACCTACGTGATGCGAGCAGATGCGGGCAACACCGGGCTCGAAGGCGTGCACCGCCTCGCCAAGTACGCGGGTGACTCTGACCGCGTCCACCAGATCGAAGAACTGATGCAATACCAGATCACGTCTTCGTATTTCTACCTTGCAGAACGAACCAAGGAACTATTCCCGGACGTGGACTCAAGCGAATACAGCCTGTTGCTGGCCCATATCCTCTCGCGCGCATATACGTGGGCCAAGATGCGAGACGTGCTGACGTACGGCGGAATTCCGCCCCTTCCGATGGTGGCATGATGGTCTGGCGCGCAGATGGCAGGGAAGGCTACGAGACCGGAAAAGTTCGGTGGGAACTGGTCCGGTACACGCGCGGTCGCGGACTCGATCTCGGCTGCGGAGCGGACAAGGGGTTCCCGCACTTCATCGGCGTGGACAGCAACAAGGACGAACAACTATTCGGCATCCGCGCGACCGATGCCGATATGGTGATCCCGACGTGCGAGAAGTTGGACCTGTTCGCCGATGCGAGTATGGATTTCGTCTATTCCTCGCATCTGCTGGAACACATCGAGGACTATCGCGCTGCCTTGACCGAATGGTGGCGCGTTATCAAGGTCGGCGGGCATCTTGTGCTCTACCTCCCGCACAAGCAGTTTTACCCAAATATTGGTCAGGAAGGCGCGAATCCTGACCACGTCCACGACTTCATGCCTTCCGATATCGTCGACGTCATGCGCGGCCTGGGCGGATGGGATCTGCTGCGTAACGAGGACCGCAACGGCGGTAACGAATACTCGTTTTTTCAGGTATACCGCAAGCGCGCAGATGTTCAGCAGATTTACAGCCTGCCGAAGCGACCGAAGAAGTCTGCGGCTGTGGTTCGGTACGGCGGCATCGGTGACATGCTGCAAGCGGCAAGCGTGCTGCCGGGGCTGAAGGCGCAGGGCTACCACGTCACGATGTACACGCATTGGCTTGGGCACGAGATCGTCAAGCATGATCCGAACGTCGACACGTTCTACATTCAAGACGTCGACCAAGTTCCCAATGCGGCACTCGGGGAATTCTTCAAGCACGAGGCGAAGAAGTTTGACCGGTGGGTGAACTTGTGCGAATCAGTGGAAGGCAACCTGCTGGCGCTGCCGGGGCGCTCTGCCTACGACTGGCCCCACGACGTGCGCAACGCGTACTTCTCGCGGAATTATGTTGAGTTCACGCACGACCTTGCAGGCGTCCCGCACAAGTTCAGGCACTCGTTTCACCCGACCAAGGAAGAGACGGCGCGAGCCAAGAACTTCGCCAACAAGCACGGGCGGTTCATCGCGTGGAGCATGTCCGGGTCGAGTCTACACAAGGCGTGGCCCCATACCGATGCGGTGATCGCGCGCCTCCTGCTGTCCGATCCTGACATCAAGGTGGCGCTGTTCGGCGACGCAACCTGCCAACTTCTTGAGCGAGGGTGGGAGAACGAACCGCGCGTGATTCGTCTTTGCGGGCGCTTGCCAGTGCGTGACTCGCTGACGCTGATTGAGTACGCCGCTGCCGTGGTGGGTCCAGAGACCGGCTTGCTCAACGCAGCGGGCATGCTGGACGTGCCGAAGGTGCTGATGCTGTCGCACTCGTCGCGCGAGAACCTGCCAAAGCACTGGAAGAACACGACGGTGCTGGAGCCGAAGAACGTTCCGTGCTTTCCGTGCCATCGCATGCACTACTCGTGGGACAACTGCAAGAAAGACGAAGAGACGCACGCGGCCATGTGCCAAGCGCGGATCACTCCTGACCAAGCGTGGGATGCGCTCTGTGAGGTGCTGCAATGGCAACGAGCGGCAGCGTAGATTTTTCGCAGAACCGCGACCAGATCATCACTGGTGCGCTTAACGTGCTGGACATCGTCGGGGTCGGGTTCACGCCTTCGGCCGGGCGGATCAACCACGCTGCGTCCGCACTGAACATGCTGGTCAAGTCGTGGCAGGGTCAGACAGACTTCGCACGCGGGTTGAAGGTGTGGGCGAGGAAGCGCGGTTACCTGTTCCTCCAGAAAGATCAGAACCAATACAGCCTGCCCGGCGATCACTGGACGAATTCCTATGTTTCCACGACGACCACGGCAGCGGCCAGCGGCGGCGCAGGGACGATCCAGATCACCTCCGCGTCCGGGATGACTTCGGGCGACTACCTCGGCGTAGAACTTTCTACAGGGGCATTGCAGTGGACAACCATATCCGGCGCTCCCTCAACGACACTAACCCTTGCGGCGTCGCTAACTGCGAGTGTGGCGAGTGGGGCGCGTGTGTTTGCGTACACGACTCGCGCAACACGTCCCCTGTCCGTCCTTGCGGCTGTGCGCCGAGACGTGCAGACGAAAGACACGCCGATGGAGATGCTGCGAACGGTTTCGACGTATGAAGCCATTGCGGACAAGACGGCCGACGGTACGCCGGGGGTCATCTTCTACGAGTCGACGTTGCCCGCTGGTACGCTGTCGCTCGATACGCAACCGGTCAACGTAACCGATGTCCTTCGCCTGACCTACGTCCGCCCGCTGGAGGATCTGGACGCTTCCACGGATGACTTGGACTACCCGCAAGAGTGGTTCCGCGCGCTCAAGCTCGGCCTTGCTCGCGAGATTGCTGTGGACTACGGCAAGAAGTGGGAAGCGCAGCACGAAATGTTGTTCAAGGAAGCGCTCGCCATTGCGCAGCAGGCGAATCCGGAAGTCTCTGACGCCTATTTCGAGCCCGGCCGCGACTAGATGCAAGTCCCACTGTTTGGAAAGGCGATTCGCAGCAAGAGTGCGAACGTCTCGGCCCAGTCACGCCTGAACGTCTATGCCGAGTTCCCGGAAGATCAGGATAAGTCGCCCGTCATCCTCTACCCGACGCCGGGGCTGACACTTTCCGCCGATCTTTCCGGGGACCCAATCCGGGGCGTCTATACGCGCGGGGTGCTGCGCTACGTCGTGCAGCAGGCGTCGCTCTTCGAGATCGCTGACGACGGCACCACCACCAATCGCGGCACGTTCAGCAGCATTGGCGGGCGCGTGTGCATGTCCAGCAACGACACGCAGCTATTCATCGTCGACGGGCTGAAGGCGTACACCTACACCTACGCTACGACGACTCTGGCGGAAGTCACGGATAGCGACTTCCCGGACGGCGCGACAACCTGCACGTACCTTGACGGCTATTTCATCGTCGAAGAAGTCGATACACAGAACTTCTGGATCAGCGCGGTCGATGACGGCACGTCATGGGATGGCGCCGATTTCGACAACGCGGACCAGAATCCGGACAACATCGTGCGCGTGTTCGCCGATCATGGCGAGCTACTGATTTTCGGAGAGGCGAGCATCGAGTTTTGGGCGAACTCTGGCTCGACCGATTTCCCATTCTCGCGGCTGACGTCGATCGAGACCGGGTGTGCTGCTAAGTGGAGCATCGCCAAGTTTTCCACGTCGGTGATGTTCCTCGCGGCCGATCGTCTCGGCCATGTGCAAGTGGTGTTGCTGAACGGCTACACACCGCAGACGGTGAGCACGCCGGACCTGGAGACCATCATCAATGGCTACTCGGTCACGAGCGATGCGACAGCGTTCAGCTACCGCATGAACGGGCACACGTTCTACCAGATCACGTTCCCGACGGCGGGGAGGTCGTGGCTGTACGACGGCACGTCAGGCATCTGGAGCGAGGTTCAATCGAACGGTGGGCGGCACATTGCCGACCTTGGCACGCAATACGCCGGCTCCACCTACGTGACCGACTACGACAGCGGCAAGTTGTACAAGCTTGACCCGAACAGCTACACCGACAACGGGCAGCGCATCACGCGGCGTTTCGTCTCGCGGCACATTTTTTCTGAATCGCAAGTCTCGGTCGATTCGCTCGTGATCGACATGGAAACGGGCGTGGGGCTGGCGACCGGTCAAGGTAGCGACCCACAAGTGATGCTGCGCTACTCGGTCGACGGCGGGCACTCGTGGAGTTCCGAAGTGTGGGAACCCATGGGGGCCATCGGTGAATACCTGACGCGCGTCAAGTTCGACCGTCTCGGGCGCGCGCGCGATTTCACGTTTGAGATCACCGTTACCGACCCGGTTAAGACGGTGTTCTTCAACGGTTATATCGATCGTTCGTGAGTCTCTTCGAACTGCCCGCCTCCGGTGCTGTCAGCGCGGAGGACGGGCCGTCGCGTCCGTGGTTCCCGTGGTTCCGCAAGGTCACAGATACCTGCAACGCAGTGCGCCAAAGCGGCACGACTGCGCAGCGGCCCACTAGCGGGCTGTGGACCGGTCGCCCGTACTTCGATACGACGATCGGGAAGCCGATCTGGTGGAAGACTTCAGGATGGGTGCTCGCAGATGGCACGGCGGCATGACGTGCTGCTCGCCGCGTGGGAATCGTGCAAGGACCGCTTGCCCGTGACGTTTGCTGCCTTCGAGGAGGCAACGCGCGGATGGGATGCCACGCCCGTCTACGTAAGCGGCTGCCTCGTCGGCGCGATCCTGCAACACGGTCCCGAAATCCATGCGTGCATCAAGCCGGAGGGCTTCGGGCGCTGGCTATCCAAGCGCGTGCTGCGCGAAACGATCGGCGCGACTGTGCAGATGTACGGGCACGCAACCACCAAGGTTCAACAGGGCAACGCTACCGGCGATGCCTTCGTGCGGCGATTGGGATTCCACCCTGTTGGCACTGCTGACGGGGTTGTTACCTACGAGGTAAAACATGGGCATTGAAGCGGCACTGGCGGCATCAGCGGCGGGAAGCCTTATCGGCGGCGGATTGCAGGCGAAGGCGTCTAAGGATGCCGCACGCATCCAGGCGGATTCTGCCGACCGTGCCTCGCAGATCCAGGCCGACCAGTATTACCAGACGCGGCAGGATCAAATGCCGTGGATGGAGGCGGGCCGCGAGGCGCTTGGCACATTGCGGGGCATGACGCAGCCCGGATCAGAGTTTATGCGCCCGATCGATGCTAGCTCGGTGCAGTCTGAGCCCGGGTATCAGTTCGGATTGAATGAAGGACTCAAGTCGACCGGCCGGCAACTGGCGAGACTGCAAGGTCGCAACGGCGGTGCGACGCTGAAGGCACTGACCCGCTTCGGTAACGACTACGCGACGAGCAAGTATGACAACGCGTACAACCGGCAATCGAACGAACGGAACTTCAAATACAACACGTATGCCAATCTCGCGGGGGTGGGCCAGCAGGCCGCGACAAATCTCAGCGGCGCAGGCGCGAACTACGCGAACAACGCTGGCAACCTGATGACATCCGGTGCAGCAGCGCGGGGCGCTGGTCTGGTGGGTGCGGCCAACGCATACGGCAATGCGTTCACGAACGCAGGCAACGCGATGACGCAGTACCAGATGTTTAGCCGACTGTTCCCACAAGACGGTGACCTCGACACGATGGGTTCTTCGTACCGCGCTCTGCAAAGCGCTCAATATCCGGGGCAATAAATGCCGATCGATCCGAATATCTCGCTACAAGTCGGGAACAACGTCCGCCCGCTCGACCCGATCGCGGCTTATGGGCAAGTGTTGACGCTCAAGAACGCGATTGATGCGCAGCGGATGAACGGATTGCAGTACGACAAGACGTTGCGCGACATGGAGGACCAACAGGCCATCCGATCCGCGTATGTCGTTCGTCCGGACGGCACGATTGACGAAGGGGCGACGACTCAGGCGCTCGTGCGGCAGGGATTCGGTCCGCAGGCGGTGGATTTCCGTCATAAGTCTGCGTTGGACTCGGCGGCGCGCTCCAAGGCAGAGCGCGAAGCAGAGAAGGCGCGGCTGGACGCTGTCGATGCCAAGAACAAGATCATCGGGCAGGAACTGGCGGCGCTCGGGCCGAACCCGACGTACGCGAGTGCGATGGATGCCGGGCTGCGTCTGGTGCGGGAGCATGGCCTGCAATTCGACCTCAACGAGATCCCGGAAGACCCGGCGAAGCTCTCCGCTTTCGTGCGCGACCACGCGATGCGTGCGGTGAAGGTGGAGCAGCAGATCGCAGAGCGGCGCGCGGCGATGGAGCCGAAGACCCAGTTGGGGCAACTGCTCCGCGACCGTGAACTCTACGGCCAGCGGCGCGAGGACGGGAACAGCGCGGCGGATCGGCCGATTGGCTCGGCCACCGATACGCAGGGCGGCGGTATTCGTACGGGCGAAGTCACCGGTATGCCGCCCGTCGACCCGTTTGCAGCACGCATCGCCCGCGAGCAGTACGGCAACGCGGATGAGCCGTTCTACTACGACAACCAAGGGCGGGTGCAGCCTCGGCAGAACGTGCAGGACTTCCAGCGGGCGAAGGCGCGGGATAGCGCGGCGAATATCGGCCTGAACACGTATGAGAAGGAATTGAACAAGCAGGACGCCCAAGCCGTCAGCGACTCGCGTAAGGGCGCAGAGCAGGCCGCGTCGGCCGCGTCGGATGCCCGCGCCATCGCGCAGATCCTGAAGGGCCAGAACAGCGGAAAATGGACGGAGATGCAGGCCGCGCTCGGCGGGTGGCTGCCGAACACGCCTTACGCCAAGGTGACATCCATCGTGAGCTTGGCAGAGGGAATCCGGGCGCGCGCCGCTCCTGCGCTGCGTGTTCCTGGGTCTGGCGCGATGTCTGACTTCGAAACCAAGCAACTCCTCGGCATCTTTCCGCAACTCCTGCAAAGTGACGACGGTCGGGAACTGGCAGCGCGCGTGCTGGAGCGCGTGGCGGATCGTCAGGCGATCGCGGCCGACATCAAGGATGAGATGGTTCGCGGCGGCTCGTACTCCGTGAAAAAGTTCAACGACGCTGTGAAAGCGCAATTCGGTGACGGACTGCTAGAGCCGGAAGAGAAGGACATGCTCAAGCGACTGCAAGGCGCTGGGCGGAAGACGCCAAGCAGCGGCGGAAAAGCCCCGACCATGAAGTACAACCCGGCTACAGGGAAGATCGAGTAATGGGGCAGCGCGTCGACGTCCCGGGCGTAGGTGCCGTCGAGTTCCCGGACGGCATGTCGAACGAACAGATGGCGGAAGCTATCCGGCGCAATTTCCCGGATCTGCAACCGCCCTCTGTCATGGACCGCGTAGGCCGCGCCGTAGGTCTTGGCGTCCGTGACGTCGCCTCCGCAGTCGCGGCACTGCCAAACATGGTCGCAGACCTCCCGCAGACCGTTTATAACGGCGTTGCAGGCGGCGTGAACATGCTCGGTGGCAATCTGCCACGCTGGAACGGCCCGGGCGCTTCTGGAGCCTTTCAGCAGGGCCTGACGGCTATGGGCTTGCCTGCCCCTGCCACGCCGCAAGAGCGTGTCGTCTCGGCCGTCTCGCAGGGCATGGGCGGGGCACTGGCCGGGCGTGTCATGCCGGTCCCGCAGCCTCCGGTGGCGCTGCCTGCTGGCCCGGGGATGGTGGCCGGTGCAAAGGCGCTCGGCCAGACCGCCATGCGTACCGGCATCGTGGCTGGCGCTACCGCTGGCGGGGCCGCACAAGGCGCGGCAGAGTACGGCATCGAGAACCCACTAGCGCTGCAAGTCATCGGCATGGCGGGCGGTATGTTGCCCGGGCTCCTCGGCGCCGTGCCCGGGTGGGCCAAGCGCAACGCAGGCCGCATGCTCGACGAAGCCGTGCGCATGACGACGCCGGAGGAATGGCAGGCCGCAGAACAACTGCTGCGGAAGGGGCAGGACATCAACGTCCCGCTAACCGGCCCGGAAGGGTTCCCGTCTACCGCGCCAGTTCAGCAGCTTGCCTCCAAGGTGACCGCGTCGCCATCCGGCGGCCCGGGCATGGATCGCCTGTTGAACGCACGCAATGCCCGCATGGAGACGGCGGCAAACGACCGCATGGCGCCGATCGGGCAGAACGTTGGCGCACAGGAAGCGGCGAACCAGGCGCAGGAAGCGGCGACGGGCGTGATCCGTGGCGAGGAGATCGCGCGCACGCAGGCGGCGAGCCCGTACTACAAAGCGGCAGAGTCTCAATCGGTCGGCGTCAATCAGCGGTTGCCCGCGTATCTGGAGATTGACAACCAGATGAACGCGACCGGTGCGGCGGACATCAAGGCGATGCTGCTGAAGTTGCAAGACGACATCAACAACGCGGGCGAGAACGTCGGCAAGCTCAACGACGTCGTAAAGGTCTGGCGCGACAAGATCGACGGCCCTGTGATCCGCGCCGATTCCATCGACAAGAACACGGGGCGCGTACTCGGGAAGGTGCTCAACCAAGTCGAGTCCGGCATCGTTGCCTCTGCCCCTGAATACTCGCAGGGCAAGCGCGTCTATCAGGCGCGCACGTCGATGGTGCTGGACCCGCTCAATCAAGGGCCAGTCGGCAAGGTCGCGGGCGTGGGCTATGAGCCCGACAAGGCGGCAACGGTCCCGCGCGTGCTGTCTGAGCTTGGCGGGGATGCTGCCACGCCTGGGCGGATTCGCGTGCTCGCCTCAGAACTGCGCAAGCAAGACCCGCAGGCGTTCCCGAACGTCGCCCGCGCGTATCTGGAACAGGAGATCGGAAGAGCGTCGTGTAGGGAAAGAGTGTCTTCGCCTGTGT
>ERZ650310.632-NODE-632-length-10442-cov-4.628285_pt1 | contig 10442 bp, 11 predicted proteins | sample MGYA00376246_ERZ650310 | MGnify/ENA primary metagenome ERZ650310 (study PRJEB26733, sample SAMN07839286) | wastewater metagenome | biome: small river; feature: stream; material: water | place: USA: North Carolina | collected 2016-03-01 ...
CTACACAGGCGAAGACACTCTTTCCCTACACGACGCTCTTCCGATCTGTTTTCTGGTTCTACCTCCTTTTTTAACTTCCATAGGACTGGTAAGATCATTTTGATAAAATATAAGTTGTCTCATAAAGTAAAACAAAGATCCTACATCACTTGTAAACACATCATCAATGTAGCTTTCAATCACATCTTTTTTCTTGTAGACCTCTTGAATATATGTATTACAAATCATCAAGGCTTCTTGACTGTATGCATCAAAGTTTTCTATTAACTCTTTATTCACATAATCGCTATTGAAAACTTGTAGTGAAAGATTCAAAAACGGATTGCTACCTACTTGTGACTTTTGAGAATTTATTGCATGTGTGCTGTTTAGTCGTGTATTGATTGCGCTGGACACATTTACACTCCCACCTGCTTGTTTACTGTACAATTGTGACAATGCCTTAATGTCTCCAGTGTTTTGGTAGTTGGAGAATAAAGCGTTGATATATTTCAGACCATCAATATTCTCGTTGATATATTTAACGTTCACAGTTTTCTTCAGAGTATTTGCAATATTTAATGTGTCTCCTAATATTCTTTCAAGAGTATCACCTTTTTTAGCAGTGGTACTATTTCCAACTTTGTTATTTTCATCAACTTCAGAAATTGTTGTGCTTTTATAAGTATTCATCAGGTTTTCAATAAATTCACAAGTGACTTCTCGTTGATACTCAACACCAGTAAAATATTCCATATCCATGTCTTCTTGGAAGCTGTCAATCATAGTATTTAACTGTTTGTGAAACTCTTTCCTTTTGTCTTGCAAGCTGTTATAATATACATTTTGTTGTGCAAACATGTAGTCTTGTTTTATATTTTAAAAAGAATATATATTTAAGTTATATGTTTTATGTCGTTTAAGTATAACCTTGTCAGTATTTTTATTTAACTACTTATGATCATGGTCATAACAAGTGATATGGTAACTGTAAAATAACTGTTGTCATGGTTAAAATGAATGTCCTTACTGCTGATGAACAATATGACTTGACACCAAAGGAAGCAATCGGAAAATCTTTTGTCACACTAGGCTCTCAACATCATAATTATGGACAATGTTATGAGCTTGTTTGTTATGTCGATACTACTAACAGCAATGTAATAAGTCCATACTTATCCTTAATGTACACTTTTGAGTATAAGAACTGTAAGGTTATCAAGCAAGTACCTATTACGTTTGTTATACAACAAGTTAAGTTAGCTATTCATTCTCTGCTTAAAATGAATCAGATGAATGCTATGTATCAGAACTACATGGCAATAAGCTCATCAAGGTGTTTAGATAACTTATTATTAGATTATAGCTTTTATAGATATCAAGTAAAAATGGCAGAAAAAATACAGTTGAAATGGATGTACCACTACTACACACCTACTAGTGAAATATGTAGAAGAATAAGAACACGACAGTTTATGTGTCTACAAGAAGAATTGACAAAAAGACCAAAATTTCAACAAGACTAAGTTTGTTGGTCAATGTTGACATCAATGTTTTTGGGATTATATACAACAATTCCGGTACCTGACCAATGGCCAAATTCAGTTACATCTATTTTCTTTAATTGCTTTGGGACACTGCTCCAAACATGTTCCATAATTTTAGTGAGCTTGATATCATCTATAATAAGAATGCCTTGAAAATTCAATTCTAGAAGTGCATTGATTATTTTGATTTCCTCCGAACCGTCTTCCGTGTTTATGTCAAGGAAGATAATGTTACTTTCAACAAGTTTAGACATTACAGACTGTGCACTCATAATCTTGTATTTGATATTTGATTTGTTAGAGATAGTCTGTACTTGTTGATTGGTATCTGGAACATGTTTAATTTTATCATATGTATCAACTGATACTTCGTTATTTAGAGATAACGCAAGAGCACTAGATCCAAACTGAGTTCCAATGTCTGCAATTACTCCGCTAGAATGCATGCTTATGTATCCTAAAAGCTTATACACTTCTTGTCCAGGTTTCTGTGTGAAGAATTGAAGGTATTGTGGGTTCCATGTCAAATATGGGTATAATGGTGAAAGATCAATATCGTCTATTCTTTCCTTGTTCAAGACAATGTTCTTAGATATGGGCATTAGATAAATAAATATTTACTAGGGACAAAATCTTAAATAGAAACGATTTAAACAAAATATGATTGCAGTTATATTATCAAATTGTTAAATAAGCTCTTCTTATTATTTGTATGATTCATTGCTAGAAAGTCATTTAAAAAAAAGAAACTAATAAGATTGAACAGAGAACTTGTCAAGATGACTGATATATGTTCTATATGTGTCGAAAGCTTTAACAAGGTTGCAAGAAAGAAAGTTGTTTGCAATCAATGTACCATGGAAATATGCACTAAATGTATCAAAAAGTTCCTTGCAGATAACGTTCAAGTGCCAAATTGTATGAACTGCAAGGAAGTATACTCCAACAAGTTTATGGACGAGCAATTTGGTTATACATACCGTAAGACAGTTCTCAAAAACGTTAGATTAAATGTGTTGGTAGCCAGAGAAAAACAAATAATGCCAGACTTGATGCATCGCGCTGATGCATATAAGCAATGTAGTATACATCAAGTAGAGAGAATAAGACTAAGAAAGGAAATAAATTCTCTAGAAGTAAGCTTAAACGACATATACACAAAAAGAGAAAAGTTGGATGAAATGCTGAACGATAATATTGAACATACTCAAACAGAAGATACCAAGTTCATGAAAACAGCAACTGAAGCAATAATCAATGCAAACAAGGTGAAAACCGAAATAGAGAGGCAACTAAGCGAACTTGAAATCTTATACGATAATAATTGGAAGCAAATAACAAAGTTGTCAGACATATATTACCATGGGTCGATGCAAAAAACACAAACCGTTATGAATTGTTTTAAGCCTGAATGTAAGGGTTTTCTTGGTGAGGACTACGTATGTGGATTATGTCATATGAAAGCTTGCAAAGATTGTCACGAAGAGTTGGATGATAATGAACATTCTTGTAAGCAAGAAAACATTGACAGTGTAATAATAATAAGAGATGAGACAAAACCATGTCCTACGTGCAAAGCAAGGGTATTCAAGACAGAAGGTTGCGACCAAATGTTTTGTGTAAAGTGTCACACTGCTTTCAGTTGGGATACGGGTGTCATTGAAAGAGGACGTATTCACAACCCACATTACTTTGAGTGGCTTCGAAGTAAGCGACAACAATTACCACGTGAGATTGGAGATGTTCCTTGTGGTGGTCTTCCAAGTTGGTTTAGTATAAGAAGACATCTTGAAACCCTAAATATACATTTTACCATAATCACTTACTTGAATGCTGTTTATGCTATGACAGAGTATATACAGAATAAAGAAATTGCCAAATATCCTATTATTGAGGGGCGAGAAGACGAACTCAATCTGATTGCAATAAAGTACATGGCAGATATCTTGCCCGAAAATCAATGGAAAAACAGATTGTTTCAAATAGAAAAAACTAAAGAAGTCAATACAGAAAGACGCTTGGTATTAGATATGATGCTTGCTGTTTTGATTGATCTTTTTGGTGATTTGCTCACTATGAATGATGTTAGCCAAGTAAATGAAAAAATAGTTGAGTTTGATGAGCTGAGAAAGTATTTCAATATGTCCATTAACAATATCAGAAAAAGGTTTGATCTCTACAATTTCAAGATGATTGATACTACATGGATGAGTTGGCATTACTAGTTCATACACATGTGATGTTTATTTACTTACATAAGTTCTTCTATCATTGGTAGTAACCAATCATCTGTGTTGTAAATAAGATTGTCTTTATCAGAATATGAAAGAGTATAGAATGATGCAATGTATAACAATGATATTGATGAGTCCTTATAAGCATTCACATAAGCATGCACCATGTAATGTTTCGAGCTCAATTCCTTATACTTGATAATATCTTCATGTGTATGCTCAACAACAGTTTCACCATCCAAGAATATAACACGATCATATTCTTTGTCATACACAATATTCTCATCATGCAGGTCGTTATGGGAAAACCCCAAAGACCATAATTGACTCAATGCAGTTTTACTTGCTTCCAAAATCTTTTTTTTATTGTAAGGAATGTACTTCAAGAATTTGTTGAAAGGCTTTCTTAGGGTTTTTAATACAATCCCATTGATTTTTTCCATGACTATAATATAGTACCATTTAGCATTGCTATACAAAGGACATGCAAAATATATTTTTGGTACAATTTTAAAACCTTCAACAAGAGACTTAGTGTCTATTTTATGCATCATAGTTGCTTCTTTTAGACCAGCATACATACATCTGATATTATGACAAGGAATCTTCTTGATAACAAATGCATTAGATATTCTACTCAGACTAGCAAACGATTGATGAAATGCTTCATCAAATATGGATTCATATGCTTCTTTGTTGATGTAGAGCTTGTTCCATAAACCAATAATGTTATTTATTTTGTTAGTTTCGTAGATTTTCACAAGATTTCTTGTTTTCAATGTGAGTTTAGCATAATTAGATATATGTACAGTTTCGCTTATATCATGCTTTGGAAGCTCCCAACCAGATGAGCTCTTTGTTGCTTCCAATGATTTGTTGATATCTCGTGGATAATACCCTAATGCATGGGAAATGTATGATATACTATAGTCCTTAGAGTTGAAGACTGGACATCCATTTTCATAAGACATTTGTCGTAGTAGTTAAAAAGTGAAAATATATATTATTGTCAAATTTTAATATCAACAAAATTTGATATCTATATATAAATGCTTAATATTGTAAAGAAATACAATGGATAAGTCTGTTCCTCTTAAGACTTTTGATGAGCTATGTGAGATTGTAGCAGCTGCGCGACAATCTGTATCTATTGAGTTCAACTCTGAAGCCTATATTACAAGAGAAAAAATATGTAAAGTATTAGAGTTTGTAAATATTGATACAGTAGTCTTAACACGAGAGAACATGCTATTACCTAAGAAAGATAGAGTCTCAAATGTAATTATATGTGTTGAGGGTAATGATTGTGTGTTTATCAATCATAAGTTCAAGTATGTAATATACTATTCTCCAGATAACAAAGTATTGAGCTTACTAATTCATAGGTTCTTATCACTCTATTATTCAAGCTACCAGCTGATAACATTGTTTGATGAAAAAAACGCTGAACCGAGTACCCGTTGTAAAATTGAAAACTGGGTATCATGTATATTATTTACTGCAACAACTTCATTGAACAAGGAATTCAAAAGTACTGATATGATAGATGTTCTCTCCAAGCAATACAATGATAATGCGTTTGTGTTGGACCTCCAAGAACTTTGCCAACTTGTTTCGTCTCCGCAATCAATGATGTGCAAGATGGATACATATAGACCACGTGTTTCCACTACAATTTCAACAAAGCATTCTCAGAACATGAATAAGATCCTTGAAATACTTTACGATATAGTAAGTTGGTGTTGTTCAATGCTAAAAAATGATGACATTATAAGAAGTGAAAAGCTTTATCGCCATCTAGTTAACAGCAATGCTTTTGATAAGGTAAAGAAACATATCAAGATTTCAAAGACAATAGTACATGACACAACAAATAAGTTTTGGAACAGGTTGAACTATGAACTAACGTTGAATGCTAATAATACAGAGCTAATTAAAAAAACTTTTGAGAACATTGTCCATTGTTGGACAACCCATTATAAGTATTTAATCTTTGCGCTTGTCAATTTACTACAATCAGACAATGGTACTGATATTGTACATCAACATTCGTTTACCATACTAACTTTGACAGAGGATTATGATGAAAAACTTAGAAACATCACAAGGTTAACAGATAGTATGTGTGAACTCATTGGTGCAGTCTTTAATGAATAACAATGTTAATTATATATTACTATTTTTACATATGACCCATCTTAGCATATCCCATACCAGGTATCGGAGGTAACTCATAGTATTTTATAGGGTGTTCATTGAAAACTGCACATTCATTACCTCCTGACCGTTTTAGTGCTTCAGTCTCACAAGAGAAACACTTTGTTTTCTGTCCCCTCCATGCGCACTGTGAAGGGTACTGTCTTTCACAATCTATACATTTGGAGGGATGATCAAGTGCAGAAGAGAATTGCTCAGTATTTCTATTATGTATGAGAATAATAATCCATAATACTACAATTATTGTGAGTATAATTATGTATGTGTTATACATTTGTAAACAATGAATATTAAAAAATAGGTCGAATAGTATTTCCATTACCTGAGATAGCAAGAATCTTAGGAACAACTTTCGCAGCAACATCACTTGGATCTTGAGCAAGAACACTTATGAAATATTTTGTTACGCTATTAATGTCTTCATCTTCCAATAACCTTTTTGAAAGCTTACTTTTCATAATCCCAGGTGCAATGATATGAAATTTAGATTTACTGTTGAGGGACTTGTTGGTTTCTTCAATGATACTTGAATAAAAATGACTAACACACGCCTTACTAGCACCATACAATGCAAAATCCGGTGTCTTCATGAAATCACTTCCATGTCCACTGATTGCATAAATGTTGTCACATTGGATGTTTTGAGCTATTTTCGTACCCAGTGCAACGCCAAGTATATTTGTTTGAAGAACATTACCAAGGTCTTCTAAGGAAATATGATGAAAGTCTTCTGGCCCCTCACAAACACCTGCATTATTTATCCAATGATCAATCTTACCATCAAATACTTCTTGTGCATAATCTGCCAAGCTAACTAAGTCATCTTTATTTTGCACATTACACTGTTTATGAAAGCAATGTCCTTGGGTGTTGTGGTACATTTGATACTTTGTTTCAAGTAGAGGTTTCACACTACGACCTGCAATCAGAACATTATTTTTTTTCTTACAGAATTCATGAGTCATTGCTTTACCAAAACCACATGATCCTCCAGTGATGACAATATTAGGCATTATAAGTTTAGTTATATAATTATATGCTCATTTTTACGAAGATTACAAATAAAAATTGGTATGTATTTATGATTTTGACAACATACTTTGCTTCTTGTCTTTGATTAACAAGTCAATGTCAAAGTGTTGTTGTTGGTATCTTTTGAGTTCATTCGAACGTTGCTTTCCTTGACATGCTTTATGATACACTTTGACGTCTTTTGTGTATTCTTGTTCGACAACATCATACTCTACGTTACTCTTATCATAAAAACGACCGTACCCATCATAATAATTCACATGAGCTTTGGTACCATCATTAAACTCAATGATAGCATCTTCAAGCCATTTACTGTCTATGTCAACCATTTGTGGATATGATTGAGCAGGATATGAGGTAAAAGGACCACCACAAACAAAGCAATACATATCAAAGCACCCCATTGTTCTGAGTTGTTCGTTTATGTTGACTATATTATGATATGTTTCATCATATTTTTTCTGTTTCTGTGCATTTTAAAGAAACTTTTTTCCTTCAGAAACTATTACATAATATATTTTATATAAGATAATGTTCCATAATAAGCAGATATGTGAGGAATATGCAACTGTTAATAAGAAAAGACATACAATGCATTCCTCCAATTTAATCTCAGATGTTCCTCAAGAGATATTACAGATATATTCAAGCTTCCTTGATTTGAAAAGTAACGTTATGTTCAATGCTACTTGTACAAGAAGTTCAGATAAAAATACTATAAAAATCGGTCAACATGATACTTTGTGTAAAATGTTTGGTTCCATATCTTGTATGATAACGGGTCTCCATGATATTTTTGGCACAATACAAGGACAAAACAAGCTTCTTGCCACAATGTTGAGGAGAATGATTTACATATCTGTTTCTGATATTCCATCTGCTAATGATGTACCATATGTTTCATCACGAACATTATCAGAATATCATAAGATAATGCGATTGACAATGGAAAGAATGGATATTTCTGGTTTTGACTTCAATAATCTGCTTGAGGACGTTCAATTCGAATATAGGGGTTTTGTGATTGTCAACATATCGAAGGAGAGGAGAGAGCAGTTAGATATGGTTAAAGAGGTTATCCAACAGCATTACTTTTCCCATGAATTTACTATATACACGTACACTACCTTTGGGAATATATTTTTAGAGTTTCAATGTGACAAAGAGAAGATAAAAGTTGACATTCACGAAAGGCTGGAAAATGACATATTTAGTTGGTCATTTCTTGCTGATACGTTGCAAAACTTTGTCTTGAACAACCCGGAGCACAAATTAGTCGCAAGCATGAAACAAAATAACATTGAGATTACCAATAGTATGATTACTTGGGATAAAGGTAATCTCATTGCCCCATACATCATATCTGAGCTAGTTAATGAGCTTACGGATTGTTCAAGCATTTTTAAAGGTTCCGATGACAATATTGTTGAGGTATGGAATGATACAATTGATGTGAACTGGTTATTAAAGGATATCGTCACACAAATACTCAATAATGGTTTTTATACATTTATCTTGAAAGATGCAACAAACTCTGTACCAAATGATTTTTATAGTTCTACTATTGATGAAATAGACATGTTGTTATAATATTATTTCTTTATCATGTTTTGACATATTGCAAAACATGTGTGCTTGTTGATGATGATATAAATTATCAATTAAAAATATAAAGTATGGCTACAGAGGTGAATAGATACAGACTTTATTGTCAGACAGAATCCGATTATGTTTACAAATGGGACACTGTTCCTCCTACCAAATGTGTGAATGATATTTCGCATACGGTTGATAGTAATACAGTAACAATAATTGATACAGTGAGTACAACATATGTATCAATCATGGACATAGCAAAAACCCAATATCAAGAGGTTGGTCATGGTAACAAGAACATTATTATGAATTTTAAAGGTTTATTTGGCAAAACACGGTTAAGGGATAATTTTGTTGTTCAAGGAACAGCAGATATAATTAATAATGTAGGAACTAGTACAGAATATCAGTTATTAACGATTGAAACAACTGATAAAGCAAATATGAGATCCATTGAGAATATTCCCTATTATGGACATTGCACGAATGAGGCTTGTTTAGGAATAAGAATTCCACAAACATTGACAAATAATCAATACATACAGTTTGGAATATATAATGATAGTAATGGTTTCTACTTCAAGTACACAAGCAGTGGAATAGGTATAGGGTATAGAGTAAACGGAACTGATAGTAATTTCACACAATCGAATTTAAACATTGATACATTAAATAGTAATGGTTTAAGTAGTATTGTTTATCAACCATCAAAATCTCAAATGTATGGTATAAGAATATCTGGTATTGGATCAAAAATCATTGATTATGGTATATACAGCAAATCGAAGTATGGTGATCAAAGATTTGCACTAATGCATAGAATACATACAAACGATTTAGGTAATAGCATACAATCATTGAATACAAGTTTACCTTTTAGTACTGAAATATGCAATAATGGAACATCAGGGTCTAATAATGTATTTCTGTCAGACAGAACATATGGAATATTTGGAGATTACAATGACAAATATACGGATATGAGACAAAGTAGTGTTTATGTGTCAGGTATTGTTGTAAATTCAAGTGATACATTTGTGCCAATTGCAAGCATACGAAAAAAAGGTTATTTTGAAACAATGAATGTGTATTTGAGTTCAATAGATACTATAGCTAGTACCCCACAAATCATACAAATTTCATCTGGTTCAACGCTAACAAACCCTTATTGGCAAGCAGTATCTGGACAATCACCTACAGAGACAGCAATAGAATATGATGAAAGTGCGTCAATATTAAGTAATGATGGAGTGGTTATTTGGACAGGTTATGTGAGTGCGGGTAAAACAACTTTGAATTGGAACAATTATGGTGGCATATTACCAAAATGCATACTCAATGGAATTCTACCTATAACAATTTCGACACATAATGGATCTTCTAATGGAACATTGGGATTGGTAATCAGGACTGCTGAGGATTGGTAGGCCATATAGGATTAAAAGGGTCTGAAGTATTTACTGGCATATCTCGAAGGCATTGACGATATAACAACCATATAGATGCAACTTCTTTGTGCATTGATTTCTTGACATCTTCTAATTGTGTCCAATCGCTATCATGTAGTCTTTTGTTTCTCTCTGTTCTAAGTTCTTTCCATGCATTGAGTAAAAGGTTTTGAGAAGCAAGTTCTGGATATTTCAATAATTTTTGATATAAGGCATACATGTCATGAATTTTTTCATTGCTTACTACATCAAGATATTTAACATCTTTACGATACTTCAAATACAGAAGTTTTGGATAATCTTGTCTCAAGAACTCTGCCACATCACTGATATCATAAGTATCTAAATCAATATACATAGTATCACTAAAAACCATTATAATATTATAA
>ERZ650310.633-NODE-633-length-10441-cov-5.472463_pt1 | contig 10441 bp, 18 predicted proteins | sample MGYA00376246_ERZ650310 | MGnify/ENA primary metagenome ERZ650310 (study PRJEB26733, sample SAMN07839286) | wastewater metagenome | biome: small river; feature: stream; material: water | place: USA: North Carolina | collected 2016-03-01 ...
TCTACACAGGCGAAGACACTCTTTCCCTACACGACGCTCTTCCGATCTCCAACTTCATTGCCTTTACAGCCTCGTTCGCTGCGGTTATAGTCCCGGCTTCTGCCTCAACCACAAAGTCTTTCAGCATCTTCTTGAACGCAGCCTTTTGCTCTGGTGTCAATTCGGCCATGCGTGTTTGGAAGATAGTGTCAGGTAGGTCAAGGCACTGCTCACGACTGAACCTGATGGATGGCGTAAGTACTCTGGCCACGGTCTCCGGTGCGCTAGGCTTCGGGATATATTTCCAATCCGCGACCTTAATCATCACGCTGTCTCGAAACGAGACGTACGATTTTTTCAACTCAGGACTGTCCAACAACTTGGCAAGTGTCCACGCGTCGGTAGGCTCGTTAGGTGTAGGCGTGCCTGTCATCAGCCACAGCTTGGCGTCGGGGCTTTTAGCCATGATCCGACGCATCGTTTTGAACCGTTGCGTACTTGGGTTGCGTAGTACTGCGGCCTCGTCCACGATAATCAGGTCAAAGAACCCTTCGATTTCAGGCTCAATGACACTTAGTCCGTCGTGGTTGATGATGTAGAAGTCAGACTTTGTGTGCAGCATCTTCAAGCGGCGCGCTGCTGTGCCGTGCATAACCACGCCTTGTCTGGTCGGAAGTTCAGAGAAGATACTGTCACCCCACACTCGCTCAAGTGTAGAGAGCGGCGACACGATAAGCACTTTCTTGATAACCCCCAACCGCATAAGGTAGTCTGCGGCCCACAGGGCACTGAGTGATTTACCTGTGCCGATTTCATTCAACACGATTGCTTTCTTGTGCATCGTCAAGAACGCTGCGGTCTGCCGCTGGTGGTCGAACGGCGTGTATCTACCCGGCCAATCGTAGTAGTGCATGATCGGGCTGGGAGCCGGGTAGCCTAGGTTCCGCAGCACTTTGGTTTCGTCAAGCTTGTGCGGCACAGCAACTAAGTCTGTACCACGTAGCGTAATCTTTCGTGCTGATGGAATTGCGGTTAGTACGGCGTCGATATTGGTAGCCTTAAAGACTACCGCTTTCTTATCCTTCAACACTAGCATTGGGGTGTGCTTCCTTAAGTCTTTGCGATACCCACAGTACCGCTTCGGCAATGGTCTGCGCGTCGTATACAATAAAGTACACGCCGCCTGCTTGTTCGATCCACTCTTTCTGCTTCAGTTGCAGAGGAGTGAGCTTATGGTTCGCGTCTCTCTTGCACTCGATACCTACGAACGTACCCGCAACACAAAGCACACGGTCAGGTATTCCTGATGCGCCGTGCGGTCCTGATTGCGGTGAGTAGTACCAAAGTCCGAGGGGTTTAAGTGCTTTGAGTCTGCGGTCTAACTTGCCTTTGATTGTACCCTCTGGCGTAGTCATATGTCAAGTTTTTCCTTTTCTTTTTCAGCTTCTGCCCGCGCTTCCAGCAACGCAGTGTGTAGAACCTCAAGCGTGCGAACGGGTAGGAAATCAATTATGAGTCGCAGTATCTTGCGGTTTTTTACAGCGGCGTTGAACAGTGCTGAGCGTCGGTCTACATTGTCAGCGGACTCTGGCATACGCTTCTCTCCTATGTCTTATGTAGTTGTTGATATATTGTAGTGCTTGGCGCGGACCTATGGTGTTGCACACCCAACAAGGATCAAAGCTGTAGCGCGGTTTGCCGCCGGTCATGTTCATCTGCGTCTTCCTCTGTATCGTGGTTGAGCGTGCTCACATATCGCTTCGGCAGGGCAGAAACTACACAGTCCACTAGGACGCGCTGGCCACAGTCCTGTTTCAATACTACCTTCGACACGTCTGGCGTCACGCATAAAGTCGATCACCATATCCTGCAAATCAGAGCGGCGATACACTTCAGTATCAATGGCGTTCTCACGCAGCCACACGAACGCTACAGTTATGACTTCAAGTTCGGGGTAATGGATAAACATCTGCGCTGCGGAGATACTTAGCTGCTTAAAGTCCGGTCGGCGCTTACCTGTCTTCCAGTCCACACAGATGCCGCGCTTGCCACGTAGTCCCATGAGATCAAGCTTGGACCGCATATATACATTGGTATCACGCCAACCACACGGCTTAAGGCGCTGGTCAACACAAAGTTCTTTTTCCATTTCAAGTGTGCAGCCCTCTGCTGCTAGCTCGATAGATGCACATAGCTTTTCGTACTGCGACATTTCTTTTGGGAGCGGTTCTCTTGCCGGACCAAGACGAACTTCAAGGGCCTTGTGTACCCGGTCACCATGAAGGCTTGCTTCACCGGGTACGTCCACCACATCGCGAGCAATTCGCTTGTGGTAATACCGCTTAGGGCAGGTACTGTACTCTTTGAGCGACGAAAAGCTATGCGCTACCACGGTATACTCCTACGTCTTGCGCGCTTGGAGCTGCGCATAGTGTGTTGCAATCTGGCGCGCCGGACTATTAGGAACTGTGGTGCGCTCAATCTCAGAAATGATAGCGCCGCCGCGCTTCTCTGTATGCAGCGCTGTACCTACACGAGCAATATCTTCGGGGTCGATAGCATACCCCATACGCAGCCGATCAATTGGTGTCATGATACACTACTCCCCCGCGTGGCGGCGTGTCATATTCGTTGCAGTCAACGGTGACCTTAATGTCTTTCGCGGCCTTCATAAAATGCGGGAGGGGGTGCGCGTTGGTCGGTACCTTGTGCAACTTCTTTGCCTCTTCAGCGAGCTTACGGGCTTGCTTCTTTGCACCAAACAAATCAATCATCTTGGGTCCTTTCGTTCTGGAAGTCGGCTACTTGTTGGGCCAAGCGTTCGCGCTTGAACACGCGGAACCTGCCGTGGAAATCTTTGAGGTAGGTACAAGTGAGGTTGTCGAATACGCCCCATCCGCCGATCTTACGGACTATGCCGAACCTAGGTACGCCAAAGGTTGGTTCTTCTTCTGGTAGCAGGCGCGGTTCTTCGGGATCGCAGTCGTCGCTCATAGCGTATGTCCCTGATCCATGTGGATACCCCTGAACTCGATATCGTAGTCGTAGCAAAGCTGTCGGGTTTGGTGGTACGCAGATACAAGCACTAAGTTGCCGTAAATTAGAGCTTCACACGCTCTTTTAACATGAGCTGCGTCTTCTGCGCTTAGCTTTTCAGCGGCCTTGAGCGCGTTAGCCGTAAGTACTTCCGGGTCCCAGCTAAGTTCTTCCTGCTGCGTCATTTGGGCTTCTCCTGTGTGGCGTAGACCGCCAGCCTGCTTAGCACTGTGTATGCGTCGCCACCCCTAACGCAGCGCTGTGTCGGACGCTTTCCGTTACGTAAATGAGAAGTAAACACGTCGACAACCTGTGCGTTTTTGACAAGCACAATATAGCACAACTCCATAGGTTCACCACTAGCATCTTGCGCAGGCAGTACGAACCATACGCGCTGCATACCGTTAGCTTCGGGGGTGACCTTGGTCACCCCCTGCTTGATGATATCCGCACGGACGACGGGCCACAGGAACTTGGTCTGGTTTATATATAACTGTTTCATTAGCTATCACTTTCTGCAATAAGTCTATCAATGATCTGGAGGGCCACGTCGAAAGCATCGTTGGCGATAAGCGCGATAGCCGCGCCTACCAAGGGGGTAAATCCTCTGGCCGCCTTCGCTATAATATCGTCACCCGGCATGTTTGGTGGCGTCAGCCCGCCATGGACCAACTCTGGTTGCTGGACTTTCGCTCTAATCACATACCACTGTGCCTTCTCAAGATCGACACGGGTAGGACCTTTCAGTCCGGCACGCCATAGATACTTGATCGCGTTGCCTTGATTGAACATAAGCATTTCAGTAAGTTCGATACACTCCATACCTTCTGAATGGGTGGTGTAGTGCTTGGGGCGGTTGATTTCGTTCATGCTACTTAGCCTCTCCGTAGTTGTATCCATACCCGACTTCACAACCCACGGGTAGATTGGGTGCCCAACAGGGCGGTTGACTCATTATGTTTTCGATCTCCTGCACTGCGGTTTCGCGTAGTGCTTCCGGCACTACGCTTACGATTTCGTCGTGTACTTGCAGCACGGCGGGGTATTTCTTCCGCATGTCCACCATGTATTTGCGGATCAGGATCGCCGCCAACGCCTGAATAATGTTCTCCACTAGCTTGGCCCCGTAGATTTTCACAGGTTTGCCACGGCTCATGTACGTGTACTCACCGTCTTCGCCGCGCTTCATACCGGGGTACATTATAGGCATACCGTTCGGCAAGATGATACGGTCGTGCTTGTACTTCAGCACCACTTGCGTTGTGCTGGTCACGATATCCCCGCTTAGGCCCATCGCCATGTTCTTGATGGCGTTATCGCAGGCTTTCCAGAACGCCACGATCCGGTCGTTCTTGTTGCGGTACAGGGTCACGATACGTTGCGCTTCATCGGCGTCGATCTGCACATTGATACCGCCTTGTCCGATACCTAGCGTAGCACGTAGCTTGTCTTTGCCGGTGCCGTAACCTAGTCCGAGGATGCAGGTCTTACCAACAAAGCGCTCAGGCTTGTCGGCCTTAGTAATAGCACGGCCGTATACATCCGTAGCAAACTCAGAGTACACGTCGCGCTTGTTAGCGAACGCTTCAACGAGAGACTTCTGCCCAGCTACATAGGCAAGCAGTCGCGCTTCGATCTGCGCCAAGTCTGACGTGATGACAACGTATCCGGCTGCCGCCATCAGTGCCTTACGCAGCGCACCACCACGGGGCAGGTTCTGTAGATTAAGTTTCTCGCCGCCTGAAAACCTGCCGGTGTGCGCGCCGTAGTAGTTCAGTGCGATAGGCAGCACAGCGTCCGGTGTGCGCTTGGCCAACTCGATAAACGCAGCTGTGCGGGTCTCTTCCAGTGTGGACTTCACGCCCAGCCTAGCACACACAATCGCTTGGATCACAGGGTTCTCGTGTTCCTGCAAATCCAGAAACGCTTGGTCAGTCTTGGCGAATGCGTACGCTACCTTCTGTGTCTTGGCTGATATCTTGGTAGGCGGCTCAACGCCGTGGATACGTAGTACTTCGGCCAGTTTGTCGTTAGACATAAGCATTTCGGTAACGTCACCACTACCTACGAACCCAGCCCAACCGGTCAGCGTTTGCTTAAGGCGTTCCTTCTTGTCGCGTACCTCGTCAAGATGTTTCTCAAGCACTGCGGTATCGAGTGTGATACGCGGCTCGGTGAACATGCGAATGAGCAAGTCGATGACGACGAACTCTTCTTTAGGTAGCTTACCTTTTAGCTTGTTGAATATACTATAGCATAGCTCTGTGTCATGCTTACAGTACTCGCCGTAGTCAGCCAGTTCCGCAGGCGTGAAGTGTTCATAGCGTTTACCTATGGCGCTGTGTACCGCAGTACCCTTGTCGGGGAAGTGAAAGTACTTAGCCAGCGCAGCAAGCGATACGCCTACACTCGCTGCATAGAACGGCTTGGCCATGCCCATAGTATCGAGCCACAGCTTAGGCTTAATGTCGTAGTGCCACGCTAGAATAGCCCCGTCGAAACGGGTGTTGTGGCACAGTATTGCTGCACTAGAAAAGTCAATTGCCTTAAGTAACATGGCAACCTTAAATTCGCCAGCCACCCAACGCACAGGACCATCGTTCTTCTTGATCCCCATACCGATGACTTGAAACTGCGGGTCACGGATATAGGTCTCTGTCGTCATCTTGGATAGGGAATACGCCCTGTCGTAGTACGTTTCGAAATCTATTGTGTAGATATCCATGACCCGCGCTTTCAGTTAGTAACTACGCTCTCTACTTAGTTTGCGTTCTAATTCGTCGAGACGATTTGCTGCCCTTTCTAGCAGATAGTATACCTCGTTCGCCCACTCAGGATCATCGGTTTCTTTTTGCGCGCTGCGCAGACGTTGAATAAGTGTGTGGTCACCGAACGATCCGGGGAATGCCTTCGGTACCTTAGTGCCGGGCGTAATGTAGGTTGTTAAGGCTTCGCCCATTCGAGGTTCTCCTGTTGTCGCGCAATACCTTCGGCAATTCTGTCAGTGTATGTTTCCATTACGGGTTTGTGTTCCAGCGCATCAAACGTGACAGGTCTAGGTCCCAACACTACGTGGTTGATTGCTTCCAGTACATACAGCGTAGGCGGGTTGTTGGAGTGCTGCATAATGCGCTGCGCCTCTTCGGTAGCGGCATCAAGCGTTGGGAATAACTTCTTCGGATTGAAGGTGTGGGTATCCGAAGGTGACCAGATCACCCAAAACTTATACTTTGTACTCATCGAACCACTCTGCTCCGGTGTTTACGTTGATTGTTTGTACGCCTATGCCGCACGTTGGTGAGTACTTAAGCGCGGCCTTGACTGCGTTCGTTGCGTTAGCGCCTACAGCAAGAGCGCCGTAGGCGAAGTCCTTACCTGTACCGAACGCGGCCTTGTGTTTACCGTGGTCAACAATACTTCCGTCCTGCGCATAGCGATACAGGTTGTGGGTAGTTCTGTCCACGTAGATCATGGTTGCGTACGGCGTAAAGAAGTATTTTGACTGTGGAATGTAGGGGCCTTTGTACTCCCTGAATTGGGCGATCAATTTAAGCGCGTTACTTTGGTCACCAAACGCTGTGAATATGTAATCGTCTAGCCACCCAAGTTTGTTAGCCGCCCACGAACTGCCGCCGGTATTTACCATTAGATCAGCGGCGATAAGGTCTCCGTCGTATACGATCACACTCATGCGGTTACTCTCCTTTGTTGAGCCCGCCGTACGGCCAACGCTCTGACAGTGTGTCAGGTGTTTTCGCATCCATGTCTGTAGCGATGCCGTTGCTGGCGACAAAGACGTTTTGTGTGTGGCTGCTCTGCGGTACAGGCATGATGCTCATAAGCAGGCCGATCACCACACCAATATGCCAGCCTTGTACTGGCGTATCAAACGCACTGAGCCCCAAGCCGGTAAAGGCTTCAGTGATCTTACCGAAGAACGCGAAGTCCAGCGCGTGGATAAGCACTGCCATCATCAGGATATACAGCGGCGTAATAATCAGCTTCGAAAGAACCAGATTAAGTAGCAGTACTAGTGGGTTGGTTTTGCTTTGCATTGTTAGTCCTTCCGTGTTGCGTCGAGTTTGTTGATGACGATTGTGGTGGTGATAGTATCAAGCGTTTCGCTTGTTGCGGCGTCGAGTTCTACAGCCTTTCTGCTACGTGAGGCGTTAGGTGCGCGGTGACGGTTCTTGACTTCTTCTGACAACAGGTCCCACAGTCCCGGCCACTGACGCAGCGCCGGGGCGAGCGTGTTGTGTTGCGTGAGCAGGTTATGCGCAGCATCTACAGCTACCGTTTGTTCAGTCTGCACAACGTTTCTAGCTATCACTGCCGCTTGTATTCTGTCACGGTACTTCTGGAAATACTCAAGGTTCTCGTCAATATCAATGTTGTATCGCCCATACCCCGCTTTGGAAAACACTAGCTTACCATTGGGGAACGTAAGTATCGCCGGGTCTACAGGCCAGACGTTACGCGTCTGGTATCGTGTGTCGTCAGAGAGTGCAGTAAGCGTGACAGAAGGGTAGTGAACCACTCCATCAAGTGTGCCTACGTCTCGACCTTCCGACTTCAAGGTAAAAACGTCAGGCGGCCCTGCATTAAGCCATTTGCTGTACTTAACGTCGTTCGCCATGTCCCGAATGTACTGTGGGATAACTAGATCGTAAACCTTACCCCACAATTCCGGCGCGTCGTGTGCCAGCGCAACGTCTATGTTTGCTGCGTCAAGCCGCGATTTGAACAACTCTCCAACTTTGGAACCAACGTGCTGCCGAATTTCTTTCGTGATGATTACTGTAGCCATATGTTCCTCACATTTCTAGCTTTCCATGGTGGTATCTCCACCATACGGTTTCGTATGGTGTGTTAGTCTCTGATGCTATTTGTTTAAGCGATTTACCGTTCACAAATATCGCGTCTTTGCGTACTCGTTGGTTTTGCCTTTGCTCTAGTCTAGTGGCCCATCGACAGTTGGTAGCTGAGTATGGTCCTGAATTATCTACCCTATCCAATGTGTGTTTTGGGCTAGGGCGTTGACCAACGTCTTCTAAAAACTTGCTGTAATCGTCGATCCATTCAGGACACACGGTTATACCCCTGCCGCCGTAGTTGCAGTAGTCAACCTTGTTAATATCGTAGCACCGGCGCTTCATGTTTTGCCATGCTACATACTCAGGGGCTCTAGCGGAACCTCTTCTACCTCCTCCATGTTTCATGCTACATCCCTACATACGGACCACTTCACCCCAAGGGGCCTTGTCTGCGCCGTACGTAACCCACAGCACGGGGTATTCGGGGGGCTCCCCAAAATCTGAGCAATACAGGTCGGTCAAGAACACACACGCAACCGGCGTGATGTTGTTCTCTGCGATATAGTTAGTGACAGGACTAAACGCCGTGCCACCGCCGCCATGCGGCGAAATAGTAGCAGGCTCGTCACGTTCGTACACATCGTAGTGACAAACCTTGCTATCGAAGTAGAGGACATGCAGCTTGACCGGCTTGCTGTCCTCTTGAATTGTGTACACCTCGCTAGCAAATTGATTGAGGTCATCCGCGCCAACAGACCCGGAGCAATCAACCGCCACAACAAGTTCTCCCATAGCTTCGCCACTGATCGAAGGGAACACCATGTCAAGTGCTGAGAACCTACGGTTGGGGCGCGCATAAGTGCGTTGGTCAGTACGCGCCTTGGTCACAAACCTATGCAGCACGTCACGCCAGTCGACCTTGGGTGTAACAAGCTCACCAACAAGACGTTCAAGTCCGGCTGATAGCTTGCCCTGCATACGTGCGACTTGCGCCGCACCTGCAAGTTTGACCTTCCACTCTTGGCGAAGTTCTTCAGTACCCGCAGGGTCTTCGCCGCCGCTACCGGGTGCATCAAGACACCAATCAAGTGGGTTAGCACGGGGGGTATCCGGGTCCTTAAGCAGCAACTCGTACAGGTTTTCTGTAATGCCATCAGCCTTCCTGTACAACTCAACGTCATATAGTCCTATCGACGGCATGGTGCCGATACCTTCTGTCGTGATATGGTAGTTGATCACGTAGTCAGCGGCCATGTTCCACACCATAGGGTCACGGTTCTGACGCCGCAGCATGTGTTCGAACATGGGATGGAAGACTTCATGTGCCACGACAAACAGCAGTTCGCTATCGGTCAAGGACTCCATGAAGTCAGGATGAAAGAAGATTTGCTTGCCGTCAGTAGCCGCAGTAGGGCGGCAACCGGGCATGGTGGGGCAGTCATACGTCAAGCGAAACGGAAGTTGCATGACAAGCGACCCGACGAACGGGTGGTAAAACATCAGCTGCGTCTTAGCCACTGCTAGGCGGTGGTTCAGTTTCTTCTTGAGCTTATCTGACAGCACTTTAGGTGCGGCAGATACTTCAGCAACAGCGTTGGTCATGTGTCAGTCCTCTCTTGTTGTCGCGGCAATAACGTCGGCTTGGCTTTGTGCGATGATGACGTTGGTAACAGTTCCGTCACGGTGCCACTGAAGCTCGTAGATCACGCCAATAACAAGTGCGGTAGCGAGTTCTCCGTAGGTCGGCGCAGCAAAGGTGCCCTGAAGCAACCAATTGACCCCGGACATTACCGCCGCCGTACAGGCAACGCACAGTCCAGTGATACACATCTGTCCAATAATTCTCAGCATTACATTTTCTCCATGTGTTCACGCATTTCTTTTGCGATGTTTGTTGCCTTCTCTGCCACTGCACGACGTACGTCAGGGTCACAGCGCAGAGTGTCGGGGTGGTATCCGGTAAGATCACTAATGATCTTGTCACAAACGGCGTGCAACTCAGTGTCTTGCGTAAAGTTCATCTTGGACGACAGCCGACACTGTTCCTCGATATTTGTGAGCAGTGTGTTGTGGAAAATGTTAGACGGATCACCAAGACGTTCGGCCATGTGCTGCACCCGTTCGTACAAGCGTTCCCAAATTGCAGTGACCGCCGCCTTCTGGCCTGTTGTGAGGTTGTCTTCCACGCTCTTGCGGATTTCGTCCATCTGTTCGGCTGTGACTTGTACACGGAAGTCCGTCGTCGGGACCGGTGAAATCTTCAGCTTCATAGCGAACTTGTCTGCGATCATAGTCTGATCGGGGTAGTCCGCTGCGTTGAACAGATCGCCAAGTTTCTGTTCAGCTTGCTGCACCAGACCGTCGTACTCTTTGACGAACCGGGCAACCAGTTGTTCCCACTCGCCACGCTCTTTGTTGAACGCTTGTGAGTAGCCGAAGAAGTTCTCAGTCGGCAGCAACTGAATACCTTCTTGGCCCCACGGCAGCGTGTTGGCGTAGAACCCTTGGCGGATCAGCGTCGTCTTGCGATGGATCGCACTGAGTGCTTCTGATGCAGGCAACAGCGCCTTATTGTAGCGCCCCGCGTCGCTGATGGCGTGCTTGGTTATCGC
>ERZ650310.634-NODE-634-length-10435-cov-6.162909_pt1 | contig 10435 bp, 9 predicted proteins | sample MGYA00376246_ERZ650310 | MGnify/ENA primary metagenome ERZ650310 (study PRJEB26733, sample SAMN07839286) | wastewater metagenome | biome: small river; feature: stream; material: water | place: USA: North Carolina | collected 2016-03-01 ...
CGTGTGCTCTTCCGATCTAACCTGCGAGCGAAAGTGCCAGTCAAGTCAGCCCGGCTCATGCCGCCGATCGACTCGAAGCCGCCGTCGATGGCGACGAAGGCCTTCTCGGAGTCGGCGCCGATCGTGGTCGTGCCGTTGAGCACGCCGTCGAGGGTGAGGCCGGTGGCGACGGCGACGGTGACGACCGCGGCGCCGGAGTCCATCCGGCGCACGGTCATCTTGCGGCCGGTGGCCATCGCGGCGAGGGTCACGGTCTCGTTGCCGGTGGCATTGACGAGGGTGATCGGGTCGGTGCCGAAGGCGACCTGACGTTGGGACATGGCGTGCTCCTGTCACCCCGCGGGGCGTCGGTGGATGAGGGGGCGCTACTCCGGAGCCGGCGTGAGCTCGGCGAGCGCAGCGAAAAAAGGGTCAGCTCAGGCCGGTGTAGTAGACGCGGATCAGGCCGACTGCGCCCGCAGACCCATTCGCGCCGGCGCCGCCGGTACCACCCGACGCGCCACTACCGCCTCCGCCGCCACCGTTACCGCCGGTGCCGGGCCAGGTCGGCGCTGTCGCGGTAGCGCCGGCTCCGCCGTTCGCTCCGGAGCCGGCGGCGCCACCACCGGGCGCCCCTCCTGCCCCGGACTGAGTAGCGGTCCCAGTCGTGCCGGCGCCGCCGCCGGGCCCGCCGTTCGCGCCGGAGTTACTGTTCCCAGCTGCGCCGCCTGACCCGCCGGCCGGCTGCTGCGTGGACAGCACAGGCAGTGCCGCACCGCCGCCGCCACCACCGGCAGATCCCCAACGTCCGCCCGCGGCCCCGCTCGCGCCGCTGGACCCGCCCGCAGCTCCCCCGGACGGGACACCTCCGGTGACTCCGCTGCCTGCGGTTCCGCCCTTGGCGAGGTACCCGAAGATGGCTGCGTCACCTCCAGCGGTCGCGGCGGTCGCGGTCGACCTGACACCACCGGCACCAGCTACCCCGATGGTCCAGGCGTACCCGGTCCCCGGGCTTACCGGTACGCGGATGAGCAGACGCTCGCCGGCACCGCCACCGCCGCCACCGGCGCCGCCGCCGCCTGCGTTGTTGTTGCCGGTTATCCCGTAGTCGCCGCCGCCGCCGGAGGCGATGATCTCCGCCTCGGCGGTGTAGATGCCGGCCGGGCATGTCCAGGTGCCGGAGGCGCCGGTGAGGACGTCGCAGCGGCCACCGGTGGGCCCCGGCTTGTAGCCGGTCATGAGATGTCCGCCCCGAACGCCGTGAAGCTCAGCGCATTGGCGACGGACGTCTTGACCTCGACGACGTCGGTCGCCTCGAAGGTGAGCCCGAACGTCAGGTTCTCGGGCGACCCGGGGACGACGGTGACGTCGGTCCACCAGTCGTGCTCGTTCGCTGCGGTCGCGCCGCCCTTGCGGATCCGGACGGACGCCAGGGCGGTGACGCCGTTACGGGCGTTGATCGTGAACGTCGAGACGACGTACTCGTGCCCGGCGGGGACCGCAGCGCCGAACAGGTTCACGTAGGACGTCCCGGTCGGGGCCACCTGGCCGAGGATCTTGTTCCGTGGCGTCGCCATCAGATCACGAACCCATCAGGAGGTAGGGGTGGAGTTGGTAGGCGGTGAAGTCGAACGCCTCGATCGCGGTGACGCGCGCCTGGAGCGAGGAGATCGATGCCTGCGAGGCGTAGGCGTACGTGACATCGACGCTCGAGGCCGGCAGCACGTCGGCCAGATCGACCGTGGACGCGCCCGCAGTGGGGAGGGAGAAGACGAAGCCCTTGCGGCCGCCGGCGAAGTCCTCGTCCAGAGACCAGGCCCAGCCGGTCGGCGCCGTCCCGGCGACGTCGGTGCACATCAGCTGGGCCTCGAAGTAGCCCGCGCCGTCCAGCACCTCAGTCACTGGCAGCGGCGGGATGACCTCGTTGTCGCTGGGGTCCAGAACTGTGGCCAGTGGGACGAACCGCACCGACCCGGCGACCGGGTCGCCGTTCGGCGCGGTGTACGTCCCGACGACGGTCTTGTAGGTGATCGGCGGCGGCATCAGGTCACCGCCCCATTGCCCGGGAGGATCCGGGCCAGCTTGAGCTGCATCTGTTCCTCCGAGGTTTTCAGGATCGAGCCGAGCTCGAGGGTGACGGTGGTGCTGGAGTCCGACATGGCCAGCGACACCTGTGCGATCCGGCGGCGCACCGGGGTGGTCCCGGCGCCGAGGGTGAGCACCCGATCCCCGGGCCGGTAGTGCACCCAGGGCAGTGGGGAGTCATCGCCGTCGGTCAGGTCGTGGGTGATCTGTACGTCGGCGGTGGCATGGGCAGCCAGGTAGATGTCGCCGACGTCATTCAGGGACGCGGTCGGCGCGGACGTCTCGGACACGTACGTCTCGCGTTCCCGGCGCCCGGGCAGGGTCTGCGTCCGCCGGATCGTGACCGAGTCGGCGCCCTCGACCACCGCGGCGGTGGCGACCGCGCGGCGCGAGCGCTTCAGTGGCGCAGAGATGACGTCTCGGCGCGGCCGGAGCGTGACGTCGAGAGCACGGTCCAGGGCGCCGCCGGGGCGGTGCAGCTCCAGCGTGCGCCCGCTCCAGCGGTACTCCAGCAGTTGGGCGTCACGCAGGGCGTTCAGCACGGCGAGCAGCTTGGTACCGGCCTTGTGGTTGACCGTGTGCACGTCAGGCCAGGCGGTCCCGGAGGCGTCCAGGGTGGTCGAGCCGGCGACCGTGACGCCCTGCAGCAGTCCGCGGGACTGGGCGGAGGCGACCAGGTCGGTGACGATCTTTCCGGGGGTCTGGTCCCACCAGGCCCAGGCGGCGGGCAGTTCGCCGATCCCATCGATCGGGATCACCACGGCCTCGTCGAGCAGGGCATGCAGGGACCGGCAAGTCACCTGGACCGGCTCGGATTCGGCGGCGTCGGAGATCCAGGTCGAGTCGTCGTCGTCGAGCACCCACCACATCGGGTCAGCGCCCGGCAGTAGCAGCAGCAGTTGCCGGTCGTCGTCGGTGTCCAGCAGGTCGGCGCCGCCGATGTTGCGGGGCAGCGTGAACTGCAGTGCCCCGGCGTCGCCGAACACCTCGGAGACCTTCAGGTCGGTCAGGCCCTCCAGGACGCCGAGCGCAGTCGTTCCGGTGGCGTCCCAGACCTCGATCACCGGGACCGGGATCACTTGATCATCACCGCAGCCACTTCCGGCGGGTGGTGAACACGATCGAGGTGGCCGCGCTCGTGCCGGCGCCGACGATGGTCACGTCCGGCCCGCGGGTCACCGCAGGAGCCGGTGCCAGCTCGAGGATCTGCTGGTCGGCCAGGGTGAGCGCGGTCAGCACCGAGGTCGCGCCCTTGAGGGCGGTGAACGCGCCGGCGTCAATGGTCAGCACCTCGCCGCCGACCAGTGGATCGGCGTAGGTGAAGCCACTGCCGGTCAAGGTGTCGTGCACCGAGATCGAGGTGGCGGGACCGGTGATCGCGACGATCGGGTCGCCGCACGGCGCGGTCTGCCCGGCCAGGGAGTAGACCTCGACGACCTGGGTGCCGCCCAGCGCGCCGTTGTAGGGCACTCGGTGCCCGGTCGGGTCGACGTCCTCCCAGAACACCCCGGGCACGACCAGCTCGAGGCTGATCTGGCCGTAGGTGTCGCCGAAGGTGTCCGGGGTCAGCGCCGAGACGATCTCGCAGTCGGCCTGTCGGCGGTCGCCGTTGGCGTGCACCCGCTCGACTCGCAGCATCCGGTGTCGCGGGGAGAGCAGGCGCAGCAGGACGTCCAGGTTCTGCTCGTACAGCGCACGCTGCTTGCGGCCGGTCTCCGGGATCGACCAGCCGTCGGCGCCCACCCCGTTGACCGAGATGGTGAGCACCTTCTTGGCCTCGTCGTAGCGCTTGCGCCGCCAGGCGGTGCCGTGCCGGCCGAGCAGAGTGACGTTGGAGCCGCGCATGCCGGCGACGTCGTCCCAGCCGTTGCGGTCCTCGATGATCACGCCGTGGTCGTCGAGGCGGACGCCGTCGATGTACCACCCCTCGGTCAGTAGCGCCACGACGACCCCCTCACCCGTTCGGCCCGACGGACGCCAGTCGGCGCATGATCCGGCTGGTCGACTCCGACGCCGTCTCCGGCACCGGGTTGTTCACCGTCACCTGGGCGCTGATCGACGGCTTGGCCGACCCCTTGGTGAGGGCATCCCACTGCTGGCCGGTGAGCACCGGCTCCGGGCGGCCGGTGTTGTTGACCACGTTGGTGACGCCGGTCGGCAGCCATCCGCCCTGGTCGTAGGCCCAGTGGACGTGATCGAAGTGGTCGTCGGCGACCTGGCCCGTGTAGGTGTACGGGTGGCCGTCCTTGATCTGCCGATTGCCCGCGGGGGTGTAGATCAGCTCCCGGGTGGACGATCCGAAGTTGCTGGCGATCCAGTTGAAGATCGCCATGTCCGGGGAGACGTCGATCGCCCGCCCCATCGAGTGATAGCTGGCGTTGCCGGAGGAGGTGATCGCACCGGGCCGGTAGGAGCTGGTCAGGACGGCCCCGGGGAACTGCGCGCGCACGATGTCCCACTGCCGCTGCCAGCCCATCTGGGCGCCGTCCCCGGGGGCTCCGGAGCCACCGAGGCCGACCATCGCCTTGATCTTCTCGAGGGCCAGGTCGAGCAGCTTCTTCGGGACAGCGGTGAGCAGTTGGGCGAACGCACCGCTGCCGAAGTCACCGATCTTGTCGATCAGGCCCGACGCCTTGCCCTTGAGCCATCCGGCAGGGTCGGCGAACATGCCGGCAGCCTTGACCGGGCCACCGGCGGCGTACCCGCGCAACAGACCGGCTGCAGCCATCGCCCGCAGCCGCTCGACCGCGGCGTGCCCGCCGGCTCCGGAGACCTCTCCAGTGGTCCAGACGTGCTCGTTCGGCATCAGCAGGGCAGGAACACTGTCCTGGCCTGGGGTGCCGAGGTTGCCGGGGATCGCCCCACCGAGGGCGCGGGCGATCACCCTGCCGGTCCCGCCGGTCGACCCGGCGCCGACACCCTCCTTCTGGAAGAACGAGGGCAGCGTGATTTCACTGACCGGATCGACTCCGAACGCCTTCGCAACGACATTGAAGGGGGCGATGATGCCCTTGTTGATGACCTGCTCGACGACGAACCGGACCGGCACCTTAGCGATGTCGACGATCTTGTCCCAGGCCGCCTTGATGGCGCTGACGCCGAGCTCGAAGGCGGGCGCGACGGTGTCCTTGATGAAGCCACCGAGAGCCTCGAAGATCGGCTTGATCAGGACTTCCCAGGTGGCCTTGATGCCCTTGTAGATCTTGTCCCAGACCGGCTTGATGACGTTGTCGTAGAGCCAATGAAAGATCGGCCCGAGGGTGTACTGCACGAACAGGACGATCGCCTTGAAGACGATCTCGATGGACTTCCAGGCGATCTCGACGGCGGTCTTGATCAGGCTCCAGACGAGCTGGGCGGCCGCGAGCAGGAAGTGGAAGACCGGGGCGACCAGGTTGCGGATCACCCATTCGATCGCCCCGAAGATCGCCTTGATGACGTCCCAGGCGATCCCGATCGCGGTCTTGATGCCGTCCCAGACCGGCACGATCACGTTCTGCCAGAGCCAGACGAAGGCCGGCACCACAGTGTTCATGATGAAGTCGCCGATGGCAGCGAAGATCGGCCGCAGAAAGTCCCAGGCCGCCTTCGATGCTGTCTTGATGAAACCCCAGGCAGCGTCGACCGCCTCGCGGAACGGGGTCCAGTGCTGGTACGCCTCATAGACGGCGATGCCGAGCGCGACGATCGCAGCGATCACCAGGACGATCGGATTGGCGGACAGGAACTCCAGCGCCACCCCGACACCCTTGATCGCCAGCGAGACGCCGGTGATGATCGCAGAGGCGCCGCGGAACAGCAGGATGCCGGTGGCGATCCCGCCGATCCCGACGACGATCGCGGCGAGCGCCTGCGGGGGGAGCGCCTTGATGAGCCGCGCGAAGGCGTCGACGACCTGGAGCACGACCACGCCGACCGGGGCCAGTGCTCTGACGATCGCGCCGATCGCGCCGAACAGGTCACCGAGGGTCTTGGCGACCAGCGGTCCGTTGTCACGGATGTACTTCAGGAAGCCCTGGAACGCCGGGTTCTCGCCGGCGCTCTTGCCGAAGTCGGCGAACCGCTTCGACAGCCCGAGTAGGCCGTCGCCGAAGCCGGACGCCACCGGCCAGAACGCCTGCAGCAGGCCGGCAAGGCCGGTGGCGAAGTTGCCGATGGTGTGGCCCATCACCGAGATGGCGGGCACCGCAGTGTCGTTGATGAAGGCGAAGAACTGCTTCCAGAACGGGCTGGTCAGAGCCGTTCCGGACTCTTCGGCCAGGGTGCCCATCTCGGTGGCGATCGAGGCGATGAACCCCTTGAAGCCCTCGAAGCCGCCGAGCAGCGCAGACAGGCCGCTCTGCAGTCCCGGCAGGAAGCCCTGCTGTACCGCCTGGGAGAGCTCGGTCAGCTTCGGCTTGAGCACGGTGTCGACGAAGGTGACGAACTCGCGCCCGGCCGGCGCCAGCTTGGCCAGCTTCTCGGCCGCGGTATCGGCGGCGCCGCCGGTGGCCTGCGATGCCTGGGTCAAGCCGCGCTGCGCCTGCACGACCGCCTGCTGCGCCGCCGCAATCGAGTCCGCGGAGCGACGCTGCGATTCGGCGGAGGCGCGGGCGGCGTCGGCGAGGCTGCGCTGGGCGTCGGCGATCTTCAGGGAGTCGTCGCGCTGCCGCTCGGCCGCCGCGTCGACCGCGTCGACGATGCCCTGCTGGGCGTCGGCGATCCTCTGGGCGGAGTCGGCCTGGGAGTCGGCGGCATTCTTGGCGGCGTCGGCGGCGGCCTGCTGGGCGTCGCTGACCTGACGCTGGGCGTCGATCAGCCGCTGCTGCGCCTCGCTGACCAGGTCGGAACCCTCGACACCCTTCTTGTCGGAGTCTGCTTTCTGCTCGGCCAGCCGCTTGTTGCCCAGCTGGGTCTCGGCGAGCCCCTGCTTGGCCTGCTCCAGGTTGATCAGGGCCAGCTCGTGCTGGCGCTGGGCAGCCTCACCGCCGCCGACCCAGGTGTTGTCCAGCTCGCGCTGGGCGTCGGCGACCCGGATGGTCGCCTCCCGCTCGGACAGCTTGCCGTCGATCACCCGGTTGGCCAGATCCTCGGCGTCCTGGGCGGCCTGCTTGCGGGCGGCGTTCAGGTCGAGCTGGGCCCGCAGGACGCCGCGCTGGGCGTCGGCCAGCGACCGCTCGGCGTTGGCGACGTTCCGGTCGGAGGCGATCTGCTGGTCGGCCGCACGTCGCTGGGCGGTGACCAGGGCCCGCCGGGCGTCGGCGATCTTTCGGGTCTGCTCGACCTGATTCCGGGCCGCCGTGCGGACCGCCTCGTCGCGGGCCCGCTCGGCGTCGGCGATCCGCTCACTGGAGGTGATCGCGGCGTTCGCGGCGTCGAGCTGGGCGTCCTTGACGCCCTTCAGGGCCGCCTTGAGAGAGTCCTGGGCGTTGGCCAGCTGGATCGCCCGGCTGGCCGCCGACGATGCCGCGGAGGAGGACTGGCGGTGCGCCTGCGTGACCGCCTGGATCGCCCCGACGATCGGGCCGAGCGCGAGCAGCAGGACGGCGACCGCTCCGGCGGCGGCGATCGCACCGATGGCGATCGAGGCCATCGCGGCCGCGCCGACCCCGGCGATCGGGATCAGTGCCGGACCGAGCCCGAAGATCGCGGCGGTCAGCGCCAGGATCCGCAGTCGTCCGCCGTTCGCGCCGTTGCCGAGGGTGTTCAGCTTCGTCTCGGCGCCGGCGGTGTCGGCGTCCACGTTGACCTCGACGCGCCGGCCGTCGACCTTGTTGATCTCGGCCTGGAACGCCGCGAGCTCAGCTGCCGCCGCGGCGGCGTCGATCTTGACCTGCACGTCCGGGGAGGTGTACCCGAGGACGGCCAGCCGGGCCCGCAGCGTCTCCAGCTCGGCCAGCGCTTCGGCGGTGCTGATGTCGACGCCGATCCGCTTGTCGCGCAGGGCCAGCAGCTGCTCGCGCACCCGCTTGATGCCGAACTCGGCATCGGTCAGATCCAGCCCGAGCTTGGCCTCTGGCAGGTTCTTCAAGGCGGCGGTCAGTCGGGATTTGAAGGCCTCGGCGAACTTGCCGGCGACCTTGGCGCCCTGCTCGGGCGCCTTGCGCTCGGCGCCGCGACTGGACCGTTCGACGCCGACGGAGACCGAGTCGCCGATCGCCTTGGTCGCCGCGGCGCCGAACAGCTTGCCGTACTCGGCGCCGAGCTTGCTGGCGTCCGGGAGCACCTGAGCGCGGACTCGCCGCTCCCAGCCGGTGGCGTCCGGGACGACCTCGACGGCGACGGAGCCGGTGACTACGGCCATTCCCGGATCACCTCCTCGCTACTGCTCGTCCTCGGGTACGCCGTGATCCCAGCCCGGAGGCGGGGCGGCGCCGTTGTGCTCGGCCAGATAGACCAGGTGCGCGGCCGATATCTGCTGCTGGCGGCGTAGCGCCCTGATCTCGGCCGCCGACTTACCGACGCCCGGCCTGCGGATCGGCTCGGGCTCGTCCGGCTTGCCGTTGTTGACGGCATAGGTGGCATGGATCAGCCAGGACACTCGGTCGGCGAGCACGGCGAGCAGCTCGTCGGTGCGCGACCACGCGCCCCAACCGAGGGGCGCCGGGGCGTTCTCGAAGTCCTCGCTGGTCAGGGTGTCTCGGATTGCCGTCTTGGTCATCGACTCCGGCGGCAGGCCGTCGACCAGCACCCGCAGCCGGCGCGGCGTCAGCCGGGACACCCCGCCGGCGGGGCGCCACAGGTCGCGCAGGTCCAAGTGGTACCAGCGCGCCAGGTCGGCCTCTAGCGCCTCCGCGTACTTCCGGGCGAAGCGAAGCGCGTCTGCAACTCTTTTGGGTCGTCGCCGTACCTGGCCCGGAAGGCGACGTCGAAGGCCTCCATGAAGGCGACGCACTCCCGGTTCCGGAAGTCCAGTCGTAGCCAGAGCGCGACCGAGTCCGGGTACAGGGCGCCGCGCGCCCAGATTCCGAACATGCCCTGCCCGAGCGCCTCCTGGGCACTGTTGCGCCATTCACCGGGGGACTGCACGTCGAAGACGTTCCCGTCGAACTCGACCCGCACGCTGCCGTCGTCCGGCAGGTCGTCGTCGTGCTCGACACCCTCGGTGGCCACCTCGGCGCGTGCGGCCGGCTCGAGCGGCTCGGCGCTGACGGCACGCTTGCGCGCCACGGCCTTGCGCGTGGGCGCCTTGCGGTCTTGCGGCGTCGCGGCGCCCACCTTGGCGGCGGCGCGCTTGGCGGCCCCTGCTGCTGTTCCAGCCATCGTCGTTACCCCTGACGTTCCCCCGGCTGAGGTGTGACCCCGCGCGCTCGGCCAGGGGTGTTCGAGCGCGCGGGGGATCGGGGACACGACGAACGCCCCCGGCCTGCTGGGTCAGCTGGCTCGGGGGCGACGTCATGAGGGGTGGTGCGGCAGTCCTGGGGTCAGGTCAGGCCGTTGATCAGGTTGTACTCGTAGGACGCGATGCCGTTGGCGTCCGGGTAGGCGGTGAGGGTCACCCCGCGGGCGACGACCTCACCGTTCTTGATCTGCTTGGAGTCGCGGTCGGTGACCTCGACGTTCGGGTAGTGCGTGCGGACCGCGGACAGGCCGTCGACGGCGTGCACGACCATGCCGTAGCGGGCCACCCGGAAGACGCCCTCGGTGATCGTGAAGGCGCCGTTGACCGGGATGATCGAGCCGACGGGCATCCGGGCCCGGACCGCCGCGGTGACCTTGTTGGTCTCGAGGAAGGCGGTCTTCACGGTGATGTCCGAGCTGGTGACGATCTTCCGGACGGCGACGGCCACGCCGTAGGCGCGAACCTCCTTGGATGACTCCTTGGTGTCCTCGGTGACGCCGTCCTCGGTGATCAGGCCGGCGCTGAGCAGGCCGGACTTGCCGGCCGTGGTCTCGACGACGGCGATCGACGGGCTGGTGCCGCCGGTGAGCCCGGCCGCAGAGGCGGTGATCATCGGGACGTTCTGGTTACCCAGCGCGGCACCGAAGGTGAAGACGTAGGGCGTCCCGGGGCCGGGGCCGCCAGTGACGGTCACGTTGCCGGAGCCGACCGTCGAGAGTGCCACGAATGCCGTCTGCACGGTGCTGTTGGTGGCGTTGTAGGCGATCGCCGACGTGGTCTGACCGTTGAAGGACAGCTGGAAGGTGCCGCCGGTCGGCGTGCCCGAGATGGTGAGGGTCTGCACCTCGTTGGCCGTCGCGGAGTCCAGCGCCGTCACGGCGTCGGTCGGCGCGGTGTAGCCACCCTGACTGCCAAACCAGACGAGTTCCGCGCCGGACGTGCCGGCGGCCGAGATGCCGGCGAAGATGTTCTCTTGACGAATGCCCACGGGTGACCTCCTGAGTAGATGAGGTGTCCGGTCACCCCGTGGTTGGAGTCCGGACCTGCGGT
>ERZ650310.635-NODE-635-length-10431-cov-5.176369_pt1 | contig 10431 bp, 19 predicted proteins | sample MGYA00376246_ERZ650310 | MGnify/ENA primary metagenome ERZ650310 (study PRJEB26733, sample SAMN07839286) | wastewater metagenome | biome: small river; feature: stream; material: water | place: USA: North Carolina | collected 2016-03-01 ...
CCCTTTGATATGCCGTGTAACGCGTTACGCGCGGGGTTACTAGGGGTGTTACTAGGGGTGTTACGTGCCCGGTGTTCGGCTACCCGTTTCGCTGTAGCGGCCTTCTTCTCTGCTACCTGTTCAGCAGTCATGTTGTATTTCGTGAACGACCGGACCCGCCACCCGTCGCCGGTCTCCACCCAGAGGCCGACCTTCACGAGCACGGCCGCCCACTTCTCAGCGTTCGGGACCCGGGACAGGATCAGGTCGGCGGTGGTGAGGTGCCCGTCAGAAAGCGCAGCCTTTGCCAGTGCGGCGCAACGTAGGAACAGGATCTCGCACCATGGCGATTCGGCGCATGCGAGCACCATGGACCGGTCTGTGAAGTAGTCGACCACGAACGGGACGTAGAGGCTCCGCTTGGCCATCAGCCGGCCCGTTGTGCGTCGGTGCCGGGTGTCTTGTATGATCGGTTCATCGATAGCCCTCCAGGTGGGTGGTCGGTCATGGTCCCGGGCCGTTCTCGCGGCGCCGGGACCACTTCATTTCTGGTGACGGTCACAGTACACCCCGACCAGTTCCGGGGCGAGTGTCACCGGCGTCGCCGTGCGGTGCCGTCCTCGGCGACCGTCGCCCACATCCACGACGCATCCGACACCATCTCCCGGGCCCGCCGGTCCCGCTGGTAGTCGCGCTGGGCGGCCTGGCACAGCTGGCAGCGGCAGCCGCGCTGGTAGGTGGGGCGGACCCCGTGCGGCTGGTCGGGAAGCACCCGTGGCTGGGGCGGGTTGTTGAGCCGGATCTGTCGGCGCATCCGCCGCCTCGCCCGTTCGGCGTACCCGCCCCACACCCCGTGCGCCTCCCTGGCGGCAAGCGCATAATCCAAGCACGCGGCCCGGACCGGGCAGCCCATGCATGTCAGGACAGCGTCGGTGATCGGCTCCCCACGGTCCGGGAAGAACAGCTTCGGGTCCATGCCCCGGCATGCGGCGTGTTGCTGCCATGACATGTCGATACCGGGGGGTGCGACAAACTCGGCAAGACTGCCGGGGGTGCGGCTCACAGTGTCCTCCATGCGGTGATGGTCAGCTCGAGGGCGTCGCCCAGGTCGGATCGGAGCACGACCGGCCGGAACGTGATCTCGGTGAGGTGGGCGGGCGTGTCGTCGGGGATCAGGCCGGCGTCGACCAGCCCGTCCACTGCGGCCTTGACAGCCGGAAAGCACGCCCCGAGGTCTTGGGTGCGCCGGTCGGCGACGTGCGGGGTTGCTGTGACCGTGATGACGTCCATGCCGGGGATAAGCCCGGTGGTCCCGTCCCGGTACGCGGTCCGCCAGTCGTCGCGTGCGACGGCTTGGGCTCGTGGGTGGAGTTTGTGGTACCCGTTTTCGAGGAGCGGCCGGGTGTACCGGATCACCTGGATCGTGACCCACGGGCCGGGCGTGACGAACAGGCTCCCGTTTGTGCTACCCGCCTGGGCCCAGGTGCGTGCCACGGCGACCACCGGCCGGGCGCGTGCAGCCCGGTACGCGTCGGCTCGCAGGTCGGCACGTATGCCCATCACCGTCGCCCGGCTCAGGGCAACCATCAGAACAGGGCCCCTTGGACGTCCGGGGTGCCCGGGGTCAGACAGTACGGGGACGCCCACAACCGTTCGCGGTGCTGCTGGTGCGACGGGACGTCCCCGGTGTCGTCGACAATCGACGCAGTGTTTGCCATCCCACCGGTAAGGAACCCGGCCGTGAACCACTCGTGGCTTGTCCACCCGTGGTCGACGAGTTCGGCGTGTTCGGTGTCGTACCCGGCGAGCACGATCCGCGTTTTCGGGTTGTCGCCGGCTTTCACACACCACCGCAGACAGTCGCCGGCGACGGTTCCGTCGTCGTTGGCGTACAGCCCGGACGATCGGATGTCGTTCGCGTATGGTGGATCTAGGAACACTCCGGCGTGACCGTCGCCCATACGCACGGACAGGGTGTGCATGGCCCCGGTGGTTACGGCACGGGTCCATGAGCCGTTGAGGATGCGGACGTGGCGGAGCCGGGCGGACAGCCACCGGAACCAGCGGACAAGTTCGGGCATTGTCACCGGGTGAAACTCTGACAGCTCGTCGACATGGGCCACGCCCGGTTCGCGGGTCCCCGCGTGGTTCACCCCCCGCCCATCGTCGCCCAGGTGGGGCCGGCCCCGAAACACGCCCGGTTCGCGGGCCGGGGTTCGGTCCTGTTTCATGATCCGCCCCGTGACCGGGTCTGCCGTCCACGGACCATCACCAGCAAACGCGCCGATCTGGGCGCATACCGCCCACAACCACCAGCCGGCAACCACCGGGTCACACCATAACGGGTCGCCCATCAGATGCTCCAGGTCACGATTCTGTTTCCATCGCAGACACGCAATCTGCCTCGCGGTTTTGTCGGCTTCGGTGACCGGCCATGACGCCGCGTCGGCCGTAGCTTCCGGGTGGAGTTGCATGGACCTCCACGCGTTCACCACGAACCCGTCAAGGTCGTTCACCGTTTCGGAGTAGTACGACCGGTTGCACGGGTGGGGGCGGTTGAGGAGCACCGCAAGCGTCCCAGCGAACGGTTCCACATAATGGTCGACGTCGCCCAGCAGCGCCCATACGAGCGGCGCCGCCTTGGATTTCCCACCGAACCACGGAAACGGCGCCTTCTGGAGATTGGCGAGGGTCATGCGGTCACCTTTTCGATAGCGTCGCGGAGCACCCCGAGCGCGGCACGGACCAGCAGATCATCCGGGGTGTGTTGGATCACATCACCCAGCTCGTCGGCCACGTCCAACAACAGGTCACGCAACCGGATGGCGGGCTGGTGGCGGTGGAGGTCTGCCCGCTGGTCGGGGGTAAGCCCGCCGCGCATCCCGTGCCGGACACTCCCGGGCAGGTCCCCCTCGGCGTCCATCGCGTCGTTCAGACAGTCGGCGGCGACCGGGCACGACATGCAGTACCTACGGGCTAGCTGGTAGGTGGAGTGCACGTCGACTGTCGGGTGGAACAGGTCCGGGCTGTCGATACACGCCGCCTGGACCATCCAGTTGTGGGCGCCGGCGACCCGTAACCGGCGGACCGCGGTCACCGCCAACCCCGCCGCTTGCGTCGCTGCAGCCGGATCGCCCGCCGCCCCTCATGAGCGCGGGCACGGTCCCACAACCGGCGGAGGTCCACAGCGCGCATCAGAACCGGTCCTCGTCAGGGTCCGCTGCCTGGGCGTCGGCGATCAGGTCCCCGAGCGTGGGAGTGTCGTCAACCGGGACCGGGTCCGGGTCCAGGGGGGCGCCGGCGTCCAACCATCCGGTTAGCTCGTCGACAACGGCCGGGTGGGCGTCCAGCCATCTTCCGGTGAGCTTGCCGCCATGCTCCTCGCAAAACGCCTTGGCGAACTGCTGCCGGTCCGGGCCCGCGAGTTTGAGCCGTTCGATCAGGTCACCAATCGGTGACGGTAGCTGCGGCGGGGCCGGCTGGGATGGGCGTACAGGTGTCGGGTCGGCCTCGTGGGTATGCCCGTCGGTGTCGTCGGCCGGGTCGCCGACCGTCAACAAACGGGTGAGAAGGTTCTTGTACGCTCCCGTCAGGGCCTTGTTGGCGCCCTTGTCCGAGTTATCGCGGCCGATACCCTCCGTCTGCGCGGTGATCATGTCAGTGACACCCCCGGGCCCGTAGATCGTCCAGTGTACGAGCACGGTCCGATCGGACCACGGGCGCCCGTTAAGTGTGACCTCCACGACCTGCGAGTCGATCCGGGATGGGACGATCACCACCCCATGCTTTCCGAACAGCGGCTGGGCGGCGGCGGCGATCTGGTCGATGCCACGGTACGCGTACGTGACTCCACGCTCGTCGCCGCCCGCGGCGCCTTGTTTGCGGCGCTGTTCCGGTGTGAGTTTCTGGATGCCGCCCAGTTCGGCTTGGACGGCGGCTAGCGCGCTGATGACGTTGTCGGCTGCCATTACGGTTCCCCTCTCAGTGGTCTTGCGCATACTCTACAGTGGGATTGCGCAACGGTCAACCGGCGTCGTCGACGTCGAGGTCGGCGACCTGTTTCCCGGCGACCACCGCCGGCACCTGCGTCACCTCCTGCACCACACCAGGCACCAGCTCACCGTCACCGGTAACCATCACCCGGGTATCACGATCCGGGCCGGGCACCCACCGGCACCCGTGCGCCACCAACGCGGTCGCCGATGTCGCATGGTGCACCGCGGCCGGGACATGCTCGGACGCCCACACGAGCAGATCAGCGTCCGGCGGGGTCACGGTCCGCGCCGACTTCCGCCACCGGATCGACCCGTACACGGTCGTCACCGGGCCTATCTCCTCCAGTAGCCCGTACGCCTGCTGCTCGAGGTGGACGAGCTGGTTCTCGAGCGCTGCCTTTTCGAGCACGAAGGACCGTTTGAGGTCGCCGAGCTGGGCGCGGAGGATCGTGATCCGCCGGGTTACCTGTCCCGCGGCGGTCAGTTGCGCGTCTGTAGCCGTCATTGTGGTCCTTTGCTGGGTGGGTCAGTATTCCAGGCCGATAGCTTGGGCTTCGCGGGTCAGGTCGTCGGCAGCGGTCGCCCTGCACCATGCGTCGATGCGGGCCACGAGGTCAGCGTGCCCGGTCCCGGCCACCTTCGGCCGGCAGTCGCCGCCGATCCCGGCAGTGTTGATGAGCTGCCGGCCGCAGTGCACGCACCTCCGGTCAGCGTCCGGGCACATCCGTAGGGCACGGTCGACCTGGTCGGGGCGTCCGGCGGTCACCCCATGCCAGTAGCGGCGGGCCGCTTGCGCTGGGGACACGGCCCGGGTCATGGGCGTAGGAGACGGTGGGCGGCCGTCAGACAGCGGGCCGCTTCCTCCCAGTCGGCGGGTGTGGGCCACCCGCGCACGATCGGGTCAACTGCGTCGGTCAGGTCCAGTGCGATGGCATGGATTGCGGCGGCGGCGGCACGACCGGTGTCGACCTGTCCGGCGAGCCGGTCCCGGTCGGCGGTCACGGCGGCGTGTTCGTTGACGAGCCGGTGGAGGAGCTGTGAGGGGACGAACCATCCGGGCGTCCCACCGGGCGGCGGGTTCGGCTGGTCGTCGTCGGCGAGACGGGCGGCGAGCGCCGCGTGCGCCGGGATATCGGTCATTGTCCCCACCGGTCCACGTCGACCATCTCGGCCATGTCCTGATCGGTCCACGGGCCGATGACCCTGTCCACGTTGCGGCGGGTGACCGTCACGAACATGAGCGGGGTCGGCTGCCACGGTCGGACACGATCCCACAACCACCCCCACCACCTCATGATGCGACGGTCCGGGCTTTGGTGGGACGGATGATGCCGTCATCGTCAGCGATGTCCGTCACGGGGACCTCGAGAACGGCGGCGATCCGGGCGATGACCTCCCCGGACCCGGGAAACGTCCCGGCCTCCATCCTGCTGAGGTATCCCTGTGAGATGCCGACGGCCCTGGACAGGGCGCCTTGGGACAGGTCACGGGCGACCCTGGCGGCCACCAGCCGGTAAGCGTTGATCTTCATAGCACTACCTTACAATTTCCCACTTGCTTTGCGCAACCCCTACCCGTATACTATGTGCATGACCACAACGACGAAGACCTTCACCGAAGCCGCAGACCAGTGGAACGCCGCCCGCACCATCCGGATGAGCGTCGCAGACCTCACCCCCGAAGCTGCCGCCGCAGACGCCGCAGTCCAGACCGCATACCGGACCATGATGGCAATCCTCGACGCCGAGCAGACCGCAGCACAGGCCACCGACCATGAGGCCGGGCAGCTGTGAACGCCGACACGATCACCGTCGACGGGACCCGGGTCACGCTCACCCCCGGCGCCCACCCGCTCACCATCGCATCACAAACCACGCCAGGTCACACGTGGCAGATGCTCATCAACACCGACGGCCGATACGTCACCGCCGTCTGCCAGTGTCCGGCGTTCATCAACCGGGGCCGGTGCAAGCACACCACGGTCCTCCTGGACGTGATCAGCCTCCAGCTCCACGGGCACATGGCAGCCCCTGGCGCGGTGTCCGTCCCGTCCCGCAACCCTGCGCCGCTGACCGTGACCGGCGCAGACCTGTTCGACGTGTCATGACCGCCACCCGGACCAGCATCCGCACGACGATCGCATGGTGTGTGCTCCTCACCGCCCTGTTCGTCGCCGCCGCGATCCACTACGAGCAGGCGGTCGACCGGCAGCACCGTGACCGGTGCCGGACCCAGGTAGTCGCCGAACCGGGCTGCCCGCGATGACCGACCACCGGGCTGTGATCGACGAGCTCGAAGCCCGCGGGTTCCAGTTCCTGCGGACCACGAAGCATCAGCACCTGTATGTCGGGCCGGGCGGGGACCGTATCGGGGTGCCGACAACGCCAGGCGATCACCGGTCGTACCGGAACACGATCGCCGATATCCGCCGCACGCTCCAGCGTCCGCTAGCACCGCAGACCATCCCAGACAAGGACAAGCCCGTGACCATCCCAGACCCCACCCCGACCATCGCATCAGCGCACCAGAAAACGTGCAAGGTGTGCGGCAACACGCTTCCGGAGGAGATGTTTCAGCGGTCGTATCTGCCGACTGTCGCGCCCGGCACCCGGCTGAACACGTGCATGGGATGCGTGGCGGCCCGGCACAGTGCTACGAAAACGGCACGGGCACTAGAAAAGGCCGCGGCCAAACCAGACCCGACAGCACTGGCGCCAATCCCACCGGGGCGGGCACGGTTCCGGAAACTCGAAACCATGTCCGCGCCGTCACCAGCGTCCACAACCCCGGCACGGGCGACTGACTCGCCCGAGGAGATGGCACTCCGGGTACTCAAAGCCCGTCACGCTGGCGAGTACGACGCCATCCTGGTCGACATGATGGCCGCGCTCGGATGGAACCAGTGACCGCAACCCTGTACGTGTGCGTCGACTGCGGGCAGGGCCTCCACCCGGCACCCAACGGCGACGGTGCCACCTACCTGGCCCACGACGACGGCCGCCAGTACTGCCGTGACGACGACGGCACCCCTATCCCACCACCAGGAAGGCATCCGCTCATGGACACCTACGACGAAGCCGGCATCGCCGCCGAACACGACGACACCCGCGAACTAACGGACCTCGAGGCGCGTCTTCTCGGCGAGTTGCATGTTCTGATCGGCGCGGTGACACCGAGTGTGATGGGATGGGCGTCACCGACAGAGATGGCCGCCGCCCAGCGGGTGCTGCGTCGTGTGCGCGACGCCCACCGGCGCGACACTGTCACCTACGCAGGAGACTGGTAACCGTGGACCTATCCGACGACTGGCGCATCAGCGCAGACCCGCGCAACTTCATCCTTGAACGGCGAACGGCTGTGACCAACCGCGTAACCGGCGAAACAACTTACCCGTACAAGGTTCACGGCTACTACCCGTCCGTGGCGGCGATGGGACGAGCGATCTCCACGGTGGTCGCCCGTGAAAGCATCGAAGCAGCCACGTACGCCCAGTTTGAAACCGTGTACATGAAGGCGACGGCATGGGTGACGATCCACGCCCAGCAAGCCGCAGACCAACTCGCAGACCAACCAACTACCTAACCGACAAGGACCGACCATGAACCCCTCAAGCATCACAGCCACTGTCGTCGCACCCGTGCTCCCCGACGTCCCCGTACTCACCGGGCTTCAGGCGCAGGGTGACCTGCTCATCATCCCCGCCAGTTCACCGTCCATCACCCGTGACTGCCGGATCGACTGGGCCGCCATGACCCCGCTCACCCCCGCCGGGCACGACGTGGTGAAGGGTGAGAACGGCCGCCACTCGCACACCCTCCACGCCGCTACCGGTACCGTGTCCATGGCCCCCGTCACCGACACGGTCGGGCTGGCCATCGTCGCCGTCGACATCCCCGACGGGTCGGTCGCCCTCCTCACCCACGTCGAGCACGGCGACAACTTGATCGGCCCGGGCCGTTACGTGATCCGCGCCCAGCAGGAGAAGAGCTTGCAGGCGATGCGTCGGGTGGTCGACTGATGGCCAAGATCACGAAGGTCACGGCGGCGCAGTCCGCCCAGTTGGACCGTGTCCGTGAGGAGTGGCTGACGATCGGCCTGCGGGCCGGGGAGACAACGGCCGAAGAGCGGGCTGCTTGTGAGGATGCCATCATCCGCTGCTATGAGCAGGTCGGGCTTGCCCGGCCCCGGTGGGTGGTGTGGGTGTCGTCTCCGCATGTCGGGCAGCTCGTCCACCGCTACTGGCCCACATGGGTCAGCCAGGCATCCCGCCCAGTGCACACCCAGGTGGACGCCCAGGTGTACGGCCAGGTGCACGGCCAGGTGGCCGACCAGGTGGCCGACCAGGTGGCCGACCAGGTGTACCAGGTGACCGAACAGGTGTACGAACAGGTGTACCGCCAGGTGGCCGACCGGGTGCGCGCCCAGGTGCACGAACAGGTGGACGCCCAGGTGAACGCCCAGGTGAACGCCCAGGTGGGCCGCCGGGTGTACGACCGGGTGTACGAACAGGTGTACGAACAGGTGTACGACCAGGTAGTCGCCCAGGTGGACGGCCAGGTGCACATCCAGGTGGGCCGCCGGGTGTACGGCCAGGTGGCCGACCAGGTGCACACCCAGGTGCACGCCCAGGTGGCCGACCGGGTGCACGACCAGGTGGCCGAACAGGTGTACCGCCAGGTGAACGGCCAGGTCAACGGCCAGGTGCGCGCCCAGGTGCACGGCCAGGTGGACGGCCAGGTGCGCGCCCAGGTGGCCGCCCAGGTGGACGACCAGGTGGACGCCCAGGTGTACGACCAGGTGCACACCCAGGTGGCCGAGCAGGTGCGCGCCCAGGTGGGCCGCCAGGTGAACGCCCAGGTAGGCCGCCGGGTAGCCGACCAGGTGAACCGCCAGGTGCACACCCAGGTGCACGCCCAGGTGCACACCCAGGTGTACACCGAGCCGCCCACCCCTGATCGGGAATGGCACCGGTACGTCGGCGGCCAGGCATGGGCCGGGTGGTGGTGGGCATGGTCAGACGCACACGAAACCCTCGGCGTCACCGGCATCGAAAACGCCAGGGCCCTCCGAGACGCCGCACGGCACTGCTGGTGGTGGTGGCCCTCCACCGACGTCGTCGTCATCTGCCCCCGGCCCGTCGCCCTCCACCGGGACCCCGAGCACCGGCTACACAACCCGGACGGGCCTGCCGTGGCGTGGGCGGACGGCTGGGGTGTCCACGCATGGCACGGCACCCGGGTACCCGCCGGGGTGCTGGCCGACGGTATGACACCGGCCGACGTGCTCGCCATCAAGAACATTGAGCATCGGCGGTGCGCGATCGAAAAGATGGGTTGGGATCGGATGACCGACGCCCTGATCCCGGTGGGGTCAGACGACTACGGGGACCTGTACGACGTGCCCCGCTCCCTGTGGGGTGAGGGAGGGGTGCGGATCGCTGTGGTCACGAACGGCTCCCCCGAACCGGACGGCACCTTCCGGCGTTACGGGCTGCCGGGGGAGCCTCACCATCGGACCGCCCTGGACCTAGTCGCTGCGTCGTACGGGCTGACCGGCCCGGAGTACGCCCAGATCGGGCGGCGCACATGATCGCCGACGACGACATCATCATGAATGACAAGATCCCTCCCCCGGTGAAGTTCGCCAACCTTCGGGCCGAAGCCATGGGTTTCATCACCGACTGGCGGGACGACGAGGTGTATGACACCGCCACGGCAGACTGGAGATCCGAACTGAACCGTGGAGCGCAGATCATCCAAGCCCAAGCAGCCGAGATCGAGCGGCAGTACGACTTACTGGAGAATGCCCATGCCGCCCACGTGGACGCCATCATCAACGGAACGGGACGAGGCATGACACCTGACCGGATCGCCGAACTACGGGGTCAGGCCAGAAAGGGCGTCATCTACTTTGAAGACGCTCACACGATGCTGGACGAGATCGAACGGCTGCACTCCATCCAAAAGCGCACCCAAGAAGACCTCCGCAAGGTGCACCTGTACGTCATGCCTGACGGCAGCGTCCAGGGGACGGGAGCCGTGGAAGACTGATCGTGGGGGGTTGTTGGTGTGGTGCCCGGGCCCGGTTTCCCCGACCGTGGACCTGTGTGTGCGGCTGGTCCCCGCACTGCGCCCCGACAACCCCCCACCGCCGTCGCCGTCGTTTATCCGGCGCGATTGAGGCGCAGATTGATGATTGCTCCGCCTCGCACGTCGAACGAGACGGTGTACGAGCCGTCCGAGGCGGGGAGCGTGGTTGGGGCGGCGGTGGTCGTGGTTGGCGCTGGGCGGGTGGTGGGTGGCGCTGTGGTGGCGGGCGTGGTTGTGGCGGGACGGGTGGTCTGCGCTGTCGTGGATGCCGGCCGTGTCGTGGCCGGGGTGGTGGACGGTGTCGGGCTAGTCGGGAATAGATCGGAAGAGCACACGTCTGAACTCCAGTCACGATCAGCGATCTCGTA
>ERZ650310.636-NODE-636-length-10426-cov-8.723363_pt1 | contig 10426 bp, 9 predicted proteins | sample MGYA00376246_ERZ650310 | MGnify/ENA primary metagenome ERZ650310 (study PRJEB26733, sample SAMN07839286) | wastewater metagenome | biome: small river; feature: stream; material: water | place: USA: North Carolina | collected 2016-03-01 ...
TGCATCACCATGAGCATCTATATTAGTACCCTCTACAAAATAGGATTTTCCATCCATTCGTATGGCCAAGTCGCAACTTTTGCCTTCCATCCCAAATTGGCATTGTCCACACGAAGCTTCCACAATTTGAATTTTTGAAGCTTCATTTTTATTTTGTGCTAAAATTACAGTACTGAACATCACAAATAAAAAAGTAAATAATTTTTTCATAGCATACATTTTAAATTTTAATCTTCGTCTTCAATTTCAAATTCGGCATCTTTTTCCCAGATTTCCATTTCACAAGGTTTGCAATTGAATTTGAGTTTGTATTCCAATTCGCCTTGTTTCAATACTAGCGGTTCTTTGACTTTTTTATCTCGATGTTCAGGATGATATTTTGGACATCGTTCCAATTCGTATTTGATACAATATTTGGTTGTCATTACGCGAGATTTTCCTGGATCCCATTGTAATTCGAATGCTTTTTCGATTTCAGTAACTCCATGTCGTTCGTAAAATTTTCGAGCCATTTTATTGGCAACATTGTAAGTAAAATCCAATTGGTCTACTGGAAATGAATGATCGGTTTTTACGATTTGGTGTTCCTCTCGTTTATAATTAGCTAGACGAATATCGGTCAGTTGTTCGTATACAGTACGACGCATTTCATTGACTTTTGAAATTGGTAAAAACCAATTATCTGAAAACTGAATCGTAATTTCGTCAGCAGTGTAAGGTGTAAATCCTGTTTTGCCTAATTGCGTTTTGATATTGTCTTCAATAGACAAATTGTTTTTAGTTGGTTCTTTGGCATGTTCCAATTGAACTTTGCTTACATAGCCATCCTCATCGGTAGCCGTCAATTCAAACCCAGTTTCGTTTTCAGTTAAAACCAAAGTGGTACTTATTTTTCGAACTGCGCTATCTTCTCGCTCCACAATTTTGATAAAAGCTGCGTCGTTATTGCGGTAAATGAAAGTTCCGTCTTTAATTTCTTTTAAAACATTCGGGTAAATGATGCCGTTTTCGGCTTTGTTTACATAAATTCCTTCCGCTTCGTTGTTTTCGTTAATGAAACACAATCCATCACCATTGTTCAATAAATGGCCATTTTCAATTTCGTAGGAATTACCTATGGTTTTGATTAATTTTCCGATGTATTGTCCTTTGGATTTCGGGCTTTCCCAAGAACCGATAGACTGGTGTCTTTCGTTTACAAAATAATCGGTATAGCCACGATTGAAGGTTCTATTCAATTCTGAGTCAAATGTAAACGTACATTTTCCAGAAGAGGCTTTGGTATAATTTGGATTTTGTTCCAAGAAGGAATCTAATTTTTTACGTAGAAACGAAACATTATTTTTTACATAGACCATGTCTTTCAAACGGCCTTCGATTTTAAAGGAAACGATTCCGGCTTCGATTAAATTTGGAATTTGGTCGGTTACATCAAAATCTTTGATGGAAAGTAGGTGGCTATTTTTGATCAATGTATCGCCGTGACCGTCAATTAAATTATAAGGTAATCGACAATTTTGTGCGCAGGAACCGCGGTTGGCCGAACGTTCGCCATTGGCAACACTCATATAACAATTGCCGCTGAAAGCCACGCACAAAGCTCCGGTAACAAAAAATTCCAATTCAACATCGGTCGCTTCGCTGATTTCTTTGATTTGGTGTAAGTTTAATTCACGAGCAAGAACCACACGTTTGATGCCGGCATCGGCAAGGAATTTAATATTTTTTGGGTCTCGGTTATTGGCTTGAGTACTGGCGTGCAATACAATTGGAGGCAACTCCATTTCCATAATGGCCATGTCTTGAATAATCAAGGCGTCGACGCCAATATGGTACAATTCCCAAATCATTTGGCGACATGTTTCGAGTTCGTTATCGTATAGAATGGTGTTGATTACTACAAAAACTTGAGCGTGGTACAAATGAGCATATTGCACTAATGCTGCCACATCTTCCATAGAATTATGGGCATTAGATCGAGCGCCAAATTGCGGTGCTCCAATATAAACAGCATCAGCGCCACTGTTGATAGCTGCCATACCGTGTAACAAGTCTTTGGCAGGCGCTAGTATTTCGATTTTCTTTTTCGTCATATAGGGTATTTCTTTTTGGGAAATGAGTTTGCAAAGTTCTTATAAATAATTGGGATTTTTTGGAAAAAGTTGCAAAGATTGTTGTTGTAGTTTACCAATTCTTTTACTCAATCGGTTTTATATACTTTCTCCAAAAGTCAATAAATTATGATCAGGATCAAGAAGGGAAAATTCTTTTTGTCCCCAAGGTTTTGTTTGTAAATATCCAGCGGGGTGAATGCTTACGTTTTTTTGGATATAATGGTCAAATACAGTTTCTATTTTTTCGGTTCGAATATATACTTGTCCATAATTTTCTAAAGGATTTAGGTTTTGAAATTCAAAAAAATGCAATTGAATTTGGTCTTTTTGTAGCATTAAATAGCCTTCAAAATCAGTACCAAATACCTCAAAACCCAATTGATTGCAATAGAAATCTTTCGTGATCAGTTTGTTGCGCATCGGTAGTTTTGGGTGGGTGTGAGTAAGCATTTTAGTTGATTTTGTTATTGTAAAAATAGGAAAAAGCCCCAAGTTCCCTTGAGGCTTTTAGTTTTATTCTATACTAATTTATGAAACGGCTTCTTTGATTCGGCGTAAAGCTTCTTTCAAAATATCGTCGCTAGTAGCATAAGAAAAACGAATACAATTTGGATTTCCAAATGCGTCTCCCGTTACTGTAGCTACATTGGCTTCAGCCAAAAGATACATTGAGAAATCGTTAGCGTCTTTAATTTCAGTTCCTCTTAAGGTTTTTCCAAAGAAAGAAGAAACGTCTGGAAATACATAAAACGCTCCTTCTGGAACATTAATTTTCATTCCTGGAATTTCTTTGATTAATCCTACTACCAAATCTCTTCGGCTATGGAAAGCATCCACCATATGTTTCAAAACAGATGGGTCAGCATCTACTGCAGTAATGGTTGCACGTTGTGCTACTGAGTTTGCACCACTAGTTACTTGACCTTGAATTTTAGTACAGGCTTTTGCAATGAATTCTGGTGCGCCAATGTATCCAATTCGGTATCCTGTCATAGCAAAAGCTTTGGCAACTCCATTTACAGTGATTGTTTTTTCTAACATTCCTGGAATTGAAGCAATACTGCAAAAAGTTCCCGAGAAGTTGATGTGCTCGTAGATTTCATCAGCTACTACATATACATTAGGGTGTTTTTCTAACACTTTAGCAATCGCAGTTAATTCTTCACGGTTGTATACAGAACCACTTGGGTTACAAGGAGAACTAAACCAAATCATTTTAGTTTTTGGTGTAATTGCTGCTTCTAATTGTTCTGGGGTGATTTTGAAATCAGTTTCTACTGATGTTGGTACTTCAACCGGTACACCTCCTGAAAGTTTTACAATTTCGAAATAAGAAACCCAATATGGAGCTGGTAAAATTACTTCGTCTCCGTCATTTAACATGACTTGCGCAATATTGTATAAAGATTGTTTTGCTCCCGTAGAAACAACAATTTGAGAGGGTTTGTAATCCAAATCATTGTCTCTTTTGAATTTTCTACAGATCGCTTCTTTTAATTCAGCATATCCATCAACTGGAGAGTAGGTACTGTAATTTTCGTCAATTGCTTTTTTAGCTGCTTCTTTAATGAAGTCAGGCGTATTGAAATCGGGTTCACCTAAGCTTAAACTGATGATGTCTTTTCCTTGTGCTTTTAATTCTCTGGCCAAAGCAGCCATGGCTAATGTTTGTGATGTAGCTAAGTTGTTAATTCTGTCTGAAAGTGGATTGCTCATTTTCTATTGTGTTGAAATGGTCTAATTCGCAGTTTCGAATTAGGTATAGTTAGTATTCGTATTTATGCGCTTAATTCGGGTTTCATTCCTAAATTTTTCAAATGGGTGAAATGCGATAGAATGGCTTCTCGAGTAGTTTTAAACTCATGGTAAGGAAGATTACATTCTTTGGCGGTTTGTTTAACAAACTCGGCAATTTTATCGTAATGCACGTGAGAGATATTTGGAAAAATATGGTGTTCAATTTGGTGATTCAAACCACCAGTATAATAATTGACCAACCAATTTTTTGGAGCAAAATTAGCCGTAGTGTATAATTGATGAATTGCCCAAGTGTTTTCAATTTCGCCTTCTTCATTTGGAATTGGATTAACTGTTTCGTCAACAACGTGAGCCAATTGGAAAACAACACTTAAAATTAACCCAGCCGTATAGTGCATTACTAAAAAGCCTAAAATTACTTTCCACCAAGTGATGCCTAATACCATTGGTATTACTAGCCAAATAGAGAAATAAATAATTTTAGTAACGATTAAAGTAGTCCAACGGATGACTGGTTTTTTGAATTCTCCATACGACAAATTGCGTTTTAGGTAGCGTTTCATTTGCAGAAAATCGGTAGTGATCGACCAATTGAAAGTCAATAGACCATATAGAAAAACGGAGTAATAATGTTGGAATTTATGGTAGCTATACCATTTCGCAGTTTTAGAAAAACGCAAGATACGTCCCGCTTCTAAATCTTCATCATGTCCTAAAATGTTGGTATAGGTGTGGTGCAATACATTGTGCTGCACTTGCCAGTTGTATACATTTCCAGCTAAGATGTAAATACTTCCTCCCATGAACTTGTTGACCCAAGATTTGTTAGAATAAGCACCATGATTTCCATCATGCATTACATTCATTCCAACGCCGGCCATTCCAACTCCAATGATTAAGTTCAACAGTAAATAGGTCCAAAAAGGCATATCCATCGCCAATAAGAAGAAATAGGGAGTCAAGAAAATGGAGAACATGACGATCGTTTTAAGATGTAGTTTCCAGTTTCCAGTTTTATCGAGATTGTTTTCTTTGAAATAATTATTGACCCGCGAGTTTAAGGTTCTAAAAAATTTTAGATCGTCTTGCTTAGCAAATGTTGGAGCGGTATTTTTCATAATCTTGAATAATAAGTTACAAAGATAATTATTATAAATTTTTGTAGTACAAAAATGAGCTACTATTTCCAATCTAAAAATAGTACTTTTGTTAAAAATTTTTAAAATGGAAGCAATTCTGAAGCATTTTCCTTATTTAACTGATATTCAAAAAGAACAATTTCAACAGTTAGATTCATTATACCACGAATGGAATGAAAAAATTAACGTCATTTCCCGAAAAGACATTGATGCATTGTACACGAAGCACGTTTTACATTCTTTAGGAATTGCTAAAATTCAGTCTTTTGAACCCGGGACATTCGTTTTAGATGTTGGTACTGGAGGCGGATTTCCAGGAATACCTTTGGCAATACTTTTTCCAGAAACACGTTTTTATTTGATTGACGTTATTGCCAAAAAAATAAAAGTAGTTCAAGCAGTTGCGGATGCTTTGGGATTAAAAAATGTGAAAGCAGAGCAAATTCGTGCCGAAAATGTGAAAGGTGATTTTGACTTCATCGTAAGTCGTGCAGTAACCAATATGCCTGATTTTGTTTCTTGGGTAAAAACCAAAATTAAAAAACAACACAAGCACGAATTGAAAAACGGAATTCTATATCTTAAAGGAGGTGACTTGACCGAAGAATTAAAAGACTTTCCTAAAGCAACTTTATACGACTTAGCTGATTTTTTTGAAGACGAATTTTTTGAAACCAAGAAAGTGGTGCATTTACCACTAAAATTTACAATTTAAAATAAACGATTTACGATTATAAATAACAAAACCCACAAATTTAATTTCAATTTGTGGGTTTTTTATATCGTACCCTGTATATCGTACTTCGTAAATGGACTTATCCTAAAAATGGATATCGGTAATCTTCAGGAGCTACCAAAGTTTCTTTGATAGTTCTTGGCGAAGCCCAACGTAATAAATTCAATGCAGATCCCGCTTTGTCATTCGTACCCGAAGCTCTAGCACCACCAAATGGTTGTTGTCCTACCACTGCGCCGGTTGGTTTGTCGTTGATATAGAAGTTTCCAGCGGCATTTTGAAGTGCTACAGTTGCTTCTTCAATCGCATAACGATCGGTACTGAAAACAGCGCCTGTTAAAGCATATTCGGATGTAGTATCCACTAATTGTAGCGTTTCAGCCCATTGTGCATCTTCATACACATAAATGGTAATTACTGGACCGAACAATTCGGTTTCCATAGTGGTGTATTTTGGATTGGTAGTTACAATAACCGTTGGTTCAATAAAATACCCTTTGGATTTATCGTAATTTCCACCTACAATGATTTCTGCATCGGCATCTTTCTTAGCTTGGTCAATATAACTTGCTAATTTATCGAAAGATCCTTCGTGAATTACTGCTGTAATGAAATTAGAAAAGTCTTCTGGCGAACCCATTTTCATGGATTTTACATCTGTAATTACTTGGTCTTTTACTGCAGGCCATAAACTTTTAGGAATATAAGCTCTAGAGGCAGCAGAACACTTTTGTCCTTGGAACTCAAAAGCACCACGAACAATTCCGGTAGCTACTTGTTTCACATTCGCCGAAGGATGGGCAATGATAAAATCTTTTCCTCCTGTTTCTCCAACAATTCTTGGATAGGTTTTATAATGGTGAATGTTGGTTCCAATTTTTGCCCAAATATCTTTAAATACATGAGTTGACCCTGTAAAGTGAACTCCTGCAAAATCGCGACTTGCTAAAACAGTATCGGTTACCATTAGTGCATCTCCAAAAACCACATTGATTACGCCATCAGGCAAACCTGCTTCTTTGAAAATATCGATGATAATTTTAGCAGAGAAAACTTGACTGTCACTTGGTTTCCAAACTACAACATTTCCCATCATGGCAGCACTGGCAGGTAAATTAGCGGCAATGGCTGTAAAGTTAAATGGGGTAATCGCGTAGATGAATCCTTCAAGAGGTCTATACTCTAATCGATTCCAAACAGATGAGTCTGAAGTAGGTTGGTCACTATAAATTTGTGACATGAACTCTACATTGAAACGCAAAAAGTCGATCAATTCACAAGACGCATCAATTTCAGCCTGATGAATGGTTTTTGATTGCGCAATCATAGTAGCAGCATTGATTCTCGCTCTGTAGGGTCCAGCAATTAATTCGGCAGCTTTTAAGAAAATAGCGGCACGTTGTTCCCAAGCCATAGCAGCCCATGCTTGTCTAGATTCTAAGGCATTTGCAATCGCTTTTTCAACATGTGATTTTTCGGCCAAATGATAGGTTCCAACAATGTGTTGGTGATCGTGTGGTGCCGACATGGTTCTGGTATTTCCAGTTCTGATTTCTTCGCTTCCAATGTATAACGGAACGTCAATAGTGGTGTTCCACATTTTTTTGTAAGCCTCTAAAACCGCTGCCTTTTCAGGTGAATTGGGCGCATATCCTTTAACGGGTTCGTTAACTGCTTTGGGTACTTTAAAAAATCCTTTTAACATAGTTATAGTATTAAATAAACTGTTGGTATAACAGATTTGAATTAGAAAATTAAGGATTTAATTAATTCTTAAACTTGCGAATAATTTAATCTATAACAAAAGTACAAAGGATAATTCAATAAAAAAGATATTGGGGAGGAATAAATTAAAATTTATTCAATGAAATGATGAAGTTAATTAAGAGCAAATGGTGCGCTTAATCGAAAAGAAGGAACAATAACTTTAAAATTTTTTGTTGTAGTAAAGTTAATCATATTGAAGTGGCCTTTCATTGCGCCGTGTGGAGAAGATAACAAACATCCAGAGCTGTAGGTATAAAATTCCCCAGGTTTTAAAACTGGTTTTTTTCCAATAACGCCTTCGCCATCTACAATTTCTAATTCATTTAAAGAATCAAATATTTCCCAATGACGAGTAACTAATTGTACAGAATCTTTACTGTGGTTTTCGATTTTGATTTGGTAACTAAAGGCAAAGTGTATGCGATAGTTCTTGAAGTAAGTGCCTTCAAAACTAGTCAAAACTGAAATTTTAATACCTCTTGTTATTTGAGAAACCATAGTGAATTTGAATTCTTCCCTTCAAAATTACAAAAAAATGATTCCGTTTTTACAAATCCTTCTAAAATGTTCGTTAATTGATAATATTCAATGATGAGGCGGTGCCTTTTCCTATAATTCGAGTATACCGATCGGTATCTTCTTTGTAATACACTAAAACGGTATATTCATTTTCTGTTTGAAAAAAATTACCGTCAATAGCATTTTCTGAATCAATACTTCCATTGGGTTTAACGGCTAAATATTCAAAATTGGTAAATCCTTGTTTGATTAAAATTGCTTTTTCGTAAATCGCTTTCTCAGGATTGTACTCCATTTTATTTTCAGCGGTGAGCGCATAATTATTAAACATTCCAGTTACATAAATTGCACCATCCGAACTTCTAAATAGGGGTGCCGAAAGACTGAAATACACCCAAGCATAATCGGCTTCTACATCATTATTTTCAGCAAATAAACGACGTATTACAAAGTTGCCATTTACATCTTGGTTGTTGTAGTAATTGGAATTGGCACGCGCTTCATTGGTAAACAAATAACTGCTATAAATGTCTTTTTGACTATCAACTCTTGAGATAGTGTTGCTTTCTATACGAATTTCTTTGTTATCAAAGTATAGAAATTCATTGCCAGCCCAAAATTGTGTTGGGGTGTCGTATTTGTATACTAAATCATTGCCAATTGTAAATTGTGGCTTAATGTTACTGATTGCCGTGTTGAATTTTCCATTTTGGAGTAAGATCGTTTTGATGTTTTTTAATGGATTTTGGAAATTAATCACATTCGATTTGATGGTGAATTCTAAATTATGTTTGGAATCCAAATTAGTAACTGTTCGTGCTCTTTTAATTTGAATAGGTACCGTTGCCAAATCTTCAAACACGATAAATTTTCTAGAAAAAATAACTTCGTTATCCTCATTTAAAATTTTCAGCATATAATTACCACTGATTTTTAATTGTGTAGTACTGTTTGGAAAAGACAAGCGATAGTGAGTGTAAATTTGCAAACAATTAAAGGAGCTTGAAGACTCTTGGACTCTCTGGTTGTCAAATCCCTGAAGGTAGTCTTGTTTTTGTATTTCTGAAGGTTTCCAGTCGTAATCACAATGAACAATTTCGTAAAAATAGGATGCATCAGTCCCATACAAATCGTCAAATTGCAGTTCAAAGGCATCGCCTAATTGAAAAATAGGCACTACATTTTGTTTGTTCTGTACAAAAGAAACGGTTTTGATGTTGTAAGGAGGGACTATTTCATTTTCTACTTGGGCTGTAGCCAAAGTAAAATAAAACAGTGCCATTGTTTGAAACAAGCTGCGAAGCATAATTGATTGAATTACGAATCGTAAATATAAACAATTAGTTGCTTTAGACTATTTAAAACAAACAGGGATAATTTCGCCTGGCGCCAAACAATATTTGGTCACAAGTTCGGGGCTGATTTTTTTGGTGTAATCTTCTTCAACTACAGTAAATCCGATAGCTCGTAGTTTGTCAAAATAATCACGCCCATAGACTCTAACATGATCGTATTGTCCAAAAATGGCAGCGCGTTCTTTTTCGTCAGTAATTGAATCGTCAGAAAAAGTGGTAGCTCGATTTAAATCTTGTGGAATTTGAAGAATAGCCATCCCGCCTGGTTTTAAAACACGATACAATTCTTTCATGGCTTTAGTGTCATCAGGAATGTGTTCTAAAACATGGTTGCAAAATAGCAGATCGTATTGATTGTCTTCAAATGGTAGGTTGCAAATGTCTGCTTTTACGTCAGCCAAAGGAGAGAGTAAATCAGTTGTTGTGTATTGGATGTTTTTTTGCTTTTTGAAACGTTTGTAAAATTCTTGCTCAGGGGCAAAATGCAATACCTTTTTTATCTCTTTGGCGGTAAAAAAATCCGTTTCATTTTGTAAATACAACCATAATAAACGATGCCTTTCTAAAGAAAGTGTGCTAGGTGAAAGTACGTTGTTTCTTTGTTTTCCATATCCATACGGTAAAAACATTCGGAAACTTTTTCCGTCAATTGGATCCGTAAATGTATTTCCTTTTAGTAGGAATGCTAAAATAGGTCGCGCTACAATACTCAATCGAATTAAGATGGGACGGGGGATAGTATTGAGAATGAATTTGAAAATTTTTTTCATTAGATATGTAATGGATTTTGTCTGAATTCATCTTCCTCGTTACTCACTATTCCTAAAGCGTCATAGATATATTTGAAAGTCGAAAGTAATTCTGGTTTTCCGTCAACTAATGCAACATCGTGTTCAAAATGGGCTGATGGTTTATTATCTGCTGTAGTAATAGTCCAGCCATCTTTGTGTTGTTTGATATTTTTAGTTCCTAAATTGATCATTGGTTCGATAGCTACGACCATTCCTTCGATAAATAATTTTCCACGACCTTTTTTAC
>ERZ650310.637-NODE-637-length-10417-cov-3.775526_pt1 | contig 10417 bp, 11 predicted proteins | sample MGYA00376246_ERZ650310 | MGnify/ENA primary metagenome ERZ650310 (study PRJEB26733, sample SAMN07839286) | wastewater metagenome | biome: small river; feature: stream; material: water | place: USA: North Carolina | collected 2016-03-01 ...
GAATTGGTCTTAAAAAACGGCTTGCCTCAGCCTAGAAGGAATGAAGCATTTATTCCGATTGAGTAGGGCGCTACAAAAAAGCAAAAGCCCTGAGCAATCCGGGCTTTTGCCTTACTGATGCACTGCTATCGTATTACTTTTTCTTAGTTGATTTAGTTGCTGTATCAGCTGCCCTCATTACAGTTTCAGTAGCGGTATTCAGGTTGGTTTGTGCAACCTCTACTGCATGCTTTACAGCCTTTTGGCTGGTTTCAAATACATTGCTTGCAGAGGCGATAGCTTGCTTCATGGCTTGAACAGCAGCATCAGATCCTGCTGGCGCATTCTTAGTCCACCCTTCAACTAGAGAATTCATTTTCTTTTGACCAGCTTGAAATTCTTTTTCGGCAGACTCTGTAAAGCTATTTTGCGTCTCGTGTGCCAACTCATATAAATGACGGCTGTAAGCCATAATTTTTTCTGCCATTGGCTGCACTGCTTCTGCTTGATGGGCAAGCAATTGCTGTATATCTTTTACTTCCAATGCTTTCTTAGCGCTATTCATGCTATCGCTCAAGCTTTGCTTGGCAATATGCATATTGAGCTCAACCAATTTTTCAATGCTTTGCAATGCTTGGTTAGTTAATCCACTCAAGGTCTCTAAGTTTGCTTTTTGTGCTGCGGCAAGTTGTTCTGGAGTTAAGTTCATATTTATCTCTTCTCGTTTAACTGAGTCTCAATTCTCTATCTTTTTATTCTGGCTTTAGGCTAACACCGAATTTACTCTTATTGGACCATGATACTGAATATATATTGCGTTGCAGCATAAATTCTATGAAATGAATCTAAGCTAGTTGAGCAAGAAAACAGCCTAAAATTGGGGTCTTAGATAAAAATCTCAATATTTTCAGTAAGTTATTCATGAAACTTTTGTTAGACAACGCCATAGCCCCGATATTTGTCCTCATTTGGAGTACTGGCTTTGTAATTGCGCGTTTGGCAATGCCATACGTTGAGCCAGCCACCTTTTTGTTTTGGCGCTTTGCTGGAGTTTTGGCTGCTATGGCAGCTCTCAGTCTGGTTTGGAGAATTACTTGGCCAAGCAGGTCGCAAATTAAGCATATTGCTATTGCAGGCGTTTTGCTTCAGTTTGGGTATTTGATGGGTGTTTGGGTTGCGGTTAGATTGGGTATGACCGCTGGATTAGTAGCTCTGATAGTGGGTCTGCAACCTATTTTGACTGCCTGGTTTGCTGCCTGGGTTTCAGAGAAGGTAACAACTAAGCAATGGATTGGATTGGCGTTTGGGTTTATGGGGGTTGCTTTAGTCGTAGCGGCAAAAGTAGGACTTTTGAGTATTCCACTGATCAGTTACTTTCTAGCATTCGCTGCATTACTCTCCATTACCTTTGGAACAATATATCAAAAAAAATATTGCCCGGTATTTGATCTGCGTGCTGGATCTGCAATTCAATTTGGCGTATCTGCAGCTCTCTCATTCCTTTGTATGAACCTCTTTGAAGCTGGAGTTATGGTTTGGAATGCACCAGTCATCGGCGCGTTGCTTTGGGCTATTTTCCCCATATCGATTGGATCGATTAGCTTGCTGTTCATGATGATTCGCAAGGGGGCTGCTACTAAAGTGACGAGTTTCCTCTATTTAGTACCACCAACTACTGCCGCAATGGCTTGGCTCTTATTTGATGAGCCGTTTACATTATTAATGGCGGTTGGTTTGTGTTTGACGATGACTGGCGTAGTGCTCGTCAATGCCCGTCAAAAAAATACAGTTGCAACGATTGCGGAGTAGGGCAATCACTGTAGCACTCATTTAGTGGGATGAATTGCCTAGTTTGGGGCGAATAAAACTACCTTGCTCTAGGAAATTAATTATCATTCCGTATGTTGAAAGTTTTGGAAGGTATTTTGGGATGCGTTTGAATCGATTTTGGCTTGTTGCCTTTGGGGCACTTTTTGCCGTTGGCACATTAATAAACGCACCAGCTATTGCCTCTAATAAAGATAAGCAAGCCCCCAAAACTCCCGCTAAAACAACTACTAAGACCACTACAAAATCTGCCAAAAAACCTAAAACTGTTCGTACTACCGTTACTCGCACTAGCGAGCCAGTTGTCGCAGCAAGGCCATCATTTGCAACAGCCTTAGGCTTGCGTGGTCAGCATGATGATCTCAGTCTGAAGTCGAGCGTGGCGATGGTCGTGAATCAAGATACCAAAGAAGTGTATTTTGAGAAAAATTCTTCAGTCAGTCTGCCGATTGCTTCTATTACTAAACTAATGACTGCAATGGTGGTGCTCGACTCTAAATTGCCTCTCGATGACACCATCGTGATTAATGCGGATGATGTTCATATTTATCGTAGCTCTCGTCTTGCTGGAGGAACGACATTGACGAGAGAGGAGGCTTTGTTACTAGCTCTGATGTCTTCTGAAAACCGCGCTGCCTATACCCTTGGTAGAAATTATCCTGGAGGCATTTCGGCATTTGTAGATGCCATGAATCGCAAGGCACGAGAAATTGGAATGACCCATTCGCATTTTGCGGACCCGACTGGTCTGATGAGCGAAAACGTGGCATCAGCTGAAGACCTAACGCGTATGCTTAGTGCAGCTTATCAATACAAAATGATTCGTGATTTTTCTACTTGGCCAGATCTGACGATGGTGATTGCAAAGCGGCCACAGAAATTTTTGAACACCAATCGTTTGGTGCGTGCTGGTGATATGAATATCGGTCTGCAAAAAACAGGATTCATTAATGCTGCGGGTAAGTGCTTGGTTATGCAAGCCAGAGTGAATAACACACCCTTGCTATTGGTCTTCCTGGACTCCGTTGGAACGCAATCGCGTTTTGCGGATGCCGTGAGGGTGAAGGATTGGTATGAGCGCATGCCTTCTGGGGAGCCTCAGGCTATTCGTCGCTTAATGTAAGCGATACAGCGATGCTGCGCACTACGCTTTACGAATGGGGTTCTACTGACTTGGGTTTGTAGCCCATACCTTTAGAGATTTGCAGTGCGGTATCTTGCAGTAAGCGCAACCATTCTGTCTGGATACGATCCGTTGGGGAGCTCAAGGAAAGGCCTGCCACTAATTTTCCGCTGTCATCAAAGATCTCAGCTGCCACACAGCTCACACCTAACTCCAACTCCTCATTGTCACGAGCATGGCCTAATTGACGCACTTGATTTAGTTTGGAGTCTAGCCTTCCTAATTCTGTAATGCTATTTCTGGTATGACCAGCCAGGCCGGTTCGGGTGACATAGGCTCGAACTTGGCTTGGATCATCGCTTGCTAAAAATAGCTTGCCCACTGAAGTTAAGTGGAGTGGGGCACGACCACCAATAGCTCGAACTACCTGCATGCCGGATCGCTCGCTATAAGCGCGGTCAATGTAGACGATTTCATCGCCTTGACGAACCGATAGGTTGACGGTTTCACCAGTCAGTTTATGCAGGGTACGCATTGGCGCTTGTGCCGCCTCGCGCACTGAGAGTCGAGCCTTCACTAAGTTACCCAGTTCTAACAGCTTTAAGCCAAGGCGGTAGGTACCACCATCACCACGCTCAACGAGTCGACAGGCGACCATGTCATTCAAAATACGGTGGGCTGTAGAAGGGTGCAGACCGGTTTGCTCAGCTAAATTCTTGAGGCTACTGGATTCTTCTTGCTCGGCCAGCGCGTCGAGTAAGTTCATCATGCGCTCAACTACCTGGATGGCTGTTTTACCAACTTCTCCAGAGTTTTTAGCGTTTTTGATGGGTTTGCTCGTATTCATAGGGCTTATTGTAGCGATTTCATATGTGATTGCATATTATGAAATGAGATTTTATAGAGCCCTGAGCGAAAAAGCCCAGTTTTAGTGCCATTCAATCCCTACGAATGTCGTAAGGCTTTGGCGCACTCATTTACGAGATCAGGGCCTTTATAAATAAGGCCGGTATAGAGCTGAACCAGGCTGGCACCAGCCATGATTTTTTCCCTAGCGTCCGCTCCCGATAGGATGCCGCCAACACCAATGATTGGCAGGGTGTTTCCTAATCTTGCTTTGAGGGTTTTAATTACTTGATTAGAGGCTGCTCGAACGGGAGCTCCGGATAAACCGCCGGCCTCTTGCCCATGCTCCATACCCTGAACAGCATCGCGCGCAATGGTTGTATTGGTGGCGATGATCGCATCAATTCCAAACTCGATTAAGAGATCGGCAATTAAATCGATGTCAGCCGTATCTAAGTCAGGAGCAATTTTTAAGAACATCGGTTTACGAACACCGTAGCGATCGCTTAATCGTTTTCTAGCTTCATCCAAGTCACTCAATAGTGAGCGGAGCATTTCTTCGCCTTGTAAAGCACGAAGATGTTGAGTGTTCGGTGAAGAGATGTTTACCGTAATATAAGAGGCAATCTCATAAACCGCTTCCATCCCCCGGATATAATCGCTTGCCGCATCTTCAATCGGCGTGCTGGCATTCTTACCAATGTTCATGCCTAAGACGCCGCCTTTTTGCCAAAAGCGCGAACGACGCACCCGCGCTACACAGGCATCCACTCCATCATTATTAAATCCCATACGATTGATGATTGCTTGAGCTTCTGCCAGGCGAAACATCCGCGGTTTGGCATTGCCAGCTTGCGGAAGGGGGGTAACAGTACCGATTTCTAAAAAACCAAATCCCAGTGCTGCGAGGGCATCAATATGCTTTCCATCTTTATCAAGGCCAGCAGCTAAGCCCACTGGATTAGGAAAGGTGATGCCACAAAGCGTATGTGGATCAGCAATGGGTTTAGTAATAAAGCGTTCTAGTAAACCCCAGCGTTGCGCACGATCTAAATTACTGAGCGTGAGGTTATGGGCTTGTTCGGGGTCTAGGCAAAAGAGCCAGGGGCGTAAAAGAGAATAACGATCGATCATGGGTAGATATTATGACCCAGACAATGGCTGCCAGTGGTCATCGACCAAACCCTCCATTGGTTGATACTTCGCTTTATAGGACATTTTCTCGCTCTCTTGAATGTAGTAACCAAGATAGAGATATGGTAGGCCAAGTTCTTTCGCTTGTTCTATCTGCCAGAGAATACTGTAGCTACCATAGCTTGCAGCATGTTCCGAGGTATCAAAGAAGGTATATACCGAAGAAATTCCCTGCTCTAGGATATCTATCATGCTGACCATGCGTAGGCGACCAGGGTGAGGGTCATGAAGTCCATCCCGAAACTCCACAATTCGAGAGTTCACACGGCTTTGTAATAAGAATTGCATGTACTGATCTTGATCATCATTATCCATTTCGCCACCAGCATGTCTTTCATTTTGGTAGCGTTGATATAGTTGGTAATGCTCTTCTTGATAGCCCAAGTTCAACACACTTGCTTCTAAACCAGCATGTTTTTTCCACGCACGGCGCTGACTACGAGAGGCGATAAATTGGTTCACCAAGATTCGAGTGGCAATACAGGCCCTACATTCATCACAATAGGGGCGATAGGTGTAGAGGCCACTTCTACGAAAACCCGCATTTAAGAGTTCGCTATAAATATCTGCATGAATGAGGTGTGATGGCGTGGCTACTTGTGAGCGCGCCATTCTGTTGGGAAGATAACTGCAAGGATAGGGCGCGGTTGCATAGAACTGCAATGCGGTCAGAGGAAGTTCTTTTAGCTGTGTCATAGCCAGTGCGTCAAGATAACTTTGTCAAATGTCCAAGATTTCTTAATCTTAGTTTGATTTAAGGATATTTGCAGTTGTTCTAAAAATTCTTGTCTAGGTATAGGCGCAGCCCCCAAGGAGCGAAGATGCTCAGTTTCTTGCTGGCAATCAATCAAGGAGATCTGATTTTGGATAGACCAGGCACTGAGTGCTGCCAAGGCAATTTTGGAGGCGCCGGGCTTTCGACTAAACATGGACTCCCCAAAAACCATGCTTCCAAACGCGACGCAATAAAGACCGCCAATGATTTGGCCGTTCTCGGTAAGGGCAATACTATGGGCATGACCTTGTTCGTGAAGGGTTGTGTAGGCATCCATGATTTCATGGGTTATCCAGGTGCCATCTTGATCTTTGCGTTTACTAGTAGCACATGCTCGAACGATAGAGCTAAAGTCTTGATCTACCAGAATTTGGGATTGGGCATCTTGGCAAAAATGACGAATACTTTTTTGTAGTGAGTCGCTGCATTTAAATTCACCCGGCTTTAACACCATGCGTGGGTCTGGTGACCACCACAAGATAGGTTGATTATCTGAGTACCAAGGAAAAATACCTAGTTGATAGGCGCTAGCGAGTTGGCCAGGATATATTTGTTCGCTTACAGCAATGAGACCAGGCACGCTGGGATCAGGATCGGCATCGATAAGGGGGTTTGGAAAGGAGTCATGAGGTCCTAACCAAGAGATCTGACTCATGGATGGCTCGCTAAATTCTCTCGGAAGGTAGGACATCTCGGCTGCGGACATGAAATTCTTTTCCAGACTCTAAAAGCCCGGCAGCCCGGTCTGCAAAAAACCATTCTAAGGTTTGCTTGACCGTAGGGAAGGCTAACTCATCCCAAGGAATTTCGTGCTCATAAAATAAGGCAACTTCAAGACTTTCCTCACCAGCAGAAAAATCAGGCGAGTGCATCGTTGCTAAATAAAAAAGATGTACTTGCTCAGCATGAGGAACATTTAATAAGGAATAGAGTGGGCCAATCTCCACTTGAGCGCCCGCTTCTTCAAGTGTTTCTCTAACAGCACCATGACTAGTGCTTTCACCTAACTCCATAAAGCCAGCGGGGAGAGTCCAATAGCCATGACGAGGCTCAATCGCTCGACGACACAGCAAAATTTGTTTGTCGTAAACCGGAATGCTGCCCACCACGTTACGGGGATTTTGATAATGAATGCTACCGCAGGCTTCGCAAACATGACGCTCTCGGGAGTCGTCTGCCGGAATCTTGATTGTCAATACGGAGGCACAGTTTGGACAATACTTCATACTGACTTTCTAAAAATGGGCTTTGATTGCGCCACGTAGGGCATTACTAAGAATAATCTCTTCTGCCATGGCAACCTCATTAATAGTCAGGTTGGCTTCGCGGGCATTCATCTTGGGGTCAGCCAGCAGAGCTGCACGCATGACTCCCGGCAGTAGGCCCGCAGTTACAGGTGGGGTAAGCCACTCTAAGCTGCCTTCAGGTTTAACAAAAATGCTGGTTCTACCACCTTCGGTAACAAAGCCTTGCTCATTGGTAAATAGGGCGTCAAAGCCACCTAGCTTCACCGCTGCCTGCCACGCACGATCATAAAGGCTCCGATGACTAATCTTGTGCCGCAATAAAGCATCCCCAGAAAACATACCGACATCTTCTGAAAGAATTTCTTTTGCCCAAAAGAGTTTGACAGGCTCGGTTAGCGGTTCAAGTACCCCAGTGTTTACAGAAAACGTTCCGTTTGGAGCGAGATCCAGTCTTAATCTAAACAGTAAATTCGCATCGAGTGAGGTACAGGCATTGCCAATCATCGCTTTGGCTGTCGATGGATCAAAAGCAATTCCTAAGGCAAGGGCAGATGCTTGCATACGTTCTAGATGTGCATCAAGTCGTTGGGGTTTCGCATGCTGAATGGCAATCGTCTCAAAAATACCTGTAGTGCTAGGTAAATTCATTAAAAAGGCTGATTTGATATGACATTCACGCCACTCTTGTTGAACATCGGAATCAATCGTGATACCCGCACCCACTCCCAAGGTAAAGCTGGAGGCATGCGACTGAACATTCTCTTGGATTTCCACGGTACGAATCGGAACACTGAAAGCAAAATCCCCATTGGGATCGAGCCACCCTAGGGCGCCACAGTAATAACCCCGTTCTTCAGTTTCGAGCTCCTGAATAATTTCCATACTGCGTTTCTTAGGGGCGCCGGTAATTGAGCCGCAGGGAAATACGGCATTGAGAATATCGAATAAGGAGGTGTTAGGCTTAGCCTGACCTTGCACGGTTGAAGTCATTTGCAAAACATCACCATGTCTTGCAACTTCAAATAAATGAGGAACTATCACGGTGCCGGGCAAAGAGACCCGACTCAAATCATTGCGCAAGAGATCAACAATCATGACATTCTCTGCTTGATTTTTTGGATCCTTTGATAGGTCAGTAGCAGCTTCCAATAGGGCGCTAGCAGTACCTTTCATTGGCATTGCCTTTAAGGTGTCACCCTCGCGAGCAATAAAGAGCTCTGGAGATTGGGAGAGTAAATAAGTATTCCCATCTTCAATATAGGCGCCAAACCTACCTGGTTGACGATCACGTAAACGGCTATATAAAGCTAGAGGAGAGCCGTATGTTTTTCCCTTGAGGCGATAGGTGTGATTGATTTGATAGCTATCCCCACTGCGAATGTATTCCTGAATCGCTGCAATATCGGTAGAAAATTGCGCTTCATCTATGGACTCAACAATATCGAGTACACCAGCCAGCCTGTGATTTTCTGCAAGCCCCTCTAGGCGAGCAGAAATCATCGCATCCACCTCTGGTTTAGAAAGCTTACTAAAGTTTTTGAATGACCATGCCTCTACCAGTGGGTGAGTCAGAGAGTTATCCAGCTGGTGAGGCAGTTTATGAATGGCTCTACCAAGTTCATAAGCGAAGGCTGCAACTACCCATTCACCTCGACCAAGTGCATTGGAGATTTCTTCTAAACAGCTTTGGGTGGAGAGAAGATCAAGGGCATTATCTCCACTGGGAGAGACTCGCCAGTAGTGAAGGGGGTTTTCATAAAGGCGACTTGAAGGTTTAGCCGTCGTACTTTGCGCGTCGTCGAGCAAAATCATCGCGGCTAACCTAATTAGATGGGGTATTGTCAGATTACTTTAAGAGGGTGGCAGATTCGATTGTCACTGTCTTGCTGGGTACGTCACCCATTCTGCCCATCCGTGGCACGGATGCAACCATCGTAGGCACTTTGCGGATCGCATCAATCGTTTGTGTCCCAGAAATCACTTTCCCAAAAACGGTATAGCCATTACCCATCGCATTGGGATAGTCCAAGGCTTGGTTATCTTTGACGTTAATAAAAAATTGCGAGGTAGCTGAATCAGGATCAGAGGTACGAGCCATAGCAATTGTGTAAGTATTGTTTTTCAAACCATTAGTAGCTTCAGAAACAACTGGACCATCTGTTGGCTTTTGCGATAAATCAGGAGTAAAACCACCCCCTTGAATCATGAAGCCATCAATGACACGATGAAAAATAGTGCCATTATAAAAACCACTGTTCACGTAGTTGAGAAAATTCGCAGTTGTCTTTGGCGCTTTTACTGAATCTAGCTCTACTACAAAGTTACCCAAAGTAGTTTTGAATTCCACTTTAGGCCCGGCAAATGCAATGGTACTGATAAAGCAGCTGGAAGCGAAAATGAGGGTGGCTAGATATTTACGCATGGGATAGATCCTTAAATGGAAGGGTTGAGTTCTTGATACTGGTGATTGTATTGTTCAAATCCCCGAGGGAATTGTTTTGACCAAAGCATAGGCTGGCTCAGAAAACATATTGGGCCTATCAAGATAATCTAAAGCCCAATCAATCGTATCTACACCCCAAAAGCAATGTTTATTCACGATGAGGGCTGGCACACCAAAGGCACCAGCTACAGCTGCTTGAGTGGTATTGGCAATGAGTTGGGCTTTGATATCAGGACTATCCGGTTTTGCGGTATCTGCTGGCAAGCCTAAGTAGATACAAAAGTCTACCCACGAAAGATTTGGATCTTTGCCTTCCAGCCAAACATAATCAAAAGCTCGCTCGACCATGTGCCAATCTGCTTGTTGTGACACCAGTAGTCGTTGTGGTGCTACGGTCATAAAAGGGTGATGCTCTGGAAAGCGAAACGGTATGCCAAGTCTCTCAGCTTGCCATACACAAAACTGATAGGTATGAGGACGCTTGGCAGCAATCTCTCCCGGGCCTTTATTTTCAGCAGCGCGCAACAGACCACCCAACAGGATGGGGATGGGTTTCATCTCCAGCTGTGTCTCTAGACGATGACGTTGTTTGATATACAAATAGGCGAACGGAGAAACAATATCGTAGTAAAAAGTAGCGGGGATCTTTGTACTCATAAATAACTGTAGACCTATTTCTTCTTGTACTCAGCATCGAGTTGCCGCAAAAAAGCCATCTTCTCTTTGATTTGACTCTCTAAACCCCGTTCAACCGGTTCATACCAATGGGGTTGTGCCATACCCTCGGGTAAATAGGATTCTCCAGCAGCATAGCCATGAGGCTCATCATGAGCATAGCGATACGCTTTGCCATGCCCAAGCTCTTTCATCAACTTCGTTGGGGCGTTGCGCAGATGGTTGGGTACAGGCTTAGATTGATCATTGGCCACATAAGCACGTGCAGCATTAAAAGCGTTGTAGATCGGAAGAGCGTCGTGTAGGGA
>ERZ650310.638-NODE-638-length-10405-cov-5.654106_pt1 | contig 10405 bp, 14 predicted proteins | sample MGYA00376246_ERZ650310 | MGnify/ENA primary metagenome ERZ650310 (study PRJEB26733, sample SAMN07839286) | wastewater metagenome | biome: small river; feature: stream; material: water | place: USA: North Carolina | collected 2016-03-01 ...
TCGCTGATCGTGACTGGAGTTCAGACGTGTGCTCTTCCGATCTAGGCGCTCAAAGTCTGAACGGGTCTGGAAGATCAAAACGTCGAGGCCGACATGGCTGAGACCCAACCACTGGAGGCCGACATGGCTGGACGTGGACCGTTGCCGACCGGGACTGCCGTTCGGAGGAACCAACCGACGATCCCGACAACGAATCTGCCCTCAACGGGGCGAACGACACCGATCCCGAAACCGCCGGCGCTCTATGTGTTCGGTGATCGGGCTGCTGATTGGTGGGCGTGGGCGTGGCGTACTCCGCAGGCGTGCGCGTGGGATGACGGTTCGTTGTTTGCTGTTGCCCGTCGGGCGCAGCTCGAGGACCAGATCGAAACGGTGGAACGTGCGACCGAGCGGTCTGCTGTTGCCCGTGAGATGCGCGAGCTCGACGACCGACTCGGCCTGACCCCCAAGGGTCTCGCTGCGCTCCGCTGGAAAATCATCGACGCCGAGGCCGAACCGAAGAACGGTGCGGGTCCGCAGTCGGGTAGAGATCGCCGAGGGTTGAAGGTTGTCCCTCAGGCCAGCTGATGCCGTGGCGTGGCCCGGTTGCTGGTTCCGTCGACCTCGAGGATGCGTTTCCGTCGCTCGGTTGGGCGCTGGCCGACTGGTTCGACGAGGTGTTCTGGTGGATGCCCTGCACTGATGAGCAGGTCCGCAAGATTGTCCACTTCTACCGGATCGACCCCGAAAGTGGTCGCCGCGTGGTGCGTCGTGGTCAGTTCATGGGGCCAAAGGGCACCGGCAAGTCGCCAGAAGCGGCGAAGATCTCAATCGGCGAACTTTGCGGCGACGTGGTGTTCGACGGATGGGACGCCAACGGCGATCCTGTCGGCCGGCCGTGGTCGAAGCCGACACCCCTGATCCAGATCGCCGCAGTATCGCTCGATCAGACTGACAACACGTACGGTGCGCTTCAGGAGCTTCTCGGCGAGCATGACGCCCAGGCCGCTGATCTCCTTGGCCTTGATTGTGGCGACACCCGTACAATCCGCAGGTCGAACCACCGGGCACGCATCGACAAGGTCACCGCCTCGGCTGGTGCCCGTGAAGGCCAGCCCGTCATCTTCGCCGTGCTCGACGAGACACACCTCTGGACGCCGACGAACGGTGGGCGCGGGCTCGCCAGGACGATTCGACGCAACGTCGGCAAGATGGGCGGCTCGTCCCTCGAAACGACGAACGCCTACGACCCGACGATCGAATCGGTCGCGCAGGGCACTGACGACGCCACGAAGACGAAGCCTGACGGCATCTACCAGTGGAAACCAACCGCACCGCACGTCGAGAAGTTGACGAACAAGCGGGCAGTGAAATCGGCGCTGAAACGGGTGTACATAGATACCCCGTGGGTTGATCTTGATCGACTCATGCAGGAGATGGACGACCCAGAAACGACCGAGGCCGACAACCGGCGGTTCTACCTCAACGAGGTCTATGCCGGCGCCGAGACGGCGTGGGACGCCGAGTCGTACAAGGCGCTCGAGGTCAAGGATATTGAGCCGGTCGGCAAGCGCGACAAGATCGCCATCGGGTTCGACGGTTCACGGTTCAACGATGCGACGGCGCTGATCGGTGTTCGCCTGGTGGACCGGTACGAGTTCGTCATCGCCACGTGGGAGAACGACGGCGACGATGACGACTGGGAGGTTCCAGAGTCCGAAGTTGACGACGCATGGCAGATGGCCCACGACCTCTACAAACCGGTCCGGTCGTACTGCGACCCGCCGTACTGGCGAGACGCCGTTGACCGGTGGTGCGGCAAGTACGACCAGGTGAAGAAGTTCGAGACGAACCAGGCGAAACAGATGGGCTACGCGGTCCGATCATTCGACGAACTGGTCCGCAACGGCGCCATGTGTCACTCCGGCGAGGAAGTGCTCGTCAGGCACACGCTCAACAGTCAGAAACGGCAACTCACGATTCGTGACGCCGAGGGCCGGTTCCTCTGGGTGATCGAGAAGAAGGCCCCGAAATCCCCGCTGAAGATCGATGCCCGGGTGGCGGGGATCCTCGCACAGCAAGCAGCCGGCGACGCCATCGCCCTCGGCCATCTGAAGAAAACGACCAGGCAATCAGTGTTCGTGTAACAGGATCGGAGGTGAGCGCATTGGAGATCGACCCGTTCAGCGAGCTTCTCCGGTTGTGTGATGCGCTCGACGTCCGTTCCCGTGAGGTTCGCGACGCTGAGAACTGGTTCAACGGTGATCACCCGATCCCGACCCCGCCGGCATCGACCGCCGCGGCCGCTGGGGAACGTGAAGCGCTTGAGGCGTTCCGGGTCATGAGCCGCTTGGCAGTCACGAACATGATTCCGCCGATTGTGCGGGAACCGGCCAAGAAGCTGCGTATCGAGGGGTTCCAGTTCGGCGAAACGCCGACCTCGACCGATCAGGACGCTTGGCGGATCTATCAGCGGAACTGCCTGGACGCTGATGCGCCACTGGCGTTCACAGCGGCAGTGAAGACCGGACAGTCGTTCGCCCTGGTGTGGATGGACTCCGACGGGCTCGCCGAAATCACGATGGAAGATCCATCGCAATGCATCGTCGCCTACGCCGCCGGCTCGCGCCGCCGGCGCAGGTCTGCGCTGAAACGGTGGATCGACGAAGACGGGTACACGTGCGCGACACTGTACCTGCCGAACGAGATCTACAAGTTCCGATCGCAGGCCACGGCGGCAACGTCCGTTGGCATGTCCGTGGTCAACCCTCCCGCCGTCGAGCATCCGGCCTCGGGTGGGTGGACACGTCGCATTGTTGACGGTGAGGCGTGGCCGCTCCGCAACAGCTTCGGCGAGGTTCCCATGGTGGAGCTCGCGGTGAACCCGACACTGAAGCCCCGCCTGTTCGGCGGTGGAACCCCGCAGTTCACCGGGATCCTGAATGAGCAGCGCAAGATCAACGCCACCGTGATGAACCTCCTCATCACTATGGACAATCAGGCGTTCCGCCAGCGGTGGACGTCGGGGTGGGATTACCCGCTTGACGACGCCGGCAAGCCCGACAAGGCCGCAATTCTCAAGGCGTCCGCTGCCCGCATGTGGACGCTACAGGGCGAAGACGTCAAGGTCGGCGAGTTCTCCCAAGCGGATTTCCGGCCGTTCATCGACGTGCTCACGTACTTCACGAAGGTGATTTCGTTCGGTAGCTCGACCCCGCCCCATGCGTTCCTGTTGGGCGAGATGATCAACGTTGCCGCCGATTCGCTGGCCCGCCTCGACTCATCGCACATCGCCGAGGTCCGAGCAATCGCAGACGGACTCGGCGAAGGCATGGAAGAAGTGATGCGCCTCGCTCTCAAGGCCGAGAACAACCCGAAAGCGGCCGACACCTCGACGTCGGTTCGTTGGGCCGAGTTCGAGCAGCGCACCGCGACCGAGCAGATGCAGGTCGCCACGGACATGAAGACGTTGGGCGCCCCGATGGAATCGGTGTTCGCCGCAGTCCCAGGCGTGACACAGCAGGAAGCGCAACGCTGGACCCGTCAGGCCGGCGGCGCCTCAATCCTCGCCGCAGTGCTTGGCGGAGCGGACGCAAGCCCAGCGCCCTCGCCTCCTGATATGCCAGGCAGGCCAGACGCACCCACGGCGCCGTAGTGGCAACCAATTCGAAGGTTGTCGACAGGTACGCCGACATCCTCGATCAGATGTCCGTCGCCGCACGGCGGGCACTGCTCGAAATGTGGGATGCGCTCCCGAACATCAGCATCGCCAGAGCGGACGACTGGTACGACATCGCACAGCCCACCGTTGGCCAACTCGCTCAGGCGGCGCTCGACGTCACCGTTTCGATGGCCGAGCAACTCGGCCTCACTGGAACACCATCCGACCTCATCGTCCCTGACGCATCGGCACGCCTGTACGAACCGTTCGACCGCATCGCCCATCTCGTGAAGCAGGGCAAGGTCGGAGGTATCGGCGCCTCAGCCCGCAGTGTGGCCGAGGAACTCGCACACGACACCGTGTATCGCACCGCACGCCAGACCGTCGCATCAATCGCCAGCGACCAGAACACCCGATGGGTGCGTCGCGCGACCGGCTCCTCGTGCTCCTGGTGCCTGACGATGACGCAGTACGACTACCGGACCGCCGAGAAGGCATCGTTCGGTCACCCGAAATGCGACTGCATCCCGGTGCCGGCCGAACTGATCGGCGACCACAACACAAACATCATCGCCGCACGGGGCCTCGACCCCTCGGCGTTGAACGAGAAGAAGTACGACGACCAGCACCGACGCCAACTCAAGCAGTCCGCTGCGACCGCCGACAGGCGACGACGGCAGGCCGCTGACGAACTGAAGACCGAGACCAACCCGGGGCGCATCACGCGACTCGAGCGACGTGCGAATGACTGGCAGGTCCGTGGCGATCGTGCCCGTGAACGCATCGCGAATCTCGGCGAATAGATCTTGTCGCTACGGCGGCAGAACCGGCCCGACATGGGCCAAACGAACCCCGACATGGGAGGAAACAAGCAGATGTCAGACGAACCAGCAACGCCACCAGTCACGGAACCAGCACTGACGGACACCCCGCCGGCAACGGAACCGCCCGCCGCAGACCCCACGGCCGAACTCGAGAAGTGGAAACACTTCGCACGCGAGCATGAGAAGTCAGCGAAGGCGAACGCCGACGCTGCCCGACGACTCGCCGAGATCGAGGACGCTGCGAAGTCGCAGGCGGAACGTGACGCAGAGGCGAAGCTGGCAGCCGAATCCCGCGCCGTGAAGGCGGAGACCGAACTGATGCGACTCCGTGTCGCCTCATCGAAGGGTCTCTCCCCCGAGCTCGCGGATCGCCTTGTTGGCGGCACTGAAGCCGAGTTGGCCGAAGACGCCGACCGGCTCATGGCACTCGTCAAACCGTCTGCACCGCAACACGGATCAGCGGACGGTGGACCGCAAGGGGCACGAACAGACGCCCCGACGCAACTCACCCAAGCGGATCTCAAAGGAATGCAACCCGAGGCGATCCTCGCTGCGAAGGCCGCTGGCCAACTCAACGAACTTCTCGGAACCACGTAACCCCACCAACTGAAAGGGGCCTCCCATGGCCATCACCAATTTCATCCCCGAGGTATGGTCAGCTCAGCTCCTGTCCTCGCTCAAGAAGGCGACCATCTTCGGCTCCCCTGCCGTCGTGAACCGCAACTACGAAGGCGAAATCACCGATTCCGGTGACACCGTGAAGATCACGTCGATCTCGCGGCCGACCATCGCGACCTACACCAAGGACTCGACGACGATCAGCCCCGAGACCCTGACCGACGCGCAGCGTTCGCTGCTCATCGATCAGTCCAAGTACTTCGCGTTCGAGGTCGATGACATCGACATGCGTCAGTCCCGCGACGGTGGCGCGCTCCTCATGGAAGCCGCCGACGAAGCCGCCTACGGCCTCGCCGATGTCGCAGACCAGTTCCTCGCCGGCCTCTATGCCGGCGTCGATTCCGGCAACGCGATCGGAACCACGTCGGTCACGACCGCTGCCCTGGCCGTGTCGAACCTCATCGCCCTCAAGGTGAAGCTGGATGTGGCGAACGTGCCGCAGTCCGGCCGTTACGTCGTCGTGCCGCCCTGGTACCACGCACTCCTCCTCGGATCCGACACGTTCGTGCGGGCCGACGCCTCGGGCAACGCTGACACCCTCCGTAACGGCCAGGTTGGCCGTGCGTTCGGCTTCGACGTGCTGATGAGCAACAACTGCGTGAACGTCACGGGCGACGACTACATCGTCCAGGCCGGTCACCCGATGGCCCTTTCGTTCGCCGAGCAGATCGTCAAGACCGAGGCGTACCGCCCCGAGTCGGCGTTCTCCGACGCACTCAAGGGCCTCCACGTGTACGGCGCCAAGCTCGTGCGCCCCACCGCCATCGCCACCCTGACGGCGTCGATCACCTGATCCTTGCGGACCCCGCACGCTTCGGCGTGCGGGGTCGAAGGCTCATCTCCGACACCACCAACTGAAAGGGGCCACGATGGCCAGAACAGCACTCACACCGGTCACGCTCACGGCGAACGCCGTGGTCTCCGACCCGGCCGGCACGGCGCTCGACGCGACGAACGACCACAAGTTCACCGCCGCCGCGCCCACCTCGCAATACCTCGTCCGCGTGACGAACACGACCAGCTCGACCAAGACGGTGCAGCTCAAGGCCGGCGCCGGATCCTCGGCAACCGAGGCCGGTGCGGGCGATCTGACACTCTCCCTCACCGCAGGCAACGTGACGCCCACCACCAAGTGGTTCGGCCCATTCTCCTCCGCGCGCTTCCTCCAGGCTGATGGGACGGTCAACATCGACGTCGATGCGTCGATGACCGGCACCGTCACCGTGTTCAAGATCCCGAGCAACTTCTGATGGGCCTCTATCGGGGCGCCAACGGTGCCGAGTTCGAGATCGACGTCCCCGCCGAGGGTACGAACGCCCGCGAGATCTTCGACCGCCAGATCGAAGCGGGTGACCTTGCTGAGGTCGCACCGGCCAAGAAGGCTGCCCCGGTGGCCAAGAAGGCCGCAGAGGAAGACGACGACGAGTGACCGAGCCGCTGGTGTCCGTTGAGGACTTCGTCACGATCACGTGCTCTGCCGCGCCCACGGCGCAGATCAGGGCGCTACTCGCTCAAGCGTCATCGGCCGTGCTGGCCGAGGCTCGCGGGCAACAGATTGTGGCCGGTACCTCGACGGACGTCACGGTCCGCAACTACGAAGGCGTGTTCTACCTTCCTCAACGACCCGTCACAGCGATCACCTCTGTGGTCGTCAACGACGCCGAGCTCGTCGAGAACGTTGACTACCGGTGGACCCCAGGCGGGAATCGTCGACCGGCGATGATCATCCGTCAGGTGGACGGCCTCGACGTCCTGTTCGACTCGGCCACCGCAACGGTCACCTATTCGCATGGGTGGGCGGAACTCCCCGGGCAGATCTCCGCTGCGATCGTGGCCATGGTCGCCAACTCGATTGCAACGAACTCCGGCACCACCGTGCTGACCGGTACGACGATAGGCCCGTTCTCCGAGTCGTACGCCGCGAGCGTGCCGCCGAACGTCAAAGACGTCGTCGACCATGTTTGCGGTGTCGATCGGGACACGTCGGTTCCGATCATGGTGGCGTAGGTGGATCCGTCACGCCTGATGGGCCTGCCGGCAACGCTGACAACGGTCACGAAGTCGACTGAGGTCGACGACATGAACCGCCCCATCGATGTCGAAACGTCGACCGACGTGCGCTGCTGGGTGGCGCCGGAGCAGTCCGACGAGACGACCGACGGGCGCATCATCGCCACGACACGGTTCGTCGGGTACTTCCCGCCGTGCACGGAGATCTTCGCCACGTCGAAACTGACGCTCGGTACCGCAACCTATGAGGTTGACGGACCTCCGCAGGAGTGGACGCACCCCCGCACCCTCGCCGTTGTCGGCGTGACGGCGAAGCTGATCAGGACAGCGTGATGGGCGGGTTGAGCGGGTTCAACCCCGCAGCACTCGCCGAAGCGGTCATCCCGCAACTCGAGGACATCGCCGAGGACATCGCCGCCGACGCACGACGCGGCTACCAACAGAGCGAACTCAAGACCGCCAACCCAGGCAACGGCGTCATCGTCGAATCAGGCAAGTCCGGCGTGAGGGTCGTGACGTACAACAGCTTCGCCCACCTCGACGAGTACGGCGGGCCGAACGTCTACAGCACCCCCACCGGAGCGATGCGATCCGCTGCCGCACGTCACGGCAATTTCCGACCGGAGGGCAAATGACCGAACTTGTCACCCTCCCGTATGTCGCCCGCCTCGTCGTCGCATTCCTCCTCGACCAAGCCGAGGTGACCGACGTGGTCGCAGGATCGATCTACACCGACGCACCCGCCACCCCGACGTTCCCGATGGTGCGAGTCGTGCAGTTCCCCGGGCGTGTCGTGTCATCCTCAACGATCTACTGGCTCGAGGAAACTCTGATCCAAATCGACACGTGGGGGCCTGGTGGTAACGACCGCCTCGCCGCTCACAGTCTCGCCGAAACGTGCCGTGCTGCGATGATGCAGCGCCTCGTCGGCTCCCAATCTTTCACCCTTGGTTCCACGCCGATCACGGCAGTGGTGACCGGTCTGGATTGTGGCGGCATCGCCGACACGTCTGACACCGCGTACGAACCGGCGAGACCTCATTCGAGGTTCACCGCTGTGATCGCCGCGCACCCCCTCGCCGCCGTCGCCCCGTAGGGCCGGCTTCGAAAGCAATACCCGACTTGCCCCACGTCCGAGGCGCTTCGGCCACCCCATGACCAGGAGGTCCACCTGATGACTGTCCCCGCAACTCTCGACCCGACGGCGACAATCGTCGGCGGTTCCCACTATCTCTTCGTCGCCCCGTTCGGCACCGCGCTCCCGACCGACGTCGGCGCATCCGCTGGCGACGCACTCAACGCCGCGTTCGCCCACTGTGGCTACACCTCGGACTCCGGTTCGTCATTCAAGGTCGACACCCAGTCGACCGACCTCTACGCCTCGCAGGCGTACGACCCGATCCGCACCATCATCCAGTCCCGCAAGGCAACGATCACCGCACCGCTCATCGAGTGGAACGCAGCGTCGATCGTCGCAGCGTTCGGTGGTGGCACCATCACCGCGACCACCAACGGTGCGAAGTACGAACCGCCCACCGCCGGCACCATCGAAGAGGTGTCAGCAGTGCTCGACATCGTCGACGGCGACGAGCTCACCCGCATCGTGATCGAGCGGGCCATCGTGGTCGGCTCCGTCGAGGGCACGTTCTCCAAGTCGGCGTTCGCAACCCTGCCGATCACCCTGAACGCCCTCGCTCCGGTGACGCTCGACAGCGCATGGTTCCTCGTTGGTACGAACGCTGCGCTGATCGCCTGATGCGCCTCGAAGCACGAGTGCAGGAAGGGGATCAGGTCCGCACGGCCCTGGTCCCCCTCCGAACCGTCATGGCGTTCCCCGGGGCACACGACGGCAGAACGATAAACGCTGCGATCTCCGATTCCGACTTTGTCGAGTGGGAGCCGTGGGTCTGCTGGCACGCCACCGAACCACGTGACGGGCGCACGCTCGACGACTGGGTTGAGGTCGTGGACTGGTGCGGGATCTACCCGGCGCCGGACATGCTGGACCCTTCTGGGGGCGAGGCGACCCACACCCCACCGTCATCGCCCGAATCATTGTCAGAGCCGGGTGCAGCTGGTCCGAGTTCCTCGAGTTCGACGAGCCGATCCAGAACGCCATCTGGGCGGAAATCGGCGGCGAAGTAGTGCATGAATCAGCGGTGTCGCCTGTCGGCACCGTTGCTTCGGCGCGCCCGAATGTTGTGAAGGCTTCGTCGGCTTCGTTCGCTGACATGACCCGGAAGGTGGTGCCGAGATGAGCAACCGTGCCGGTGTTGTGTCCGTCGACCTCGAGCCGAACCTCTCCGGTGCCGGCGCCGCAATTGACACATGGTCACGTGGCCTGAAACCGATCGGCCTCAAGTTCGATGCCGATGGGGCGAAACTCGCCGCCGTTGGTGCCGGTGCGACGCTGGCCGGAACGAAGATCCTCGGGGCGCTCCGCCCCGCGATCGACGCAGCGTCAGACCTGAACGAGGCGGTGTCGTATTCGACGCAGGTATTCGGCGATCAGTCCAAGGCGATCGAGCAGTTCGGTGCGTCGGCGGCTACGTCGCTCGGCCAGTCGAAGCGTGAGGCGATCGAGGGCGCGACGACGTTCGCTACGTTTGGCAAGGCCGCTGGTCTCGCCGACGATGACCTCGTCGGGTTCTCCACCTCGCTGGTCAAGCTCTCGTCGGATCTGGCCTCGGCACGGAACACGTCGCCGGAGGAGGCGATCACCGCCATCGGCGCGGCCTTGCGTGGTGAGACTGAGCCGATCCGACGGTACGGCGTCCTCCTTGACGATGCGACGATCCGCCAGGAAGCAATGGCGCTCGGCATCACCAAGACCACGAAAGACGCCCTGACGCCACAGCAGAAGGTGCTCGCGGTCAACAGCCTGCTGTTCAAGCAGACCGCCGACTCGCAAGGAGATTTCGCCCGCACCGCCGATGGGCTGGCGAACAGCCAGCGCATCGCCAACGCCGAGTTCGAGAACGCCAAAGCGAAGCTCGGTGAGGGTCTTGCCCCGGTCCTCGCTACCGCAACACGAACGGCGGCGAAGTTCGTCGAGGTGCTTGACAAGATCCCTGGCGGGACCACGGCGCTCGGCGTCGCCATCGCCGGTATCGGTGGCGCTGCGATCCTCGGCGGCGCGGTCACGTCAATCGTCGGCGCCGGCAAGGCGCTGAACGGGCTTCGCTCGAACATCACCCCGATCGGCCCAATAGATCGGAAGAGCACACGTCTGAACTCCAGTCACGATCAGCGA
>ERZ650310.639-NODE-639-length-10404-cov-45.398782_pt1 | contig 10404 bp, 12 predicted proteins | sample MGYA00376246_ERZ650310 | MGnify/ENA primary metagenome ERZ650310 (study PRJEB26733, sample SAMN07839286) | wastewater metagenome | biome: small river; feature: stream; material: water | place: USA: North Carolina | collected 2016-03-01 ...
ACTGAATTGTAATCTTTCTTGTTGTCTTATCAACTACGCTACTGTAAGCTGTAATTTGCAACACTTCTTGTTCTTTTAATATCTCGGCTTGTATGATTGCATCAACGGCTGCCTTAGACCGATTCTTGCCAGCAATCTGATTGAAATAATCAATACCGATTGTGCCATCTAAGAACCATTCACCTTTAAAGGTCTGTAGTCTGATCTTTAACCTTTGAGCTAAATTTTCAGATGTTGTTGTAGTGAATGTCGGTGTTGTAATTGTATTTGTTGTTGAGAGAAGGACATCCCCTGTCTCATCGTTTAGTTTGATGTCCATTGCTATTTATAGCCTCTCTTAAATTGTTGCAACTGTCAGTGTATTCCAAGTGTAGTATAGCCCTGTTACAGCGATGTTCCCTGTGTATATAGAGTTGCCTAATACATTGAATGCTCCTATTACAGACGTAGCACCTGTAAATGTGGATGTACCAGTTACGCTTAGATTACCAATAATATTCATATTAGCATTAGAGACAATCGGGGTTGGGCTTGACATCGTAACAGCACCAGCTAGTGTGGTAGCACCGACGACATTAAAACTTCCAACTACGTTTACAATTGGGCTGACTATCTCTACTTGGAGTGGGGAGGTTATTTGAACCTTTCCTGTAGGCTTCATCCTCACTTCACACTCTGTTGGCAAGCCAATGTTGTGTGTCATCACCATGTCATTAACATTGTGCAGTAAGGTGCGCTTTATGGGGTCATTGATTGATTTTGAGAACGGATTTACGCATGGGATAGCAATGGCATCTCTTTTATCAAAGCTACGCATATCAATCGGGTCATGCGCTGAAGTAGCCCCACTCTTAAATACATCCAATCCTTTTTGACTGAATACAAGAAGAACATTATCACCTTGATTGATTGGGAATGTTAAAGCTGAGGTAGAGCTACAAGGGAACTGAACAGGGACGGAAAGTATTTCAGGATATTCCATTATCTCACCATCAATATACTTCTTGTTCACTACAGGTTGTACGTCAATGCGGCATTCATTAAGCTTGCTAACACCAGTAACCACAGCAACCATTGATACATAAATATCTGACAATCTAAAATCAATCTGAGCATTTAGTATCGTTTCTAAACTGTTTTCCATTATACTAAATCCTTGACGTTATCGCCCCATATTTGCATAAACCACTCACCACCTCTTGTATCCCCATTATATTTAATCGTTCTAACGCGGTAGTAGCCACTAAGTTTTGTTTTAGTGCTATCAAGGCGTATTAGACTGTTAGGTTTAACAGAGGGGTTTAGTAAGGCTTTCAATTCAATGTTTGACCGTTGAATCTTTCGTGTTGTTTGTTTGCGAGGCTTACCACTTTTGGTTGGCTTTAGTTCCTCTGTAATATCTACTTCATTGTCGTTTAATGGTTGCTCAATGGCCTGTGACACATCTTCTGTGTGTGTGTATGGTATATCGAGTAAACCACTTTCTTGAGATAACACAATAGCTGTTTCAACATTCTTGTTAGGAGACACACTTCGTTTATCTTTAACTGTTAGCTTACCTTCTAGGATTGACCATTCTAAATCGTTTGGCTTGCACAAGTCATCTAGGATTTGTTTTAGTGTACCAGTTGCAGGATAGCCGAAAGTGAGTGTTCTATCTGTATTGCCACTAGCAATTACATCCACTTCTAAATTATTATTCTCTGCAATGTTTTGAATGACAAAACCAATAGTTACACCCTCGGGGTAGGTCTTGTGAACCTTCACACCGTTCAATATCTTAAATCCATCAGCAATCTTAAACGTAGTTTCTGTATCAACACCAACCTTCTTAGTCATTATCTGAACGACATCGCCTTTCAGCAATTGTTGTATGCTGCCAACATAGCCAACAGCTAATGTAGCACTCAAGGCCATTTGTTTATCACTAAATCTGTCTAGCGTTGTTTGGGCTAGATTGTAAACCTTCACTTCTGCTGAGTTGTTTTTATTTGCATGGTCAACATTTTGTTGAATGTCGAAAGATAAACGTAATTCTGTTATTGTGAATAGCTTGCCTTTGTCGCGGTCATATAAAGTGAGAACATAATCTCTTTGAAATTGATACATTCTCACCTCTTATTAATAAACTACTGTGTAGAAAAGAAAATAATAATCTTTCCAGTTTTTAAGTGTACCTTCCGTATCAATCATCTCTGAATCAAAACTATTTAAAGTGAAGTAGCCATTCAACCCGTTTTGTTTTAGTGTACTATTGATTGGAAATATAGAGTTTGTGTTAACTGTTACACCTTCAAACAGTACAGTCCCGTTCGTTTTTGTCAGCGTAGCCATATATCTTTTTAGTTTGTCATTCCAAATAAACAGCATAGTGCAAGACTGTTTCTCTAGTATAACATTCACTTTAAAATTAACTTCGTTATAGAGGTCAATAGATTTGTGTACAGCATTAACTTCCATAACATCCCCTCTTATTTACCTGCTTGGCGTAAAACTCTTAGCTCTTCTGTTTTTATAAGGGCTTCTTTTTCTTTATTCATAGCTGTCATTTTTGAGAAAGATTCGAGTAAACTTTCTTTCTTAACAGCAGAGTTTTGTGCTTCTGTTAGCTCACACAAGGGCTTCCCCTTATCAATCTTAATCTTATCTACAGGTATGTTTATTGATTTTGATACAGACCCACCATCAGGGGTGTTAAAACTATAAGAAAAAGTTCCAACTCCGTTTGCTATAACTAACAAACCAGCTCTAGTGACACCTTTATCGTTATAGTTGTAATTATCGTTTCTGTATGTTACACCTGCACAGTTCGCACCAGCCCCTTTTGGTGCTTCGCTTGTAGCTGCATCAGCCACCTTTTGGTCGGGAAGTTTGGGTATCTTGCTTGTATTAACTTCTTCTACTTTCACTTGCACAACATTAATCTTTTCAAAAGACATATCAGGATAAACTGCATAACCTGTATTCTCATCCTCTTTAAATGACAAAGAAGTGAGGATGCAGTCTGTGTGCTGTATCAATTCCCCACTATCAGGATATTCTAGGATTGTAACTAGCAAAGAGTTTTTACGAATATCAATCAAACGTCTTTTAATATATTCTGCGCGTTGCTTATCAGGAATATCAATAAGTCCACTATCAAGCAACCCATTAGTGAACCTAGATGTAGCAGCACTTCTACCTTCATCTGAATACCCTTCCTTTCCAAAAGCTAAATCTTTGCTTGGGTTGAGAAAGTCATAGTCACTAACAACACCACTAACTTTAAACTTGTCATTGTCAGATGTAACGTGGTCGGTGATTGTACTTCCGCTTTCAATAGGGTGAGAAGATACACTTCCTGTGTAAGATTCATCAAAAGATGTGACACAACTAAGTGTAATAATGTCTGAACTAGCTTGGTCTTTTATTACAATAATCATGTCACTTCCTTTTAGTATGTGCTTGGGTTGTAAAACCTAAACTCTTTTGCAGCTTCTTTTCCAAAACCCTCTCCGAAGGCAGACATATCACCTGTTTGTAGTATGTTTGTCAGTTGAGGAGACATCGGCGGCATAGTAATTTGTACAGTAATTGGTTGAACCGCAGTTTGCTGTGGTTGTTGAGATTGCCCGCCGTAGTAAGCTTTATCCCATACATAGTTGCCAACCTTAGCGGCAGCCTCTATCACTCTACTTGCTGTAGTATCTCCTAGTTGTAGCTGCGGGTACTTTTGAAATACTCCTGCACTTGGCGTTCCTTTACCACTGTCATCGTAGTTCATGTTGCTTGGTAGCAAATGAAGCATACCCATCACTTTAGTAATAGTGAGAGACAGTTCAGCCATTTTCAAACTAATAGATGAAAGTACAAAATCAACAATAGCTACAAGTGTTACAAGCCAACTATCTTCTGCATTACCACCTTGAAGCAAGTCAACCATATCAGATACAGCCATTGCACCAGCTACAAATAAAGCGAGAGGTGCAAGTGTGCCTGTAAGGATAGTACCAACCCTTGTTATTGTAAGACTAAGCCTTAGCCAAGCTGCCTCAGCAAATGTAGCTGCTGCTGCAAACTGTGTGAAGGTAGATGTAAACAAGAATGTCATAGCAATAACTGCTGCCGAGATTGTAACAGCAAACAAAGTTTTAAGTGTGAGCAGCCCCTCTGTAAAGAAGTCAAACAAGTTTTTAACTGTATGAATCAAACCCTTAATAGCTTTAGCTGCCATCGGAATAACTTCACTTCCAAAAGCAAACATCACAGCTAACGCATGGTCTAAGCCACCTTTCATAACAATGTATGAAAACTCTTTCAGGCTGTTGTTAAACCTTGCTTGAGCTACTTGGCTGTTTTGTAATGCCTCTGCTAATGAGCCACCAGTGTTAGCAATGATTGTTAACTTGTCAGCTACAACAGGAAGCAATGTAGCAGGGTCTAATAACCCTCTTTTCATTACGTCATCAAATGTAGTAAACTTGTCACCTAGCTTCTCTTTAGCCGCTTCTGTTAAAAGCTTGATAAACGGTGTTACACGTTGACCCATCTGTAGGCGAGCTTCTTGGGCTTGAATCTTATCTTTACCAAACATCTGTTGAATAGCTAAGTTAGCTAGACGTTGATCTTCGGTTGTCATGTGAACTGTTGCGTAGTATTTGTTAAACCCTGCAAACATTCTTTGCATTTGTTCAGGATTCATCTTCTCTTGTGCTGTTACAACGATTTGAGCATAGGCATTACCAGCACCAACTAAATCCAAACCCAGTTGTTGTGAAAGCTCACGGACATACTTCATGTTATTAGCGAAAGCTTCTGAGCTTTTACTAACAGCTTTCATTTTCAGTTCCATTGCGAACATTTCACGGCCAGCACCGATAAGCTCACGGAAGGCGTAACCACCACCAAGCATACCGCCCAGACCCATACCCATTGGAAGCATAGGTTTTAGGAAAGCCATAATACCAGCAGTTTCTAGTAACCCTGCACCTGCGCCACTTGGAGGACGACCTGCGCCACCGTGACCACCTTGTCCTGCCCCACCTGCGCCATTACCACCGCCTCTAAAGCCTCCACCCACTCTTGGCAGGGGAGAACCAGCAGCACCTCTTAAACGCTCTAATAGAAGCACTACAGGTAGTAATGCGTGAGCGTAACTGTTGAGGGCTACAATGTTTGAATTGAGTCGTTTCTCAAAGTTAGAGAGTTTGATTTGAGATTTAGAGGCTTCTTGAGCTACTTGATGAAGGACACCGTTAGATGCGTTCATTACTTTTACATAAGCTCTAGCTGCGGCTGCGATTGACTTCCGCCAACTTTGCATGGATTTAGCATCAAACTTGTGTTGTAGTGTTCCGAAATCTTTTAACGTATTCTTTAATGCTTTGGAAGTAGCGTGTAAGATGGCTAAGGTGTTAGCCATTTCCTTCTGGACTACCTGCATTTCATTTCTAAACGCAGTTAAGCCACTACTGTCAACTTTGAATGACATCTCTGCAAAAAATGACGCTATGGCCGACATAAGCCTTACTCCTTTATTGGTTAAGGCTTATGCCCACTATTAATCCGTTATTTCTACTTGGTAATTTAAGAGGGCTTGATAAGCACGATAATCGAGTAAGTGTTTATACTCGTTAGCAATTTTCTTAATAAGGCACTCTTTAAACTTCTTGTAGGCTCGGAAAGCTTCTTCCTGAGTGTTAAAATAACCTACATGGTCTATTTTACCATGTCCATTATTGCACTGCGCCTTAAACTTGTTCGCTTTATTACTACAACTTACACCTATTGGGTAACTTCCTCTTGCATTTGCCCTCTTAGTCAACAAGACATTTATGTTTGATGGCAAGAATACACAAGTGTCTTCGCCATAGAGTTTGTTACCTTTCAATAATAAATCTTTATCTAAGTGCCAGTATCTATTATTCTCGTCTTTATTCTTGAAACCTATTTGCCTGTTGCACCACTTATAAAAGAAAGAATAACTTTTAAAATTCTCTGAGCAAGATACGCCAACATAAGCTGGATGTCTTAGAGCGTTATTTTCTGTACAACGTCTAAGCATATCAGACCAAACAGTGTATTCTTTTAACAAAATTTTCCCATCTGAAACAGGGTAGTCTAAACCTTTAGTCCCAATGCCATATACCAATTTATTAGAATTAAACTTTCTCATAATCCACCTCCAAAAACAAAAGAGGATTATAACATACAAACCAAACGACTCAAAGGATTATTTATTCCCTTTCGGTTGCGTATCTATTCTAATAGCGTCCTGTAGTTCCAGTAACTCCATCATGTCGTACACATCTTCTAACCCATATACAGTTTGTAATTCGTGCAGCGTAGCCAGCTTTGTTTCACTTGTCAGTATTCTAAATATTTCACTAGGCTGTTTAAACTCAGCGTCTATTTGCTTAGACAAATGAGAGGAAAGTTTAGCACCTCCCTCATCTTCCGTTACGCGCCTACGGAATCTGGCTGAATAAAAACATCTAAAAAGTTAAGCTTGATAATAGCAAACAACAGCTTATACAATGTGCCTAAGTTGCCCGTGAACTCATTGTCAAAATTAATACTCATAGTCCCTTTAGTAGCACCGCAAGCAATTAAGTTCTTAGCTAAGTCAACAATATTAACTTTCTCAACATCTTCAATCAATGTATCGACAATCTTTTTCATTACTTCGCCTTCTAATTTGGCGATAGCATCAGGTGTCTTAGCACTTCCGTCATTCCCTTCAAAGAATGCCACTAGGCTGCGCCCAATAAGCTTCATTAATTGTGGTTGTAGGCTTAATGCTCGTGTGGCTACAATCGTATTAATTGTATACTCAACACCATTGATTTCAGTACGTTCTTGCTTAATCATAATTCCCTCTCTCTGTTATTCTAAACGATTAAATCGGTTACGCCACCAACTGCTGTGGGGCTAACACGAAATGTCCAAACTCTCTCAACTAAATCTTCTTGTTGTTCTAAATCGGAAGCTGTCTCTATATAGCCAATACTTCGTAAATGAACAACTCCGCCACTACCTAAAATCAATATATCAACAAAACTATCTACTGCATTTTCACTTGCATTCGATAGCTGTTGTAAATAAACATTCGTAATTGATGTTTGTAATAATGTCACTGTTACAGTGAATGGCTTGCGCCTTGTTCTTATTCTTGTAGAGTAGGCTTCACTAATTCCATTAATGGTCTTAGATATTGCATCTCCACGTTTTGTATTTATACTAACAACACCTTGACAAGTATGCCCTGCAATTGTTATTGAGTTTTGGGATGGGTCGTAAACTGTGATAGTCATACTAACCCTCCAATAATTCCTGTTACACCCTCTGCTATAGCACCAATACCTGCCAACTCGCCAAGTAAGTCATCGTCATTATTTCCTGCTATAGAACTAGAAGCATTAAGGCATTTTATTGTCCATGTCCGTCCCTCCATACCTGCACTATATACCACCTCTGGCTCTTCTGATAACCACACGTCAGTTCCAAAGAACACGCTATTCCCACTTCCATCTTTGATAATAAAAGGCAGTTTAGAGATTACATTGCTCACAGTAGTTTTAATACCAGACAAACTACTAAGCCCACTGAAAGGGCTTGTGCTGTCTAACTTAGTTAACGACTTCATCATTGTTTTCTGTAAGCTATGTAAGAACTGGTTTGAAGATGATGTCTGTGCTAGAGTTAAGGTGATAGTGTATGTCGAATATTTCTGTACTGATATAGCACAGTGTCCATCCATACTACGGCTATGATTAAAGATTGGTGTCTCACGTTTTATTGAGACAAAGCTTCCATCCATAAATCCTGATATGTGCTTCAAGCCATAGATGACACTTACGTCACTTGGGCTGTATGTAGATACGGTCAAAAGCCTCTCCTTATTAGTTGAGGCTAATCGCCTACTTTAATCTGTTATTTCTACTGTGTAATTTAGTAAAGCTTGGTATGCGCGAGGGTCAAGTTGTGTTCTGTATTCGTTAGCTACTTCTTTTATTAAAGCTTCTTTGAAAACTTTGTAAGCTTGGAAAGCGGACTCTTTTGTAAGGAAGTACCCTAAATACTTAGATTTACCGCTACCATCGTGACAACGCGCCATAAACTTCTTAGTAGAGTTGTGCCAACTAACGCCAAGAGGGAAATCTCCTCTTGAGGCATCACTTTTAATAAGCAAAGCGTTTATTCTTAAGGGTACAAACACGCAAGTATCTTCACTATAATGTTTATTACCCTTAAATAGTAAATCTTTGTCTAAGTGCCAAACCTTATTACTTTCGTCGGTACTCTTAAAGCCTGCTTGCTCTTGACACCATTCGTAGAAGAAAGAATACGACTTAAAGTTTTCAGAGCAAGTAGTACCAATGTAGGTTGGATGATTAGTCCAACATTTTGCTGTACAACGCTCAAGCATCCCCGTCCAAAGCTTATGTTCTTTTAAGTCTTTTCCATTAGCATAGGCGGGGTAGTCCATGCCCTTAGTTCCAAGACCTTGCACCAGTACTTTAGATTTTCGCACAATTAACCTCCAACACAAAACTGTATGTTACTACAATAATATGTTGGAGTCAACTACTTATCATGCAATCCAATCAGCCGCAACCGTTCCACCTAAAGCTTCGATTGTAGCTACATCTTCTGCGGATACTTTACCGTTACCGCCAATGAATGAAGTCATTTCAGCCGCTTGAATCTGCCATTCACGACCCTGCATACCACTTCCGAAGGCACTGTTAGGCGGCTTACTTACCCATGCCTCTAGCGAGTGGTAGACAGACCTGCCGCTACCATCCTTGACAGTGATAGAAAACAGGCCACTACTATTCCTAGCTGCTGCATCATTTCTTTGAAGTTGGTCAAGCACATCATTAGATACAGATGTTTGGGCAAGGTTAATAGTAACCATACCACTTTTGTCGGCTTTATAAATTCGACTGGTTTTGTTGTCAATGCCTGTGTGTTTTTCGTAACTATCGCTACCACGCTCTACGGTGATATTACTATCCTCCATATAACCTGATACAACGTGAGTAAACCCGCTTTGACTAATTACAACAGTTACATCAATTGGCGATAACGTAGCCACGCGTGAAGTTGTCATACTTTATTCTCCTTAAGCAAACACTGAGCCAGTGATTGTTGTTGCGCGTATAGCTCCAGCAAGTCTCGCTGTGAAGGTCACATCAGGTAATGTACGAGTAGCACGTTGAGCAGAACTCAAGTTCAATACATTAGGTACTGTAACCACTGGTGCTGGATCATCAGCGAGTCCACCCACTTGAATACCCTCTGCCATAACCGAACGCATACTACCCTCAATAGCTGCTGCACCTGCACTAGTGTATCCGATTTTGCGAGTGTTAACTAACAATGCCCACACACTCTCTTGTATTCTTGACTTCAACCAATCTACAAACACACTCTCATCAATCCAGCCGCCGTCAGCACATTTACCACCGATAACAACATCAATACTACCCACGTTCTCATAAGTAGCACCATTCTTACCATGAATGTAACTAATCTCATCGGGGGTTAATGTATCTACTGTTAAGCCAACAATAGTTTTCTGTTCCCAAATGTTACTGCCAGCTTGTTCAGGTGCAAAGCGACCAACTAAACCACACTCAGCGAATGAAGTAGCCATACCGCTATAGATGTAAGCTGTATGTGTATAATTCAAAGCCTTAACTAAGCTGAAAATGTCAGTAGTAGCAGAGGTTTTAATATCACTAGCTGCACTAGAGAACACATAGAACTTAGGTGATGTAGCTTTGATACCTTCAATATAAGCTGCAACAGCTAATACAGTAGCATCAACGTGTGTGTCAATAGACAACATATACCATTGGTCTTTAATAGCACGAACAGCAGGGATAGTTGCACTCACCCAATCTTCTACAGAGGCGGCATTGACAGCAACTAGGTTAGCTGTATAATTTGCAATACTAGAGGCATCACCAGAGGGTGTTAAGATTAAAGTTGTTGTGCCTGTTGCCACAATACCACTAGCACCAGTTGTGGGGATAGAGGCTGTTGTTAAGGCTGCTTTTAAACCTGTTACAATTTCTGCTGCTGTAGCTGTACCATCAGATGTAAAAGTGATTAATGTACCATTAGCCTTGAAGCTATAGACTGTTGTATCTGCAACTGTAGGTGTAATTGTTACGCTAGGCACTAAACGACGACCAACTACAATCTTACTTGGTGCAACTGTTTGGCCAAAGTATAACGTAGCTGCTTTGTATACAGCAGAAGTAGTGGCGAAACCTGCTGTTAGAATATCAGCTAAAGAAGTGTATTCCTTAGCGCGTTCAGCGAAGATTGTGTGTTCTGCAATGAAGCAAGGGATTGAAAAAGAAGCCCGTTGAATTGTTCGGGTTTCTCGTGTAATACTAACATCGACGATGT
>ERZ650310.640-NODE-640-length-10398-cov-8.925747_pt1 | contig 10398 bp, 12 predicted proteins | sample MGYA00376246_ERZ650310 | MGnify/ENA primary metagenome ERZ650310 (study PRJEB26733, sample SAMN07839286) | wastewater metagenome | biome: small river; feature: stream; material: water | place: USA: North Carolina | collected 2016-03-01 ...
CCACAAGCGGCAATGCAATAACCTTAGAAATCGGGTCGGGTAATCCTTCAGTAAATTATAGTTCTTCTTCGCAGAATGTTCGATTCAGGTCGCTTACAGCCGCTGACACTATTCCAATATACTTTCTCAGCATGAATAGCAGCAGATTTTCTGTTGACCGGTGGGGTGATGCTGACGATGCGCAACGCATATATGTTACAGGGGGGACTATTACTGCGGAAACTTCTGTCCGCCACACTGCCTCTGGAATCTCCTGGAGAATGGCACCTACGAGCACGCTTCGCGCTTCATACTTCCCTGTAACTTTGCCGATTGCTCACATAGCCTGTAACGCAAATTCACTGGTAACAGTCAAGGCGTGGGTGAGACGCTCGAACGCGAGCCTCACGATTGGCATTATGGCTAAGAAGAATCAACTTGCTGGCATGACAGTTGATGTTACTGCTAGCATCACAGCAGCTATCGATACATGGGAGGAATTGACTATCACATTCACGCCCACCAAAGTTGGCGTGGTAGAGATTGAAGCCTTTTGTTACGGGGGCACAACGGTCTTTGGCTACATCGACGACCTGACGGTGACCCAAGCATGAGTTTACCAACCAAAACAGATCTCCTCACACTTAATTACTCTTGGCTTGGCGAACCCTTTGTTCATGTACCAACAAAGACGCAAGACCTATCAACTCTAGATTATTCATGGCTCGGGGAACCCTTCGTGGCTAACCCTGCGTCGACAGTTCCACCACCCACAATTAGCTACAAAAACAATCAACAAATGGGATGCGGATTATGATTCGAAACACACAGTACACACTGAGAGTGAATCTTGATGGCACATTTCGTAATGGTCAAGTCGAATGTGTGGAAGTCCTCACAAGTGGACGGGAAGTACCAGCCCCAACAATTGATATCGAACAAGCATCGCTCGCTGGCCTACTTGAAGCGTTCAACGCCGATATGCTGCGTGAGAACCAGGCTCTCAAAGCGGCAGCGGCACAAGTTGCCATTGATCGGCAGAGCCAGTTCGATGCAATCGCGGCCCAGGTGGCAGCAAACAACACTGCCCATGAAGCCCAAGTTCGATCCCTCACCAGCCAACTAGCTTCGGCCCAGTCGGAATTGGCTACCAACGCTGGTGCGGCTGAACGAGTAATGGCATTGCAGGAACAAGCCAAAGCCCTCGAAGACCGCATGGCTCGATTGCTTGACCAGTTGAAGTTCAATCCGAGAGAGTTAACGGTGCCTGCGTTCCTGAATCGCTTGACGCAAACTGAGCTGCTCATGCTGTTCAGCGATGAAGACAAGAACATCCAAGCCATTGCAGGCATGCTCAAGCAGTGGGCCGCTAATGAATGGCCAGTGCACTTGGATAGCGACCACATGAAGGGCGCTATCGGATACTTGGTTTCGGTCGACAAACTCAGTCAAGATCGAGTGGCTGCAATCTCTGCCGATGCGTCACGCGCTGAGTCGGTTCCTCCTGTTATTTGAGGACCGCAATGCTGCGAGAATTCCTGGGCGAATGGCTGTACTGGCCAGTGGTTGTCGGTGTGATTGGCTTCGCGGCGACAAGCGTGCTGAGCAACGTGTCACTGTGCTACAGCGAAATTTGGGACCAAATCAAAGAACTGAAGAGGGTTAAAGATGGCCGCGATTGAATTTACGTCCAGCCCAGGCAAGAGCTTTACCGTGGTTGTGCGTAACCCCGCCTCAAGCTATGCCTCGCTGGCGACCGGGATAGCATGCACCGAGATTGCAGCCACTCGCTATCGCGCAACAGTTGGCTCACTGACTGGCGTCGTGTGGATCGAGGCGACGGCAGGGGCAACGAAGGCTGTAGGGTTCTCCGATTTGGATAACCCCGAGCCGACCGGATACTCGGAAGTGACGGACGAGCGGCCATCCCACAGGGCGTTAATGAACGGCGTAATAGCCGGCCTATCCAGCATCGAACCAACAGTCATAACGAACTACGACCCACGCAAGCGACAGCTAAGCCTCATACAGAGAGACGACTACAGCACGAGTAGTGGAACTCATATCGACATGCAGATCAATATCCCATCAGGAGTCGATCCGAATGCATGCACCGTGAAGTTCTCAATGGTGCTTAAGGGCGACACATCGAGTAGGCGCGACCTGACACTCACACTCAGGCAAGCCAGCGGGGACTACTTCATCGTATTCCAGGCCACATCTGCGCAAATGAACATTCCAGATGGACAGTATGACTGGCAAGCCACCATCTTCGAGACAGGGAGTGGACGACGCGTGACTGTGATAAATGGAGCCGCGAGAGTCGACGAAGCGCAGGTCCGATAATATGGCAAAAGCATGGCTGGAGCCACTAAGCGCAGTAGTTAGGGTTGGGCTAGACGACTCGCACCACTACGATGCATATCACTTCGCTGCCTCTGTCAGGTATATCGCCATCGACAGCATAGAGGTCGTCGGAGTGGCCAAGCAGGGCGATGGGCCAGGCATCAGGAAATCCGACTGGGAAGCAATGGTCAAATGCTTCATCGAAAACGGAATCAAGAAAGTCCTATTCAAAAGAATTAAGAATGGAATCCAACGAGACAAGTGGCTGGAACTAAAGGAACGCGAGAAATAGCGTGGCATGGCCCATAGTGGACGAACAGCATCGACATTGTAGTAGATGCAGTAAGATATTTAGGAACATAGAGCTTACCCAGGGCTTTTGTAAAGGATGCGCAATGGACGTGAATGAAGAAGCAATAGCAAAAGTAAAGGTGGCTGAAAACCGCGTCACAGGGAAGGCGGCCAAGGCAGCGGCCCAATTCCTCTCAGCAATGCAGGCCCAAGGCAAAACCGGCGCCGACATGCCAATCGTGCTCTCTGCGTTCTGGAAACGCATAGGCGGCCAGGACCAATTCGGGGATATGCTGGGTGAGCAATTCCTGAAGGCCCAAGGCAAGGAACTCACCCCGGACGAAATGGAGAACTGGCGCGCATCCCCCAAAATGGTCAAGGACTGGTTTGAATTGGCCATGCGCCACATCGATCGCGCCGATGCCAACAAGACGCTTTCAGTCGAATCGCTGGAAGAGGCTGATCTCGAATCAATCCTAGCCGACGTCGGGCGGCGCGCGATCATGGAAGACGCAGAGCTTCGAAGAGCAGTCTTATGGATGGCCATTCGGGATGACAAACAATTCCGCAAGATGGCCTTCATGGAGATAGCAAGGCAGGACAAAAGCCTGGTCGACAACCTCCTCAGAAACGGTGGAATCGTCACGCTCGAGGCCTCCGAAGTTGAATTCCAAGAACCTACCAATAATACATTGGAGGAAGATAGCACTGTCGACGACTACGATCCCTCCGAGGATGAATACAAGGACTGAAAATGCTCGAGCTGATATTGCTGGTGATTTTGAACTTCCTGTGCCCACCGCTGGCGGTGGCACTTAAGGCCGGCCTTGGCGAGGAGTTTATCATCTGCCTAGTGCTGACACTGCTGGCGTATTTTCCGGGCCTAATTTACGGCTTCTACATCCTACTGAGGGATTGATGCTTAGTATCCTTTCACTGATCAGCAAGATATACCCGGCCGCAATTGTCGTGTCGCAGGCATTTGCATACGGCGCTAGTAAGTATGGAAACGGAACGTGGAAGAATGACAATGTTGGAACTCACCTCATCAAGGCAATCGACGACATAAACGCATGGCGGGGTGGAAGCAAAGACAAGGCCCTACTGGCTGATGCCGGACTGAGAGTGCTGTTCGCGATTTGTTTAGCAATTGCAAACGGAACACATCCCAAGGAGTACGTGGCGAAGTAATGGTAGCACCCGGCCTAAGTCAAATAGAAGCTGCAGCAGTCAATGAGCTTGTCGAGAGACGCAAACTAGCTGTCAACATCTTTAGACCTCAGCAACACCAAGAGCCGATCTTTGAGCAGCCAAGACCTAAGTTCTGCCTGGTCGGAGGAGGCAATCGTGGTGGCAAGACAATTACCCTCACTGAACTCGTGGCAGCAATAGCGCTAGACCTCCCAATCACATTCGAGGACGGAACGCAACGCGACGCAAGAATGCCATGGCAAAAGGGCAAGCCGATTGAGATATGGCTTGTTTGCATCGATCAACGACACATTGGGGAAGTGCTTTACCCGGCGCTATTTAAGGCCGGGCACTTCGAGCGATTCAAGGTTGTTCACGATCCGGACACTAAGCAACTCAGAGCGTACGACTACATCAAAGACAAAGGCAAGGGCCTCAAGCCCAAGCCGCACCCGCCATTTATCCCAAAGCGATATGTTCCAGATGGCGCATTCTCCTGGGAAAGTAAGTCTGACAGGATTTTCAATAGAGTCACAATCACAGACCCAACCAGTGGAGATGTCCTGGCCGAGATATTTGCCTTCACATCGAAATCTGATCCACCCCAGGGACGTTCCATATCACTTTGCTGGTGCGACGAGCAGCTCGCAAGGTCAGGATATATCGACGAACTCAAGGCGAGACTTGTTGATAAAGATGGCCAACTTGTCTGGAGTAGCTGGAACGACGAGGACTCGGACGACTTAAATGCATTCAGCTCAATGCTGGACAGGGAGATTAAGGCAGGCAGTGGGCTTGCGAAGAGGGTCGACCTCTCTATGTCAGGCAACACATCGCTTGACCCAAAGACCGTGGCCGACTTTCTATCGGGTTGCGCCACAGACGAGGAGAGGATGCAGCGCGATTACGGTATCGCACCCAGCGAAAAGCTCAGGATGTACCCACTTTACGCCAAGGGGAAGCAGTCAGTAAAGGCGCACCAAGACAGACTGGCAATAGCCCTGCAGACGAGCGATGGAATACCACCCAACGAATGGACAAAGGTGCTCATCCTCGACCCCGGAACACAACACCCCGCAGTACTGCTATGCGCTACACCTCCACCAGAGTTCGGAGACTACCAAGTCCTGTACCAAGAAATATACCCTGGACGAGCAGACCCAAAGACGCTTGCGAAGCTTGTAAGGAAAGAAACTGAAGGCCAGATATTCTACCGGTGGATTTGCGACTGGCATGCCGGCAGGCAGGTCACGATGGGCAGCGATGCACACACGAGAGTCGTGGACGCATACGCCAAAGCATTCAAAGAAGAGGGGCTATCCTGCGTCGCAACCGGGTCGCAGTTCATGTTCGGATCAGACAATGTGGGTGGGCGGCAGCTTGTCCTGCAAGGCTGGATGCACCCAAACAAAGACGGAATTCCCAAGCTCCGAATCGTTGAGCACCGATGTCCGCAATTATGCGAACAACTACAAAAAATCAAGAAGCGGATTGTAAACAAAGAGATCGTTGACGACCGCAAGGTGGCCGGAATGGCCAGCGACTTAGTGGATGCGGCCGAATACTACGCTGCCTCCGGACCTCGCTATATCTTCCTCACCCCCAGGATCGAAGATGCACCATCGGGCTACCAACGATACATGAAGAGATTTGGAGCCAAAGAAGGCGCCAAAGAGCCAATTAAGATTGGCACCTATTACTGAATGGCGACAGCGTGTCGCCGATCCCCATCCGTTCTCCCAGGAACAAAGAAGTGCAAAAGCTAGCAGATCATTTCGATGAAACACCACGAGTAGGAATGCAAGTGTATTGGTATCCACGAGGCAACAAGGACAGCAACACAGTGCCGAGGGTAGGTTCTATTGCCATTGGCTGGTCCAAGGGCGTGGCCGACATCTCCATCATGCCGGCCAACGATGGAGCCGTGGATTACATGGAGCATGTATATCACATTGGCGACCCGCGCAACTGCGATCACTTCGGGAAGCCATCGCCCAATATTTTGCATCGAGGATTCTGGGAGTTCTCTCCGATGTCGCTGGCTGTCATGGAGATGGAGAAGCTCGCAGCTCCAGCGGCAGCTCCAGTAGAGGTGGTTAAGCCTGAAACCAAGAAGACGAAAGTCACCGCGTAATGATCAACCTAAAGCCACTCGTGACCACATGGGCAGCGGCCATAAAATCCGCTGAACGAGACCGTGAGCCATGGCTTAAGACTGCGGACATGTGCCGACAGTTCTACAGCGGCTCCGTTGGATTCATGTGGTCCGAGACCTTTAGGCAGCGACACGTCAAGCTCCCGCAGAGCCAATTTCAAATCACCATCGCCAAAGCCTTTGAGCTTGTGTCCATTGTTGGCCCGACGCTTTTTTGGAACTACCCTGGACGAATGGTGAGCGGCTATGACAAGCTGGAAATCCCGCCAGCGTTCTGGAGCGACCAGAACATGGGAATGCAGTGGCAGCAGGAGTACGAGCAAGAGATTGCCGTCCAGACCACTCGCAATAACCTCATGCAGCACTACCTAAACTACTCCCAACGCGAACAGCCTGGCGGTGGCCTAAAGGTGGACTCACAGATGGCCATCATCGACTCTCTCGTGACCGGGAGAGGCATTATTCGTGTAGACCCATACGAGCCAGAGGGCGGCACAGGGTCGCTCACGGGCGGGTTCTACGTGGCTCCGGACAACCTATTCATCGATCCGGACTGCTCGCGATCAAACCTATCCAACGCAAAGTGGATAGCAATCAAGCACACGCAACCCCACTGGGAAGTCGAGAAGAAATTCGGATGGCCCAAAGACTCCCTTAAGAATAAGAGCAGTCTAACGGCCAAGAAGACGGCTGCATCCCAGAACCCACTGGACAGCACCTTTCGTGGCAAGAGCGAAACCCAGGATGTTGTCGTCTGGTTCGAAGTGTTCAGCAAGATGGGAGTTGGCACGCGATTCAAGGATTGCAAGATGCCCAACATCCAGGATGCATTCGAGTCGTTTGGCGACTTCGCCTACATCTGCTTTGTATCTGGGATGGAAGAGCCCCTAAACCTGCGAAGCTCATTCGCCGAGCAGGCCACACCAGACCAAGTGAAAGCTGCCATTGACTGGCCGACCCGATACTACATGGACGGCCGCTGGCCCGTGGCGCTCCTGGACTACTGGCTCCAGCCATCCAAGGCGTGGCCGCTGGCGCCGCTCTCGATGGGACTCGGGGAACTCATATTCCTGAACGTCTTCATCTCGAGCCTAGCCGAAAAGATCTTTCAGGACGGCCTCGTCAAGGCAGCCGTCAAGGAAGAGCTTCACCAGGACGCAGTCCAGAAGCTCCTGAGCAATCAGCATGAAGTCATTTCAATCAACCCAGCGCTGGCCGGGAATATCAACGAACTTGTGACCTACCTCCAGCGCCCCGCGACAAGCTACGACGCATTCAGGATGATCGAAGAAGTCTCGACGATGTTCGATAAGCGTGTTGGGCTTACTGAGCTGCTTTATGGACTCAACCCAGGCGGTAAGGTGTCGCGCACAGCGGCTGATGCCAATAGCAAGAGTGATGCCGTCTCTACTCGTCCAGAGTACATGGCTGCACAAGTGGAGAACTGGCAGACCGAGATCGCCAACCTAGACCGAATCTGCGCAGCGGAGCACGTTGCCGGCGACACGCTGTCGCCACTCCTCGGAAAAATGGGCGCGCACCTATGGGATGAACTCATCACCAAGGCCGAGCCAACTGTCTATATGCGAGAAATGAGGAGCCGCATCGAGGCCAACTCAATCCGCAAACCGAACAAGACCAAGGACAACCAGAACTTCCAGCAGATAGCTTCCTACACCCTCCCTGTCCTTCAGTGGTACGCCCAGACAACCGGTAACACCGACCCGCTCAATGAGTTCTTCCAGATGATGGGTAAGGGCATTGAGCAAGATATGGACGGGCTGATGATGCCCCCTGTGCCGCAGCAAGGCCCAAGCCCAGAAGAGCAGCAGGCGCAGCAGGAAGCTCAGCAGCTAATGAAGGCCAAGATGATTGGTGATGTTCAGGGGCGAGACCTCAAGAACACCAAGATGATGCACGAGATGCTCCAAGAAGGCCAAGGCCTCCCAGCCGAGATGGCCCAAGAAGCTACCCCTGAAGAGTCCCAGCAACGACCCATGGAGGAAATGCAGTAATGTACTACGTAAAAATCGAAGGCGTGAAATACAAGGTGGAGAATGGCGTCTACGATCCTCCGCTGCCGGAAGATCGAGTCGCTAAAGACAAGGATAACTTCGATGAAATCTGCCGAACGCGACAGTGCCCTGGCCTCAGAACGGACACCAACTTTCACGCTGGTCGTGGCACCATTCTGGACCAAATGGACGGCGACCCGCAGTGGACCCAGCACCTTGTCAACCAGGCTCGCAAGCAGGGCTACAACCCCGGCATCAACGACGTCTACCTGGGACAGCTTGCCGACAGAACCGGAGATCCTGACGCATGGTTTAAGCCAGGCGAGGGACGCTCGGAACTAATCAAGCGAGCCAAGAAGAAAGGGAAGGGCGTGGAGGCCCCTGGCGTCTCCGTGGAGGCACGGCCGTACCAAGACAAGCAAGGGCCGCAACTCAATCCAGTCGTCACCAAGAGGCTCATGAACGCTTACAAGACCTCTGGAGAGGCCTCTGGCAAATCCGACAGGGAACTCAAGGACTTTGTCGTCAAGAAACACGGGAGAGCAATCTAATGAACATACTCGAAAGACTACGCAAGTTCTTTAATCGACTATCCGGACCTTCCATCCACTGCGTCCACGGGAAGAATGCCTTTGCGCGTAACCTCCTGGCTGCAGAGCTTTTCAAGAACGAACTTGAAGAACAGGGCAGCGGCACAGTGGTGTGCGGGCCGAAGGCGGTCGTTGGTATTCTCGAGAGCCTGGGCGTGGACCTGCCTGAAGAAATGAAGTACTGGAGCGCCAAGAAGAAATGGGAGTTCGCCGTCGAGGCAATCGACAACACCTTCCCACACATCTTCCTGTCGAGCGTATCCATCGACGACGATCTCCAGTGGATTGACGGAGAAGCACTAGCGAACGCTGTGACACCCAGGGCGACTATCATCTTCACTGGCGCACCCAAAGAAGACCCCTTCGTTAAGTTCGAACGAACGACATACCTGGCAGAGACAAAGCAGAAGTTCAAGACAGAACCTGGGCAATTTTGTAGCAGTTGGCATCGCCGATGAAAGACTATTCTGGAATACCAGTAAACGAAGTCTACACGCTGCACGACCTGGTGCATCGATTGACGCTTCGCACAATGGCAGACGGAACAGAGCGGAACAAGGCGCTCATGATTCGCGCCATTCAGGATGCCATCCGAGGCCTTCCGGCAAAGCATCAGTGGAACTACTTCACTCGGCAGGCAAGATTTACCTCATCCGCGAGGCTATCACTGTCTGTAACTTACAACAAGAACGCCAACACGCTAACCACAACCGGAACATGGCCAACGGACGCCACGTACGGGGAAATCGTGTACGCCTCAAGGCGATATCGCGTACTAAACAGGGTGAGCGACACCGTGGTAACGATGGAGGCAGACTTCTCACCCTTGGCCGACTTCACCGGAACCGCGACATGGGAGCGAAGGGCCTACCAATTCTCCCGTGAAATCACCAAAGTAATTGACATGCGATGCACGACAAGCAACCGCGTCGTCATGTTTCTCCCAGCCTCGACCTACTCCAGCGCAGACAGCGCGGGATGGTATCCGGGAGTTACGACACACTTCACCATTCAGAACAACGGAAGTAGCTTTGGCTCCACAGACATTGTTCTCATACCAGCGCCGGACGTGGCCGAGACATATGAAGTGACGGCCTGCGTGAACCCACACATCCCAAGAGTAGAGCTATTCAGCGGCACAGATGGAGCAGTCACATCGGGGAGCACAACTTTCACCTCATCCGTGGGGGGGCTAACAGACAAGCTTATCGGCTCCATTGTAAGGGTCGGACGCACCGCTGTTGCGCCAACATACTTCAACGGCTCGGACTGGGAATTCCAGGCATTCGTCACGGCCACCACAGATACAACCCTCACGCTCTCGGAGCCATGCACGGTAACTGGGACGCGAGGGTTCTCGGTTTCGAGTCCGGTCGACATCGAAGCATCAGTAATGCTTGAGCATGTCGAGGACGAGGCCTTCCGCCAGTACACGAAAAACCATGACCACAAATCATTCCCGGCAGCACGGCAGATCGCAATGGAGAGCTGGCGGTATGCGGTAGCGCGAGACAATAAGGTCAGCCTGAGCGGCTACACCTGGGACATCAGGGGTTGGGCTGGCGAGTGGTGGTATGGACGATTTTACGAAGAAACAACGCCTTAAATACAGGTTTAATCATGGACAAGAGAAGCTCACGCACATTCACAATCGTATTCCCGGCCGGAGCGACGGACAGCAACGTCATATCCATCGAGCTTGGGTACTACGGAAATTTTCTTGTGAACACAGGATCTGAGGCCGTTGCAAAAACAATCCAGGTCATTGCCGTGGCAGACGACAGGATGGTGACGAAACACAACGACACCGCGCTCCTGACAACACCCAAGA
>ERZ650310.641-NODE-641-length-10397-cov-5.523919_pt1 | contig 10397 bp, 19 predicted proteins | sample MGYA00376246_ERZ650310 | MGnify/ENA primary metagenome ERZ650310 (study PRJEB26733, sample SAMN07839286) | wastewater metagenome | biome: small river; feature: stream; material: water | place: USA: North Carolina | collected 2016-03-01 ...
GTTGTCAAGGGGTGTGGGTGTAACAGTGGGGCTAGGTCAGCCCGGCTGTGCAGGGTCCGTCTGCGGGTGCATCCGTGCGTACCGCCCGCGAAGGTCTGCCATATCGGCTTCGATCGCCGCGATGCGTGCCGACAGCGTGGCGATCAACCCGCGCACACCCGCGATAGAAAGCCCCGCGGTAGTGATGACCTGTACAACCAATTCCATCGTCTGAGGATCAAGCGCCATAGTTTTCCTATCAGGCCGGCAACGTTGCCGAAAAAGTATCGTACACGATCCGCACATAGTCGCGGGTTTCCTGCGGTGCCAGTGCCAGCCCCTTGCGTGCCACGTTGCCCGTGCCCCAGTTGTACGCGGCCACTGCGAGACGCCACGTTCCGTGACGGCGGTATAACCACATCAGGTAGCGCGCAGTATTCGGAATGGCCCGGTCAGGCTTGTACACAGCCACGGCCCAATCGCCCCCAAAATACTCCGCGGCAGTGTCTGGCATGAATTGACCTAGCCCCATGGCACCGCTGCGCGTATTACGCACAGACGCACGAAAACGTGACTCTTGCCGAATGAGTGACGCGATCAGAAGGGCGGGCGTTCCGGTTACCTTCGCGGCGCTCTTGATGGCTTCCGTGTAGTCCCTGCCGGTTTCCGGGTCAACGCAGGGAAAGGGTATATCAGATGGGGACATGTATTCACCGATGGTTTGTGCAGTAGAAGAAACATCATCAACCAAACTACCGTCAGGGTTTTGCCAATACCTGTAGAACAGGTATGTAAACCCGCCGAGTAGTATGTACACGGGGGTTTTTGGCATCACGTCAGATCGTAGAAGGTTTTTGCAGGGTCACGCTTGAAAGTATAGGTCGTGATGGGTTGAAGGTAAATCTGGGGCGTTGCCGCGTTTGCCGCGATACCCGCAGCAGTGGGAATCCAGATAACCGCAGGCCGCCAGTGTGCTTGGGTATCTACGCCGAATGTGCTCCCCGTCACGGCGGCATTGCTGGCGAACACGTAATAATCGTGGTACCGCAGAATCGCACCAGCCTGCACGTCCACAAAACCGTATGCCAGATCGTTGTAACTGGTGGCCGTCACAGCGCCAGCATCGAATCGGCGCACGCTACCGCCGAACACTGCGGAGATACCCAGCGGTGCACCGTAGGCGATTTTTGCACCCGGCAAGCCTGACGGATGCGCTACCGTGGTCCATCCTGCGGGTCCGTTGGTCCCGTCCACGCCAGCCGGGTATTTCAGAATCAGGTTTTCCGACAGACCGCTCGGCGCGTTTGTCAGACGCAATTCCCCACCACCAGACCCGGCCGTGATGCGCACGGCACCAGCACGACGTACGCCGACCACGCGCACGATGTTGGCACGAATCTGCACCGACATACCACGTACCAGCAGCACCACATCGGACAGGGGCTGATACTGCGAATTGAGAAATTCGACGTAAATCTCACCCGTCGAATCATATTCGACAGAGTAATTCTCCCCCGTCAGGAAAAACACAGTCTGTGCCGACAGATCGGGCGCCCGTGGCGTGTTGTTCGGCGTCTGCGAGTAGTCACCAGCCAGCGCAGCGAACGCCCCGGTACTGTCTGCGACGATGAAAATGGATGCAAGAGATTTACTCATTTGAATAACCCCGTAAAGTAAGCAGACACAAAGTTAGACGCTCCAGCGTCCTGTCCCCGTTGTACTGCGTTGGATACTGCCATTTGAATTCCACCGAGGGAGAATTCATTTGGATCCTGCTCAACCTTGCGAGCGTCCACGGCCTTGACGGCACCAGATACCACCATGTCGGGAATTTTGGATACGTCGATTGAAGACACAGTATCCGACACAGTTTTAAAAGCCTTGTAGGCTAGGTATCCGACTACCGCAACACCGCCTAAGATCATCAGATCTGCGAACGTGGGTTGCGGTAGTTTCATCATCCGGCCTTTTTGAGCAGGATGAACAGCAGCACGACGCCGCCCACGTATAGCAGGGTATTGTTTTTCCCCGCCACTGGTGCCGCCGAATCCTGCCGCGTGTTGGCACCTGCCGTACCCGTACCATTCAGCGCACCCTGAATCGTGCGCACACTGCCGATGGTTTCCGTGACGCCACGGGTGAAACCCGATAGGGCATCGGAAAAAGAGAAGGACGATGCCGGTTCCGGCGGTCCCATGAAATCCCAATCACTCGCCATGATGATTACCCCTTGCGCTTGAAAAGGGCCAGCGCGGCCAGAAGAACACCAGCACCCGTCAGCCATAGCATGAGGTTGTCACGCTTTGCCGGCGCAGTCACGGTATTGGTGGCACCCGACACCGCTTGCGCCGTGGCGTTGAAAATCGACGGGAGCGATACTCCCGTCGTGTCGATCGTGGAAGTGGCGCCGATGGAACCGGCGGCCTGCATGTCAAGCCATTGAGACATTCAAAGCACCATCAAAGCGACCAAAATAGCCGCCCCTATGTAGATTGCAGAATTGTCCGCACCAGAATTCGGCGTGGACGCTTGCGGCGGGTTTGTCGCACCAGACGGTGATCCTGTGCCGGCGACAGATTGGACAGCGCGAACGACGGTGGACGCCGCGCCCACCACGCCGCGGGCAGTGTTGAACAGTTCAACAACGGTGCCGCCCGTGGTTGCCGTGGTTGCCGTGGTTGCCGTGGTTGCCGTAGCAGCCGTGGTTGCCGTGGTTGCCGTGGTCGCTGCTGACACTTCAGCGGAGGCAATTGCGGGTTCGACAGGCCCAACAAAAGCACCAGCGGTTTCAACAGCACCAGACCCGGCACCCGCCGGGGCGATCACAACTGCCGCAGCCATCACGACCGCGATGAACGCCACCATCTTGATAACGTCACCGATGACAAGGGAACCGTTTTCATCGCGGTACGCTGGCGACACGGTACCGTCACCATTGATGCGTATCACAGAGTAGGCCGCCCCGGCGTCAAACGCTATAGCAGCCATATCCCGACGCATCACATATACAGACTGGACAACGTTAAGCGTCAGCGTGTCATGTACATCGAACAACCGACCCGGGTTGTCTTCCCGGTAGGTCACCGATGATGCAACCCAATTGTCGTTTTGGGGTCGGCCGATTAACCGCATGGTTTGTCTGACAACCTTAAACGGGTCATCGTCATACAAAACAACAGTGCCGGCAGCCAACAGCCCGCGGGCTAACTCTGGGTTCGTCAGTTCGAAAACTACACCAGAGCCAGCAACGCGGATTGAATCCCCGGAAACCAATGGTATCGGGGTCTGTACCATATCAGGCCTGCACGTATTCCGTGATGACCATTTCGATGGTCCTGCCTGCGGCACCCGTATAGTCCAGCGTCAGAACCGGCTGACTGGGCGACGGCACAGCCCATGCATCCGAAGCCTTGACACCGGACCGGGTCTGGCGGGCGAAGTCGATTTCCAGCATGCCCGTCTGCACCGACTTGTAGCCACGCACGCGGGCGCGCAGTGCACGCGCCGATGACTGGACGCGGGTATCGATACCGTTGGACGCGGTGACCGAATTGAGGCACGCGTCGGTTGCGACACCGTTGTCGGCGGTGAAAAACTTGATGGATCGGATGGCGTTCGAAGCTGGCAGATTGATCTGATAGTTGGAATTCGAGTTCGTGGCGCTGATCGTCTGCGACGTGCGCTTCACCACGAATTTCGGCATCGATGCTGCGGGATCCATTTCCGTGCACAGGTTCAGATCCGTGTTCAGCGTCAGGTTGAAAACCGTCGGGACGCTCGCCACATTGGTGAAACAGTCCGACCAGTTGCCAAACGTCACCTTGAGTTCCACGATGGAGAAACCGCGGACCCGCAGATTGGAATCCTTGGGATTGATGCCGTCGAATTGCATCAGATCCACGAAAAGCTGGGCACTCAGAGTGCCGGCGGCATTCGCGGCCGGTGCGGTCATCGTCTGGTCAGCGCCACCACCGCTACCTTCGAAGGTGCGATCGCTCGCGACACCGAACGCCCAGCCGGGAGCGGACAGAACCGTGATCTTGCCGTCGCAGATGAGTTCCACGCGCTTGATGAGGGCTTGCGCCTTGAGACTGGTCAACGACCCCGCGGCACCGGCCGGGTACGTGAACGTGCCCGACAGATCGAGAATCACCGTTTCGATATCGGCCATACGGGGAAGCTCGAGCGTGACCACGCCGCCGGGGACGAATGCTGCGGAACGATTGAATTGCTGGGTACGAATTTGTGCGGACATTTTGGTTCCTTGGAGTTACAGGTAGAAATACGCGGCGACGGCCAGCGCTGCGGGGACGATGTAGGCGGAGTTCGGCAAATTGTCTTTGCCGGTACCCAGACCCATTTCAGGCAGGCCGATGATGGATGGGACCGTGTCCAGCGTATTCAGCGGTCCGGTCAGAATGTCATTCTTGCGGCACAGGTAGACACCCAGCACGCCGCCGGCCGTCATCACGGCAAGGGATTTCAGATCAGCGGCCATACAGACCCCCACTGGTCAGACGCATGTAGGCCAGCACGGCCAGCGTAGCCGCGCCAACGATGGCGATGGTTTTCACGTCAGGAATCATTGTGTTGATTTCCGTTTAGTAGGTGTGGGCGGGGAAGGAACCCTTGGGACCGATGATGTGCGTGGTGCGCACAATTCCGGTAACGACGATGCCAATGACCGCACCTTGTGCGAGCAACAGGCCGTAAGTTTTCAGCATGCCAATCATTTCAAACCCTTGTCAGTAAAAACATTTCCGCGGGTATAGGCCGCGTGCCCGGACACTACGTGCAAGTAATCCCCTGCATCTAGTTTTTCTTCGCGCAGATCGTGTCCAAAATCTGCGCCGATGTTGCTCAAATCCGAGGTGGTCAGGCGGAAAATAAAGGCCTCTCCGCACTGGTTGCGCACACTAGGGGCAATCAGCATCGGCCGCTGTGTGATGACAAATAATTGCCACCCGTAGTGACGTCCCCGTGTCGCAATCCAGAAGTTTTCAGGCATTCGAAGCGAGAATATGTCAGCGGCCTCATCGATGAATATCTTACAGGCACCACAATCATCACTGCCGAGAAAATCGACAAACTCAACAGGATCAGAAAAAACCAGCGCATTCTCGCCCCATCCTCCGCCTTTGGTTTCGGTTTCTACCGGGTCATAAACCACGACGGGAATTCTGTGCGCACAAAATGCGCGGGAAAACATCCGTGCCGCAGTGGTTTTACCGCTCATTGTCACACCCGTGAACAGGGTGTGATTCAAAGCGCGCTTGTGACGCGGTTTCATTTTCCGACGCGTGCCCGCAGCACAGCAAAGCGATCTTTGCACCACTGCACGACCTTGGAAAACTTGGACTGCGTATTTTCGTGCGCCAGACGCGGGACCGCGTAGCCGGTCACGGCCAGAAACAGAGCCATTTCCGGGGACACGTTCAGGCCGCCCTTGGAATCGAGGTAGATTTTCGTTGCGTTCGTGAGGTTCCGTGCCTCATCCTTTTCCGCGGCCCATTCGGGACCGACCACTTTGGAAAGCACCGTCGTGCATGTCATCACAATCATGGCCGCAGCTTCGCGGCTGTTGATCGTGGTGTTTGCCGGTCCGGTCTGCGGGGATGCGCTGGTGGTTTCGCCAGCCGGGGCAGCGCTGACAGGCTCGCCAAAAAGATCGGTTTCCCCTGCACCATCCGCAACGCCATAAACCGGCACACTTTTGCGGCCGCCCTTACCGCGCTTGAGTGCGTAGCCCTTACCACCAGCACGCATCCGCGGCGTGCCGTCCGGGTTGACCGCGTGAATGGTCGGGTCGAATCCGACGTACTGACCGATGGATTGCGCGACCGCATCGGCCACGGGGTCCGCAGTTCCTGCCGGGGTTTCTGCCACGGTTTCCGGGGCTGATAGGCTTTCGCTATCGGTTTCACCGGCCGATTGAATTTCGTCGGGAAGTGCTGGAACCCCTTCGGATTCGGCGGCACCAGACGATAATGGAAGATCAACGGATGCAACGGGACCGGACATGGCACAGACTCCAAAAGTGAAAAAGCTGACGAACGCGGATCGGCTTAAAACGCTTCAAAACCATGGTTTTGTTTCAAAGTCGGTTAAGACTTTTAACACCACGGTTCGTAAAACATGGGCTGATTTTAACGACACGTTTCCGAAAGGTCGGCTTTTTCCTAATTCCGTGTTATTAAAAGGGTCAAAGGCAGTTTTAAAGGCCGCAAAGTCTGTAAATATGCTAGTAATCGGCGACCGCATCGTTTACCCAGCCGCCAACACAAAAGTGACGGTACGGGAAACGAAAGATAAAGTTATCTTTTACCAAAAGAAACCGTCTGGGCATCGGGATATTATCGTGCTAGGAAAAGATGGTAAGCATATTAAGGCAGGCCTAGAGTACGCGATGAAATTTAAAAATCGTGCTGGTAAAAAGCATTCGTTTGGTTCGCTCAAAACCCATAATATCGTGACAAAGGGAGGGGAGGTTCATGCCGGGTTTGTGCGAGATGTTGCCGTGACATTCACCAGCCCGATGGACGCGCTAAACGAAGACAGGTATTCCAAGGTTAAAGAATTCATCGACCCGGCAGATTATTTCGACGATGAAGATTCATTCTTCAGTGCGGTCACAGAGTCAAACGGTATTGCCGCGCTGATACTCACAGAGTTTTAATATGGCGCGCAAACCGGCACCAATCGCAGCGCTAGACATTGAGACAACACCCGGACGGTACGGGTTCCGCCCCGTGCCGATTTGCGTGGTGATTGTCTGCGAGTCGGAGCGATGGGTATTCCGCCATTGGGGTATCGATTGCATCGAAAAGGCGCAAACCTTTTTAGCCGCCCGCCCTACAAAGGGGCGCTTATTAGCACACAACGGGGGTAAGTTTGATTTTGGATATTACACGCACGGAGAGGGTAAGAAGCGCGTAATAGGCTCGCGTTTATTAACGTCCGAGGTTTGTGGCTGGAAAACCTTAGACACCATGTTACTCATGCCGACGGCCCTTAAGAATCTGGGGCATGGTGGGGAAGAAAAGGGTGAGATGCGCCTAGAGTGGCATACCCTAGACGCGGAACCAGAACAACAGGAATACATACTCAAATATTGTGAGCAGGACTGCCGGGTATTGTTAGCCGCATATAAACGATTCTGCAAAGTGTTCACCGGGGATGAAAATAAACCTTGCAAGGATACTGCCGCGTCAAACGCGTTTAAAGCCTTGCAGGCCTATTACCCAGACCTACCGCCGACCGCGTGGAAAACATCCAAGGCATTCGATTCTAGAATGCGACCATACTATCATGGCGGGATAGTTAATACGTTCGGTCCTGCCCGTGATATGACAGGTGAATACACCATGGTGGACGCCAATAGTATGTATCCCGGGGCAATGAAAAATTTTAATCATCCCTGTTCTAATCGCGTGGTTGACATAATCAACCCAAAAATAACAAAAGATGGGCAGTTAAAAGGCTACGGGGACAAACTGTTTTTTATTTCCTTTGAGGGGTATTCGTCGATACTCCCGCACGTAAAAGAGAATGGCGGATTAGAGTATGACGTTACGGGTGTGTATTACGTGACGTGCCACGAACTACAAGCCGCTATGCGGCACGGTATGGTACGGATCGATAAAATATTATCTGCCGTGTTATTCCAAGACTCTACAAATATGGGTGCGTTCGTTGACGATTATTATGGGCAGCGACGGGCGGCACAATCTAAGGGGGATGCTGCAGAGTATTGTTTTAAAATCGTGTTGAATAGCGCATACGGCAAATATGGGATGGACCCGGACAATTATTCAGAGATTATATTTTGTCTGCCGGGCTGTCCGCCAGAAGATGATGACGCGGAAAAATATACCCCATGGAAATTTAAGGGCTGGACCAGTGACGACTTAAACCAAATATGGGAACGCTCGAAAATAATCACAGACAACGATTTAAATTACGTGAATGTTGCGACTGCGGCGAGTATCACGGGAGCCGCACGCGCAACCCTGATAGACGCTATCGGCGCAGTATTAGCCGCAGGTGGTACGGTGCATTATTGCGATACCGACTCGATCGTATTTGAAGGTGAAGCGACGATGCAGCTAGGTAATAAACTAGGCGAATGGAAAGTAGAATGCTCGATTGACCGGGTAATTATTGCTGGGCCGAAACTATATGCATTCGGGTTGCCCGTATCTATACCCGATGGGTTCTGCGGTCCGATGCGGCCCAAATGGAAAATTGCTGCAAAGGGTGTTCGTGCCAGCGCTGAACAAATTGAAGCGCTGGTCGCCGGCGAAAACGATCTGGTGTATCACCCGGACATGGGATCGTTCGACGTGACCGGGACATACCGCACAGTGCGGCGCACCATCAAGACAACCAGCTTGCAACGATAGGTTTTCCCTATCTGGGCGATAGGCAAATTCAATCGATGGAATCGCTCAAGTGCCCGCACAGACCGACGATAATCTAGTCATGGCGGCACGGTGCTGCTAACGGAGTCAAAAATGTTCGTTCTCAAAGATGCTGCAAAATCCCTGTATATCGCGATGGCCCATAGCGATGCTGCAATCGACTTGCATAACCGCAACGTTATCGAAGAAGATGCGATGACGCGCAAACTGTACGCCTACGCCTACAGTCTCCCCTTCTGGGCCACCATGCCCGCGGTCACGTCCAATCAGACGTTTGCAGACCTGATCGAGTTCACAGAAGCTATGGATATGCTGGTGGTCCCGGAATCCATGTTTTACAAACTGGAAAACGCCTATAGCTACGCGCTCGGCACCGCACGCCGTGACGATCCTAGCTGCGTGCGCCAAAAATAAATTTTGAAACGGGGCTAAAGTTTGCCCCGGTTTGTACGATAATCTAAGCATGGGCTGCAAGGTGTGGCCCGCAACAGGAGTTAGAAATGGTTATAGTCTCGATCCACAATCGTGGAAAATTCGGCTGGTGTATTCGTCAAGGTGGCGTTGACATCATGCAGTTTTCCACAAAATTTCAGGCAATCGAGTATTGCCGTGCCAACAAGTGGTTTTACACCAGCGATCTGTGACGGAAAATCTTCTAACCCTGCGAGTCAGGGTTAGGGGGTCAATCCTGACCACTACCCACAACGGAGTTTAAAATGTCCAAGATCATCGTTCGCAAAGTTTCGACCACCATCCCCAAGTCGGAAACCGCCGCCGTGCGTCTGAAGCTTCTGACGGACCAGAAGGCCCGGCACTATGTCTGCCGCGTGGCGGGCGTGGCGGTCGGCATCAAGGAAAACGTGCACCCGCAGTACGGCATCTCTTACGGTCTGGTTGGATCGTTTGCGAAGATCAACCCTGACGGCTCGCGAGAAGACGCCCCCGTGCTCTGGACGACCGAAAGCCTGATTCTTCCCATCAAGGCGGCACTGGACAACGGCGCAGCATCCGTGCAACTGATGGCCGATATCTGGGCCGTCTACGCCGAAAAGGGTGCCACGGGCTTTCAGTACGTGCTCGAAACGCACGGTGAAACCGCAGCCGATCCTCTGGACGCGCTTCTGGGAAACGCCCCGGCAATGCCCATGCTGCCCGCCCCGGAACCGGCCGCCGATACCGCGACCGTGACCGCATCATCGAAGACCAAGAAGGGCTAAAGTTCCCCCAGTGGTGAACCGATAAACAAGGGGTACCTAGACGGTGCCCCTTTTACTTGGAGTACACAAGATGACTGTTTTTCTTACCCTGTTCATGATCGTGATTGCGTGCCTTCTGGCGCTGCTATGGTTCCACGCGATGGATACCAGCGCAGATTTGCAGCGTGCAAAACTACAGTTGGCAGCGTGGCAACGTGTCGCCGATGCCCGTGCTGCCCACCTACAAGCCCTGAACGATGACGCGCTGGCATGCGCCCGCAAGTCGCTCGCATCGTCGAAAATCTGCATGGAACGCACGGATTCCTTTCTTGCTGGTGCTCGCAAGCGCCGTGACAGGGGTTGATATGGCTGACATCAACGACAACGACGGTGCCATGGGCGCCATGTTCGAAGAGTGGGACCATGTGTACTTACGGGTCGAAACGCCGACCAATGCGAAGACGTGCAACGGGTGTGCGTTTGAGCGTGACATATACAAGTGCAGACAGGCGCCGGCGTGCTGCATTCAGGGGACACTTGGCATGCGGCCGCTGCACTTCATCTGGATAGTGAAAGCATGACGACCAGAACGAACGTGTTTGAAATAGCCCCGGGTCGGTGGGAATTGCGGCATGCTGGGCGGCGTATGTATGGCGGACCGCTTAGATTGTGCATAGGGCATGCCTACTACTCGAAAGAGATGACAACGCCACACCAGTACCCGATGGTCTGGGTGCCAGATCGCCCGCCCCGATCGGTGGCGTGACCTAGCCCCACTGTTACACCCACACCCCTTGACAAT
>ERZ650310.642-NODE-642-length-10395-cov-4.650290_pt1 | contig 10395 bp, 3 predicted proteins | sample MGYA00376246_ERZ650310 | MGnify/ENA primary metagenome ERZ650310 (study PRJEB26733, sample SAMN07839286) | wastewater metagenome | biome: small river; feature: stream; material: water | place: USA: North Carolina | collected 2016-03-01 ...
ATGGCTAGAAAACCCGATGACGAAATTGATTTTGATTTCGATAATTTCGATTTTGATAACTTTGATGATAATGGTGATGGTGGATTCCCTGATCAACCCAAGGGTAAAGAACGCTCGCCTATTATGAAATTAATGGGGAGCATGGCTAGCGGTATCCACTCCAACATTACAGATCCTACAAATCAAGCGCGGTATATTAAAGAAGCGCTTCCAACGGGCTATCAGCAAGCATTTGATATGGCAGGCGCCACAGTCTCTACTGTAAAGTCACTATACGATAACGCTGCAAAAGAAGCAAAACCCGTTATTAAAGAAACTAAAAAAGCATTACGCTTATTAATGCCTGCGGTTAAAACCGTTACACCTAAACGGTTAGGAAATGCAATTGAGGAATGGAGTAAAGAAGAATCACGTGTAGGTTCCGATATGCCCGATCCTGAAGAATCTGAAATTGCAATGACATTGGGTAGTATCTTTAATACCCAAATGGATGAGCAACGTAAGATGGCGCAGGAAAGTGAAACCAAACAAGAACTCCGTGATATGGTGTTAACCAAACAAGTCACGGGTTCTAACAATACATTAGCTAGTATTGAGAAAGGAATTTTAAAATTAGTTTCTTATCAAGACCAAGTTAATGCTAAGGTTCAACAAAAATCATTAGAGCTACAATACCGACAATACTTTGCAACACGTAAAGCATTAGATATCCATCAACAAATGCTAGAGTTGTCAAAAGCGTCTTATGATTCCATTATTAAAAATACCGCTTTACCAGAAATTGTTAAAGTTCAAAACAGTGAAATGGCCGAGAAGATGCTAAAGGAGAAATTCTTTGGTGCTGTAACGGAGCCAATGTCACACTGGTTTAAAGGCATTGGTCGACGTATTGTTAACAAATCCAAGGGTCGTGTAAAAGATTTCTTTGGTGATGTAGGTTCTACCATTAGCGATATTGTCATGATGGGTGAAATGGTTAATGAACAAGTGCAAAATGGCGAAGGCATGGGTGGTGGATCAGCAGGCGATATGGGTCGTGATTTAGTAGGCGGTGCCGCAGGAGGCGGGTTAGTGAATTGGTTAGCGGGTAAAATTGCTAAACCTATTCGTAAACGCATGGAGGAAAATGGTAAACACGCTTCAAACTCCATGGCATTAATGCGCTTCTTCCAAGACATGCCGGGCTTTGTTAACGAATGGGCACAATCCAATACCGATCAAGGTGGTATGATTGGTGGGTTTTTGGATTTCATGAAAGATGCCGTTGGCACCAACGTACGATCGGATCGTGTTCAAAACTCCATGGTGGATAGTTTAGATCAACACCAAATGTGGACATTGCAGAATAGTAAAACGCTTAATGAAGTTATTCCCGGATGGCTTGGACGCATTGAGCGTAACACACGGATGACCGCTACTAAGGGTAAAGATAAGGAAATGCTGAAATTCAATTTTGATACTGCTGACTTTGAAACCGTCGGTAGCATGAAAAAGAAAATTGGTAAGAAGATCTTTAAAGAAGCGGATATCAAGACTATTAATGAAAACGCAATGAAGATTGTTAATAAGATTGATCCCAAGGATGATGCAGGTAATTACAAATTAAGTGCTGATGCCCGTAAAGCACTACTTTCATTTGTGGTATCTAAAGCACATGACCGTAAACAATTCAATATGGGTGAGTTAGCAGCGGATGCATTACCACCGGACATCCCTATCCAGTTCCATGATGAAATTCGTGAGTTAGTACGTGATAAGTTTGATTTTGATCCAGATTCACGTACCGATATCCATGGTCGATTTACCAATCCATTAGGACCATTCCGTCGTGACGGTGGAACTAACCAGCAAGACCTTAAAGCAATCAGTGATGATTTCCGTGGGTTACAGCAATGGTTCCCCGATATGATGGAGAAGATTCTACGTGAAGCACGCTTAGGTAACATTGCGCTTTTACGTGAAATGAACTTGGTTAAGCAAGGTGACGATGGCGAGTACGACATTAACTACGATGATTTCTTAAAGTCTATTGAAGACCCAAGTGTTATGCCGCATCATGCGCGAGGTGGTTTACTCTACCGTGCTAAAGGTGGTGGTACGGGTACGGTGGGTAATCGTGTTAAAGCAAGAATGGCTAACCGCTTTAAGAAACAGAAGGGTAAGGTAACAGGACCCGGTGGTAAGACAGATGACAAAGTACCTGCTATGTTATCCGACGGTGAATACGTTGTTAATGCAGATTCTGTAGCACAACCCGGTGTGTTATCACAACTACGCGCTATTGATCGTATTGGTGATCTACCTAGTAGTGTGCAAGAGTCTGGTACTAATGACTATGCTAATGCGGACATTGCTACGGTAGAAGCCGCTGTAGATGATTTAAAATCAGTGACTAAAACGGGTGTAGATTTAACTAACGAGTATTTACTCGATATTAGATCCATGGTAAAGTTATTGACTGAAAAATCATTTGTATCAGTAGGTATACCAAATATGCCTGATCTAAACATTGAGGGAATGCGGGCTAAAGGAAAGACTGCGTACAATCGTGTGATGGGTTGGTTTAAGAAAGGCATTAAAGCAGGTTATGATACATCGGGTAAAATTACTGGTACAGCCGGTAGTTTAATCAAAGGCGTATACGGTGCGGGTAAATCGCTTTTCGATATGGGTAAAGACTTCTATAATGAAAAGAAAGCCGAAGCCAAAGACATTTATGTTAATGGACGCCGTGAGCCTGTGATACTGTTACGGGATATTGAAGCGGGTAAGTACTTTGATAAAGCCACTAAAGCAGTCATTAAATCTTTTGAGGATATTAAAGGTGAAGTGGTTGACAAAGATGGTAATATTATTTTATCGCAAGCGGATTGGGTTAAAGGATTACACAACCGTGGTAAATCCATTTTAGGATATATCAGCGATAAGATTAGTAAAACATGGAACACTGCGGGTAATATTGCAGGCTTTGTACCAACTTTTGCTAAGAGTAGTTTTAATTACGCACGGGATCTATTAGACGGACCTATGGATATTTACGTGGGTGATGAAACCACACCTCGGATTAAGATAGCGGTATTCCAAGCAGGTGGTTACATCTCCAAGAAGACAGGGAAACCTATTCAGTATTTAAGTGACATTGATGGCATTATTCTGGATACAGAGCAAAATGTTGTCATTAGCATGGCTGATATTGAAAAAGGATTAGTCGATGTGAAGCGCCAACCCATTAAAGGATTGTCTAATCGCATCAAGTCAGTCTTAAGTGATACAACCAAACTACCGGGTAAGGTCTTTAAATTCGGTAAAGAAACGGTTGAATATGCTTTTGGTAAAGGGCAAGCGTTGAAGGATTATCTATTCCGCCCTAATGTGCCTACCGAAGCTAAAGATGAAAATGGAAATATTATCCAAGGACCAAACCTACCCAATCAAACACCGGGGTTAATAACTCGAATGATGAATCGTATTGGTGGTAAGGGTACGGGTACAGTAGATCCAGTGACTGGTGAGAAATCAAAAGAGGATTGGTTGGTTGAAATCACTGATCGCTTGGATGACGTATATGATCTTTTAGATTGGCGTTTAAATGCAATAGTAAAACGGATGAGTACTAACGCATTGTCGCCTGACGAAGAGGGTCTAGATGGGGCTATACCGCCGTCTCGTCGTCGTATGGGTATCAAAGGTAAGTTGTTAGGCTTAAAGGATAAAGCTTTTGGAAAATTAAAACAACTGAAGTCCTTTGTCACGGGTAAATTACCCGGTATGGATACCATAAAAGGATTTATGAGTGGTGCTAAAGATAAGATTACGGGCGCAGCAATGCTTGCCAGTGGCTTACTAGGCAGTAAACTTAAATCGGGTAAAGAACTGGTTGGCGATATCATTGATAGCGTTACTGGTAAAGTAGCCCTTTCATGGAAGAAATTAAAGGAAGGTAATTACATTGACAAGATCACTGGTAAAGTGATTGAGAAATGGGAAGACATCTCGGGTGATATCGTGGATCGCTGGGGTCGTTTAGTGGCTTCCGCTGAAGACTTTAAAGCACGGTTTATGGATGAACATGGTAAACCATTGAAGGCTAAGTTCTTAGAGAAGTTATCTAAGTTGAAAGACGGCGCTAAAGATGCGTTTGCTAAATTCACTGGATATGCTACACTTACTAAAGCATTAGGTTTAAGCAAGCTTCGCTCATTACGTGAGAAAAGCACTAACTTAATTGCCAATGGTGTCGAAGGTATTAAACTGTACTGGAAGGATCTTAAGGCAGGTGAGTACTTCGATCAACTAACTGGTAAAGCCATTAAGTCATGGAAAGATATTAAGGGTGCTGTCGTTAATAAATCCGGAGAGATTGTTCTGAAACTAGAAGAATACATGGCTGGATTAAAAGACGAGGAAGGAAAGTCTATCGGTAGTCGTGCTCTTAGTAAACTAGGGAAAGGTTTTACCACTATTAAAAACTTTGGGAAAGGTGTTTTAGGCGGGATTAAATCGGGTATTGGAAATGGCATTGATTGGCTTGGGGATAAAGCCAGTGGTGCTTTAGATTGGATAAAAAATAAAACGGGTATTGGTAAAACTAAGGATGGTGAAGAAGGTAGTGGTTGGTCATTTGGACAGGGTAAGGTAGTAGATCGATTGGATAAGATCTTTGCTTTATTAGATGCCCGTATGAAGAAACCAAAATCTGCTAAGCTAGGGGATACTGATGGCGATGGGGATATGGATAACTCTATTACCGATATTCGTGCTCGTGATGCAGCAGCCGATGCAGCAGGAGAGAGCAAAGGAATGTGGGGTAAGTTTATGGATAAACTTAAGGATAAAGGCAAAGCAGCAGCCGAAACAGGTGGCGGGATATTTGATAAAATCAAAACCATGTTACCGGGTGTAATGGGTGCAGCAACTACATTGGTGGGTACGTTAGGGAAAGTATTAGGACCCATTGGTACTTTGTTAGGTAAGTTACCTAAAGGAATAGGTATGCTGGGTGGATTAGCAACTGGCGCTGCATCCATGGTAGGTGGGTTAGTAACCGGTGCAGGCTCTATGCTAGCTGCGGGTGCTACGGCGGTAGCGGGTGCTGTAACATTACCAGGATTGTTGATTGGTGCGGCTGTAGTAGGAACGGCTTATGTAGGATACAAGATCTTCCAAAATTACAACAAGGAGGAAAAACCCATCACCACTTATCGCATGGCACAATACGGATATGATGTCGATGATAAGGATGAAGTAACCGCTATTGCTAACCTAGAGGAAGCATGTAAGTCTATTGTGAAAGTCGATAAGAATGGCGCATACCTTTCAAAAGGAAAAGATGCGGGTGAGTTCTTAAAGATTTTCAATGTTGACCCTGCTAACAAGGATGACTTAGAGCATTGGATAACATGGTTTAAATACCGTTTTACACCGATTTACTTACAACATGTTTACCAGACTTATTTGGTTAAAAAGAAAACGGATCTTTCTTTACCAGATACCGCCTTTACCAGTAAGGAACAAAAAGCCTATCTGAATAAGGTTAATATGGCTAATAAGAAGCCTAGTCCGTATGATACCATGGCATCACCATTCCCAAGTGACAGTGAAGTTGATTACGATGCAGACGATGTAAAAGATGCATTTGACGAAGCTGTAGATTGTGTGGAAGATAATGCTGATAAAACAGATTCTAAACAGGCTACACAAAAAGATGTTAAAAAATCTTTGATTGAAAGATCCAGAGACGTATTTAGCAACTTTAGTAAGTCTATTAAGGACAAGTATGAGTCAGCCATTAATTTCACCTCTAACATGATTGAAAAAGGTGTGAAGGGTTACGACAGTGCCGTAAATACCGCGTCTAGCGCCATAGAAACTGGTGTAAAGACATATAAAACGGCGGTTGATATAACTTCTAAAGGAATAGAAAAAGGTGTAGAGACATACGACAGTGCCGTAAATTGGACATCTGAGGCCATTGGGAAAGTGGCTAAAGCTGTGATGGGTGCTGGCAAGGGGTATACCGATATTGTGTTTGGCGATGGTACTGCTACACATCGTGTTGGTAGTCGTAACTGGCGTAACAACAATCCGGGTAATATTGAATATGGTAAGTTTGCTATTTCCATGGGTGCAATTGGTGGTGATGGTAGATTTGCTGTTTTCCCAACATATGAAGCCGGTAGAGCTGCTAAAGAAAGACTTATATTTAGCGGCAAAAGTTATCGCGATTTGACGTTATCAAAAGCTATTGCAAGATATGCACCAGCTTTTGAAAATGATACACAGGGATATGCGCGTAATGTTCTTGCGGCTGTTGGTGGTCTAGATCAACCGATGAAACAATATACCGCTGCTGAACGCTTGCAAATTTTGGATGCTATGCAGAAAGTGGAAGGGTATAAAGTAGGTAAAGAATCTGTAATTCCAAATACAGGTCAAAAAATTGCAACGGGCGTACTATCTGTTAAACCTAGTAGTCAGGCCAGTGCTACACCAAGTAATAACACGCCTACCGTTAAGCCAGTAGCCGGATCACCAGATAAATCGATTGGTGTTTTAAAACCGTCCGCTACCCCGGCTACCGCAGCAGTAACCAAAACACCCGATAAGAAATCTGCGTTAGATGCATACGAGACTGTTAAAAACAAAGAGTCTCAACAAATGGCTATTCAACAAGCCAACATCAAACGTCAAGATGATATGGATACAGCGACTAAGTCTAATGCATTAGCCACTGATATTCTTCAAAAACAACTGGACATTCAGACTAAAATGAAAGACGGCGTCTTAGATGTTCGTGCTATTCTTTTACGTATGGAAAAAGCCGGTGGTAAAATAGGTGAGACATCTAGCAAACCGAATGATTCTAAGACACGTGAGAATGAAGTTCTAAGAGCTTCTGAGGCACGTCCTTTAGAAAAACCTCCGGTTAGCATGTCTCGTTAACCCCTTAAAGGGTGGCCACAACGGCTACCCTTTAATAGGAGATCATGATGTCTGATTTTATTGGCTCCCCTCGTGCTAGAGAACTACGCGATTCTGAATGGGTGCGTACATCGTTCCTATTAGCAGAAGATAATATAACAGGTAAGACAGATGCCGAACGGGCTGACTTATTACAATGGCGTCTAGAAACCAGTGCTAGTCAGAAATGGACTAGTAGTCGCTTAGGTGGTAACTTTTCAATTAATACCATTCCGCAATATACACGGTATGCGGACATACGAATTCGCGGATTATCTGCTGAAAATAATCAAATGGGTCGTTTTCATAGTGAGCAAATGGATGACTCTGCACAAATTATCCATTTACAGTTTGGGCAAGCAGAATATAATGGCATGCTTTCTTTCTTTACCAGTTTCTTTGATGGTACTGCCAGTGTGATGGCATCTGAAGGTCGCGGGACTATTCTCTATTATTTAGGTCGTGCAGCGGGGCTAGTCGTTTCATTAGCAACTATTGTACGATTTCCAACATTTATCATGGCGGGTTTTGCTGCTAAATTTTTATTAGGCTCGCCCTCAAGTAAATATTATTACATGGTTGCCAGAATGCCATTGTATTGGAACCGTGTTAATCTAATTGCTAACCATCTAGCCGTTAATATGGGCTTAGTCCCACGTGTATGGGATAGTGAAACGGGTGCTGCTGTTCAGGATAAAACATTGCCTGCAACAGATAGTTACGTTCAATATGCTTATCGTAATGCCCCTGATATTTTTAATAATGATGGCGGTATTAATATCTATGCTGTTGCAAACAAAGCACAGCGTATTGCAGATAAACGTTATTTGCAAATGATTAAAGAAGCCGAGCTATCCACTACCACGCAAGATTTAGCAAATCGTTTACGTAAGTTTGCCGCTACACCTACACGGGGTGCATCACCTAGACCCTTTAATGAGTATTTGGAAAAATACCATACGAGTGTTGTAGGTAATATGGCTAATCGTAGACAAGACAGTGTTACTAATACGGATGTCACTGAATTGCAAACCGCTGAACAAGCAGAAGGTACTGAAACTAAACCTGATAATAAAGCCACTAACTTTGGTAGCGTTAGACCTAAGTTTCTACCCGAGGCAGTTCAAGGTGCTGCCGATGCTATTACGGGTGCAGCGGATGCAGTAGCAGAGGCATTAGTACCGGGTTATGGTAACAATGCTGGCTTCTGGGACTACTGGGTTGCTAACCGCCGTGATGGTAGTGATTTTGTATCGTTCCGTGTAGACTATCAAGGTACAGTCCAGGAGTCCTTTACTAATGGTGTACGTGAATCTGATATTAGTCAAAAGTTTAACGGCTTTTCAAATACGGCACGTAATGCACGGTTTACGTTTAGTGAGGGTAAAACAGGTATTGCACCACTGGATTGGGCTACAGGTGCGGTAACAGATTTGTTTGCAGGGGCTTTAGACGGGATTCACATGGGTGGGTTATTATCATTAGCAGGCAGTGCTTTTGTAGATATTCCTAAACACTATGAAAACTCTACAGTTTCTTTACCAACAACATCATATACCATTGAACTGCGTACACCTTACGGTAATCGTTTATCACGGTATATGAACTTATATGTTCCACTGGCATGTTTGTTAGCAGGTATGTTACCTATATCAACAGGTAAACAAAGCTTTGCATCACCTTTCCTTTGTAACTTGTTTAGTCGTGGTAGAGCACAAATCCGTTTAGGGATGATGGATTCGTTATCTATTACTCGTGGCGTGGGTAATCTAGGATGGAATAAAAACAATGAATGCTTAGGCATTGATGTTAGTTTTTCTATTGTGGATTTATCTTCCATCATGCATATGCCTATCGACTCGGGTAGTCTACTACCATACAAGGGCGTTATGGATGAAGACAATATCTTTAATGATTACATGGCTGTATTAGGTAATCTCTCATTAGCGGATCAAACCTATCCGTTACGTAAACTTGCGTTATCGTTAACTCGTAAACGTGAGCAATATGATACGTTCTTTAGTAAAGCACATTTTGCTGGAGCTTTAGATAACTTCTGGCCAACCCGTGTGGTGGGTCAAATTACTGGCTTTGGTATGCGTGCCACTGAAAGAGCGCTTGGAAGATAGCAAAAAAAAAGAAGGGGTTTAAACCCCTTCTTTTGCCGTCAACCTAGCGGATGCTAGATTGATACGATGCGTTTGCCATAGGCTGTTAACAAGTCACGTGTAGGTTGCGATACCCACACTGGAATCCCGTAGGACTTAATGTCACCTGCTGCAAATGCCAATAACAATTTAGCAAAATCACGTACTGCTTTATTGCGCATACGCATAGCTTGCTCATCTTCCATTTTGAATTTGTATTCACCAAAATGATGCATGGAATAATCCACTGCAAACATATCTCTCAACCCGTCAACAGCTACACCTGCTGCCAATTTTTCGGCTTCAGTAGCATAGCCACCAACTAAAGAACCTTCACAACGGAACAGATTTAATACTAATGTGCTTTTCATGATAATGATCTCGTAAGTGTTTACTCTATCTTAATGAATACCGTGTGAGTGTAGAGCAGATACTCACACGGTAGGTGTTTAAAGGGGTAGGCCTGCTTCTTTACAGCAGGCCTTAAATGCATCAGAAAATGATTTACCGATGACCGAATAATGTAAATAGTTGGCAACCCATATATTGTCGACCACGCACATTACTTCGATCGGATAACGCTTTGGCATAATGCCTCCTGCTGTTAAGTTAATAGACCGTAGTATTTTCACCTCTTCAGGCAAATCATTTAAATATAGTAAATGAATAAACTATAATTTGCTTAGATAGCTTTATCTAAACATTCCTGCATGGCCAACACTTCAAACATGTCTAGGCCATATACAATTTCTGCCGACATCAATGCGGCGTTTAAAATGCATTGCATTAATACAGGGTCAGTATGTTCATAACCCCCTGCGTGTACTTTTAATGCACTTACCTCAGTTTGAACATCAGGTAAATATCGTTCTGCACGGGGTTGTGCGCTATCACGTTTCATTAACTGCAAACGCTTTAATGAGTGCACGAGAGATGCGACTGATTCGTAATGCGGGTGCTGTGTTATATCTTGCATAGGTCACCTGTTACTCTATCTTGAAAATAAATGAGAAGGTGTAGAGTAGATACCGTTCTCATTTTATTAATATATATCTGAGATTTATTGGAATCAGATATACGTAGTTTATACCAAATATTCTTTAGAATGAAAATCTGGTATATCATCAACGTTAAAACCAAACTCATCAGCACGCTGATTAATGCAGTGTTTAATTTGGTTTACAAATGTACTAAAATCGGGTACGGCATAGTCGTTCTCGATTAATTTATTGTAGACGTATTTACTGGCACTACCAACACCCTTTTGTAGAACGCGTTTTGTTGTACA
>ERZ650310.643-NODE-643-length-10394-cov-5.369765_pt1 | contig 10394 bp, 8 predicted proteins | sample MGYA00376246_ERZ650310 | MGnify/ENA primary metagenome ERZ650310 (study PRJEB26733, sample SAMN07839286) | wastewater metagenome | biome: small river; feature: stream; material: water | place: USA: North Carolina | collected 2016-03-01 ...
AGTTCAGACGTGTGCTCTTCCGATCTCATCCTAATATTGGTCTCTATCAAGATAAAGCAGATGCCTGTCCTAACTGTGGTGGTCATCACCTACAGCGACGAGGTTTCTCCTTTACTAATGCAGGTAAGTACCAACGATTCCAATGTACAGACTGTGGTACTTGGAGCCGTGGAAAGAAGAACGAAGGCGCTAAGAACATTCTAGCTGCCGCACAATAAGGAATATATGAATCTAAATGAATATCAAAAAGCAGCTATGTCCTTCCGTATGGATAGTGCATCTGCTCTTTACGCTATAATCAATCTAGGTGGAGAAGTTGGGGAGCTCTACTCTCTCCTTGCTAAATCTATTCGAGATGGTGCTAAAGAAGATTTTGAAGAACAAGTAAAGAAAGAACTAGGAGATGTATTGTGGCATGTAGCTGCAGTAGCTAAAGACTATGGCTTCACTCTTGATGATATTGCTGCTAGCAACATTGCTAAACTCTCCTCACGTAAAGCACGAAACATGATCTCAGGATCAGGCGACAACCGATAATATAACATAAAGGAACTATGACAAATACAGCATCCCTCCGCAGTCAATTGATTACTCGTCGCACTTACAATCGTCCATTGGATGAAAAAGGTGTAGTGTTTGAAACATGGGAAGAGACAGTAGCCCGTGTTATCGGCCATCAAGAATGGTTGTGGAAACGATCAGCCACTGGTGATATTAATAGTAGTGAGCTAGAAGAGCTTCGCTCCCTTATGCTAGAGCGTAAGGTTCTTATGTCTGGCCGTACTCTCTGGCTTGGTGGTACAGAGGTAGCAAAGCGACGAGAAGCCTCTCAGTTCAATTGTAGCTTCACACATGTAGAAACAGTGTATGACGTAGTAGATGTTCTCTGGCTGCTCATGCAAGGCTGTGGTGTAGGCTTCCGTCCTATTATCGGTCAGCTCACTGGCTTCCAGAAACCTATTAAAGATATTGAGGTTATTCGATCAACTCGTACAGATAAAAATGGAAAGCAAGACAACACAGAAACCTATGATCCAGACACAGGAGTTTGGACAATCCAAATTGGAGACTCAGCAGAAGCTTGGTCAAAGAGCATCGGTAAGCTGGTCTCTCATAAGTTTCCCGCCAATAAACTTATACTCGATTTTTCACAGATTCGACCAGCAGGAGAAAGACTAAAAGGATATGGATGGATTTCTTCCGGTGATGAAAGTATTAGTAAAGCATATCTTGCTATTGCCAATATATTTAATCGTCGTGCAGGTAGCTTGCTCTCTCGCATTGATATTCTTGATGTTGTCAATTGGTTGGGGACTGTGCTCAGTTCTCGTAGAAGTGCTGAGATTGCGCTATTTGAGGTGGGCGAAGATGAATGGGAAGAGTTTGCAGTAGCTAAGCGTGATTGGTGGATTAACAATGTACAGCGAGCACAGTCTAATAACTCCTTGCTGTTTAAGACTAAGCCTACTAAGCCAGAGCTGCAACACATCTTTGACTTGATGGTAGAGAGTGGTGGTAGTGAACCCGGATTTATTAATGGTCAAGCAGCTACTAAGCGAGCTCCTTGGTTTAAAGGCTGTAATCCCTGTGCAGAAATTCTGCTAGGTAATAAGAGTTTCTGTAATCTAACGGAGGTTGATGTTGCCAAATTCAAAGGAGATAGTGCCGGTTTACGACGCGCTATCTATATTGCTGCAAGAGCTAACTACCGGCAAACCTGCGTCAATCTTCTTGATGGCATCTTGCAGGAAGCGTGGCATCTCAATAATGAGTTCTTACGACTCTGTGGAGTTGGCCTCACAGGAATCGTTCGTCGTCCTGACCTCCATGCCTACGATTACGCTGAGCTTCAACGAACAGCAACGTCTGGTGCTTATAGCATGGCTGACGAGTTGGGACTTCCACGGCCAAAGAATATCACTACCATTAAACCAAGCGGTACGCTCTCTAAAGTCATGGATACGACGGAAGGAGTACATAAACCTCTTGGTAAATACATCTTCAACAATGTAAACTTTGGTAAGTATGATCCTCTGGTTCCTCTGTGTCGTTCAGCAGGATATAAAGTAATTGACAATCCAGTTGATCCTTCTGCTGTATTGATTACGTTCCCAGTTAAATGGGATGATGTTCCTTTTGATCGTGTAGTTAAGAATGGCATGACGCTAGAGGTTAATCTAGAAACTGCTGTATCTCAACTAGAGCGTTACAAGATGTTGATGCAGAACTGGTGTCAACAAAATGTCTCAGCTACTATTAGTTATTCAGTAGATGAAGTACCAGATATTGTAGATTGGTTGATGAACAATTGGGATAACTATGTTGGTGTATCTTTCTTGTTCCGTGCTGATCCTACACAGACAGCTAAAGACCTTGGCTATCTCTATCTGCCACAGGAAGTAGTTACGAAAGAAGTGTATGAAGCATATGCGGCTGTTATTCAGCCTATTGAGTTGGATAAGTCTAACGATATTGATGCACCTATCGAAGATGATTGTGTCAACGGGAGCTGTCCAATTCGATGAGTCCCAACTTTACAAAAGTTGCTAGAGGAATTAATGTTCAACCTCTTAAGAGATATTTAAAAGAGAACTCTGTCTTGTGGGACTATAATACCATTAGGCAGGATTTTCCTAATAGCCCTCATATAGATACTAAATGTATTTATATTAGGGGCCCTATTGAATTCACTCCTGAAGAATATCAAGGCAATCTTTATGCAAAAGACTATGCAGCTCCCTTAGCATTAAGAGAAATGTTATACTATATGTTTAGCGATTTTAAACATTTAATTCCAGCAACTGAAATAGGTTATGTCCTTATTGTAAATCTTTTAGCGGGAGGAGAAGTATTTGAGCATACTGATGAAGGACGCTATGCAGAATACTATGACCGTTACCATCTTGTTGTCCAATCTTCTGAAGGGAATGTTTTTACTGTAAATGGAGAAGACGCTATTATGCGGGAAGGGGAAATATGGTCTTTCAACCATAGAGTTCCTCACTCTGTAGTGAACTTCTCTACTGAAGATCGTATCCATATTATCTTTGATGTAAAATAAAATAATGAAGCCTAAATCAAAATACCAAGCTAAAGTAGGAATTCAATTCAAGCCAATTGAGGCTATGAATGATAAACAATCAGACTATCTTTATCATCTACGACACTCACAGCAAACTGTTGTGATGGGTTGTGCTGGTACTGGTAAGACATACTTAGCTGCTGCTGTAGCTGCCAATCAGCTTAAGGGCAATCACATTAGTAAGATTGTTCTCACTCGTCCTAATGTCCCTGCAGGTAGGGGCTTAGGCTTCCTTCCAGGCACTATGGAAGAGAAGATTGGCCCTTGGGTTATTCCATTTACAGATGTTATTAAGGAGTATTTAGGTGGTGCTGCTTTTGATATTGCTATGCGCAATGGTAGTATTGATATCGTACCATTCGAGGTGATGAGGGGTAGGACATTTAATAATGCTTTCGTTATTCTAGACGAAGCTCAGAATACTCTTCCATCTGAGATTAAAATGTTCCTTACTCGTATTGGTGAGAACTCACAAGTAGTTATTAACGGAGACGTTAAACAGAGTGACTTGAAACAAAGCTCTGGACTAGCTGCTGTAGTGGAAATCATTAAGCGTCAAGGCCTTCCAGTTCCTATTGTAGAATTTACATCAGAGGATATTGTGAGGTCTGACATTTGTGCAATGTGGATTAAAGCGTTTGACTACGCTAATATCTAGATAATAAAAAACCCCCTTGGATTGCTCCTTGGGGGTTTCTATTTACTTCTTCTTCTTAGCTGGCTTAGCCTTAGCAGCTTTAGCTTTCTGTTTAGCTTCAACAGCATAATAGACTGCCTCGCCCTTCTTGGCGCCATACTCTTTCTTCATACTCTTCATCATACTTTTATTTACTGGCATTATTTCTTCTTTCCGTGATAACCTAAATGTTGTTTATTCTTAGCTCGGTTCTTAGACTTATCCATCACTTGTAGATTAGACGTACCGTTATGAGCAGTGTTCATATCTTTATGATCGACATCCTTCCCGTCTCCCTTCCTTACCTTACCAGCCTTCTCCATCTTAGCTCTAGCTGAATTACGCTGAGCTCGTCTAGTCTTCTGTTCTTCCGTAGCATTATAAGCTCGCTTACGTAAGGACTCAGGCTTGACATTCTTTTTAATCTCACCCTTCTTTGGCATACTCTTCCTTATTTAAATACTTTACTAACCAGTTCACCATCTCCACCGAAGATAGGAGGAGCTGCACGTTTAACCTTATCCATGAATGTTTCTTCTGGAGCTGGAGGAATCTTAGCAGCAACTGGAGCTTCCGTTACCTTCTGCTTCTTCTCCATATAGCCTTGTAGACGCTTCCAATAATTACGTGTCTCTTCTTTAGGAGCTTCCTCTCCAGCTAGAATTGCTTTACCTGCTACAGTGCCTCCATTGTAATGAGAAACCATAGCCTTAACATTCCCTTTGTATTGCTTCATCAGGTCTCTAAAATACTGTCCTGATGCGTCAATAGATGCTAGGGGATTCTTATAGTCATGAGGATAGAGCTTACGTGTACTGTCAATAAACTGCATTACACCTTTAGCTCCTGCTGAAGAAACTTGAGTAGTGTTACTACGCTCTCCTGCATTCTTAACTGCTTCAATAAATCCCCGAGGAAGATTATATCTCTCTTCCACCGTAGCTGCAAAAGCATCTAGCCTTGGATCATTATAAGGAATCTTAGCTAGTTCTTCTGGAGGAAGCTTAGCAAGCTCCTTCCAGCTTTCTGTCTTTGCTACTTCTGCCATATTATTCCTCCCACCAATTCTTTCCTGCTGGTGCAGCTGTAGTAGCAGGGGCAGGAGCAGCAGGGGTAATAGCTTGAGGAGATTCCTTCGGTGCAGCAAACATGCTTGGCAACAAGAGATGCTTATTAGCTTCCCAATATTTAGCATAGTCAGTAGTTCCTTCCATATGAGCACCAATATGAATTAGCTTATTGATTGCTTTCTGGGAGGCATTCAGATTGTTTACTACTTCAGCTTGGTTACGTCGTTCAATATCTAACGGCTGTGGTTGAGTTGGATAGATGGATTGCAAAGGCTTAGCAACGAAAGAAATACCAGCTCCTGTAAATTTCACATCTACAGAATCCTTCACTTCAATACGTGCAAAAGGACTTGGCTTACCTTGACGATCTAGTGGATTGAACAAGTAACCAGTTAGATTCTTATTCACGCCTTCAATCATTGTCTTCTCATAGCTAGCTTGGAATACTTTCTTAGCAGCTTGAGCAGCTTGAGCATCTAGCTTACCTGAATTAACAAGCGTAGCATATTCCTCAGAAGCTACAAAGTTAGCAAAACCAACCATCTTCTTAGGATCAACACCCCCATCTAAATACTTATTAGCTTGTGTAAGCAATTGATTGGCGCTATTGCTTGCTTGCGTAATAGCTACTTCCTTCTTATCAGCAGACTTACCAGCCATGTCTTTAACACCCTCACGTAACAAGGCAAGAGACTGTGGCTCAAGATTAGGATCACCTAATACTTGGGGAACAAATGTACCAGACTTAGGATCGGTACTAGCCATCATTGCCATAGCACGAATAGCTTCTTTACTCGTTCCTGCAATAATCGTAGGGCTATTAGGAAACAATTCATAAGCCAACACTGCAGCTCTAGCTTGAGGATCAGACATAACTACTAATTTAGATTTAGTAGTGATGGTCTTCAGTTGATTACTCAAATCCTCAGAAGCCATCTTAGGATCAAACAACGTATCTCCTGTAGCTTTAATATCTTTAAACAAAGCTTCAAAAGGAGCAGCCATTCCCGGATTAGTACGGGATACAGCAAGCAAGCCAGAGCTAATATTGCTATAGCGTTCCATGTTCAATGCACGAGCTTGATCTGGAGATATCTTACCAGACCTCACTTGCTTACCAAGATCAACCACAAAAGATTGATAGGCTTGCAGATTACTACCAGCAATGTTGTTGAGAGATTGAGAAGCCTTATCTTTCTCTTCCCGTGAATCAATGTCTGCATTATAAGTGCCCTGAGCACGCTGTTCAGCAGCAAGAGCCCTACGTTCAGTTAGTTCTTTACTAGCTACAACAGTAGCCTTGTGAGCCCTAATCTGTTCGGCTTCTGTTTCCTTACTCATTCCTGGGAAGAAAGTAAATCCAGCTTTAGAAGCATCTGATTTATCTTGCATGTATAGACTACGTTGTTCTTCGATAGCTTTTTGAGCTTCTCCAATTTCCGTATTACCTTTAAGAGCCTTGGCTTGTTTCTCAAAGTCTAGGGTGTATTCTGGATAGTTACTAGAGAACGAACGGAAGTTAGCACGGGAACGAGAAAGGGCTTCTGCAGGAGACATAGCTCCTTGTTCAATTGCTTGAGCAAAGTTGTTCTCCTTCTGTGTATAATCAGACAGAACTTTATTCTTCATTTCCTCTGCTGAGAATTTAGCTTTATCTTTCTCCGCTTTAGCGTAATCACCAAACGATTCAAAGATACTACTAGCAACTTTACCTAATCCAGAGATAGTATCTATCTTTTGAATAGGAGCCAGAGGCTGTGTCCCCGCCCCTTGCGGGGCAGAGAGTTGAGTATTACTTGTAAAATCAGCCAAAATTATTCCTTATCTATTTTATTTTCTAGGTTGATCCTATCGAGATCATCCATCATATTATTCAACTGTTGCTTCTGTTCATCAGTAATAGGAGCTTGTTTAACTCTATCTCGCATATTACCAATTGTAGGAACTTGAGCACCTTTGATAATCAAACCTAAGAGAGCTTCATCCTTTCCTTGCAAATCCATCTTCAATTGACTTTGGATAATCTGCATAGCAATTGGTTCATCTCCATAAGCTTTCAATGCCCATCCAGTAATAGAAGTGATTGTTCTATCGCTAGTAATCTCTTCGTTAAACTTATCGTAGTAGTAGCGTTTAATATCGTTATACGAACTAAGAACAGAGTCTTTATATTCTTTCGTATCTGTTGCAATAGCTTGAGACATCTTATAAAGATCACGAGTGTCTGTAGTACCAAAGCCTAACACTTGAGCGAATGCCTCATACTTAGTAACCTCATCATCTGTTACGCTACCGTATTGATCTAAACGCTTACGAGTTTCTAACAACAGCTTAGCTTTAGCAAAGTTATTCCAGCCAGAGGAAATCTTACCAATGCTATCTAGCATCTCTAAGAACTCTGTCTTATCTTGGCCTACTTCTTCAAATGCACCGAAGTATCTACCAATAGATTCTACAGCTTTCTGTACTCGTCCACCATCTTTAAGGAACAGTTGACCAGCAGGGCTGTTAGTGATTACGCCAAGACTACCACCAGTGAGCATTGCTTCAGCAAACTTCTTCCAACCTGTCATCTCATAAGGAGCTAAGGAAGCGAAGTCAATAGAAACACGTTCACCTGACAATTCACTAAACAAACGATTGTAAGCCCAAGACTCTACGCCACTAGTGACAAGCTCTCGTATTTCTGGATTCTCTGGAAGAACATCAGCTCCTAGTAAATCTCCAATCAATAAAGTAGGAGGGCCCCAGAATACAATATCTCCACCAAGGATACGAAGACTATCTGCCATTGGAATCTTACGATTGGTCATCTGCAACATCATCTTCTGTGGCACTTGCATAAACTGCAGCAAGGCGGAGAAAGAATTTTGATTGTAAGGCATATCACCAGCAAAGTTCATCTCACCGCTAATAGCTCTAATCTGTGCATAAGCATCATCTCGCAATGCTTTGTCAGTCATATCCAAACCTTCTCGAATCTTACGCTCATATACAGCAGCGGCATGTCCAAGCAAGTTTACCTGTTCACCTAAATCAAAGCCAAGCTTACGACTAAGCTCTAATGGAGTTTTAGCAATACGCAATGCTTTATTAGAAGTGTTAGCAGCATCTAGCAGAGTTCCTTTAATCAAGTTGCTCTTATCTACAGCAGCCATTAAACCACTATCGTCAATAAACTTCTTAAAGGCTTTACCTTCAGCGGAAGTAGAGAAGCCAGCAAGCTCACCCCAATAGGAAGCAGCAAGCTTAGGGATACGACCACTCAACCAGCCAGTAGGATTGTATGCCCAAGTACGAATGATTTGATGAGGCTGTAACACCCATTGACGTAGAATGTTAGAACCAATGTAAGACATAAACACAGCATTCTTTGCAGCTCCTGTAGGGGCTACATTACTAACAGCTGTTGCTCCACGTTCTGTTCTAGACATTCCTTTACTGCCAGCAATGTCAGCGATCATGTGGAAGAAAGCTTTGAAGGCTTCATCAATTGTATTGATATAGCCATTCTCAAGATAACGAATGTATTCAAAAGTAGTACGAGCATCAGCTACTGCCTTGCTAGTTTCTTTACCCGGAATACCAATCTCTTTTACGTTCTGAGGCCAGCGAGCTTCACCATAAGAATTCTTAGGAAGAGCTTCTGCATATTGTTGAATGAATCGTTCCTTAGCAGCATCAAGCATTGGACGAGTGACAGTACGCCCTGAGATGCTCATAGCAGCCCTACGAGCCGAGTCAACAGGATTTAGGATGTAGGAGCCATCCCCTAAGTGATTAAGGCCACTAGCGTCCTCTAAGAGCTTCCCACGGTGTCTCTGAGCAATACGACCACCAGCAGAAGTAACATCCCAATAAGCATCATCATCTTTACGCATTGCTCGTGTATCCCCACGAACATTGAAATCAGATTCAGGAAGTCCTTGTTGTCTAGCAAGTCCTCTCATAAACGTAGTAGCTTCTTTAGTATCTCCTGCTACAGCATGTACCTTACGCCCAACCTCAATACCACGGCTGTCCTTAATAATCTGTTCTACGAACTTAGGAGCAGTGTATTGAATTTGGAAATAGCCATTACGATAGTTTAACACTTGGTCGGTATCACGCAATTTACGCAAGTATTCTGTAGGAGTTTGGCGTACCATCATATGCTCTACAGTTGTACCGTTGAAGGCTGTAGGCCTACGTAGGCGAGCCATAGTACCACCTTTAAGATAGAGATCGTCCATCTCAATTTTAGTTAAGGCACGGACAGCATCAATCGCTGGATCATATACAGTTATAATATTTTGATTCTTAGCAATTGGTTTAGCAAACAATGTAGCAATAGGATGGTCAAACTTCATATAGCCATTAGAACTCAATGATCTTACTACGTCATAGTTCTCTAAATAGAAATGACTATCCCAGAATTTACGCCAAGAGATAACTGTAGAAATTGCTTGATTACTAAATCCTCTAGCCATCAGATTAACTGGATCAAGTTTCAATCCTTGATAGTTAGCTTCCCGTAAATAAGAGTTAACCATCCCTTGATCCGTCTTATCTAGTTTAACAAACTTATCTGAAAACTCACTAGCTACGTCCAACATCATCTTTTCAAACTTAGCTGTCTGATCTGATACAACAGAAGCAGCTTCTGTAATACGAGGATGGAGCATTGAAGCCGCATCCATAATCCAGCGAGACAGGCTACCAGCACTCTTAGTTACTGTAATACCCATACGGTCAAACAGATTACGCTTAACATCAAGCTTATCTAAATCACCAATATCGTTAGCAAAGATTTCCATCTCTGTATCTACACGGATAAGATAGCTACCTTCTTTACCAAGAACATCGTTCAGTTTAACTGGAACATAATCTAAACCTTGTTTCTCAAGAATAGTAATTTCTTCATCCAACACTCCTTGATTACGCAATGCCAATTTAGCCTGATCTAAGGCATCCTCAGCACGAAGGAAAGCACCTTCTGGTGTACCGTATGAAGCACTGATAAGAATCTTACCACCATCAGTTTGGAAAGTTGACATAGCATCATTAATAACCAAACCTTCAACATCAGTAAAATCATTATGAATAACAGCATTAGCAATTTTCTTTTCTCTACTGGAGAAGAAGTTAGCCCCTGAGTTATTAATAGCATCAATAATCTCTTGTGGAACTCCTAAACGCTTACGAAGATTACGTTCAATATCATTTACTTTATCTGTAACAATATTTGTATCTGTTGCGATTTGGGGGAATACATCACTAACAATTGCATCTTGTTTAGACGTACCATACAAGCCATCAGCAGCCTCGTCTCCGGGAGACAACACAACAGCCTCATGAAGATTACGTGCTTGCTCTGGATTTGATTGTTGAAGAATCTTAGCGGGCGATGCAGGGTTCTCAGTACGAACAACAGCATTCATAGCGATCCTGCCAATCATATCTGCTTCATCTACTTCATATTCTAAGCGTTTAACTCCGCTAGGAATCTGCATAGGATTGTAAGGATTCTTAGATAGCCGTCGTGCCTGCGTTGCCCCATCCGAAATATGCAGCGCCAGCGACGGCT
>ERZ650310.644-NODE-644-length-10393-cov-6.316599_pt1 | contig 10393 bp, 14 predicted proteins | sample MGYA00376246_ERZ650310 | MGnify/ENA primary metagenome ERZ650310 (study PRJEB26733, sample SAMN07839286) | wastewater metagenome | biome: small river; feature: stream; material: water | place: USA: North Carolina | collected 2016-03-01 ...
CCGTGAGCAACTGGTGCGAGAGCGTTGGCTTCCCGCGCATTGAAACCGTGCGCTATGCCAACAAGGCTGGTCAGGTAATCACGCTCTACGACAAGTGCATCAGCGGCAAGATGCTGCCGAGCATTGCCTACGGGTTTAAATCGTGCAGCGAGAAGTGGAAGCAGCGCCCGTTTCGGGCCTGGCTGAAGCAGACCGGCTGGCAGGGTGTGACGGTATGCATTGGCTTTGATGCTGACGAGCCGCACCGGGCCGAGCGCGGCGACTTGCACGATAGCGGCTATGCCAAGCGTTACCCGCTGATTGAGTGGGGCATGGGCCGCGAAGAGTGCATTGCGGCGATTGACGCCGCAGGCTTGAAGCGCCCAGGAAAGAGCGCCTGCTTTTACTGCCCGAGCAGTAAGGCGCACGAGATTTTGGCGCTGCCGCAGGAACTGAAGGACCGTGCAATCGCGATGGAGGCCAACGCCGAGTTGACGGTGATTCGGGGGCTTGGCCGCAGCTTTGCATGGACCGACCTACTCCGAGCCGACGCGGCGCAGGGCAGATTGGATTTTGAACAGCGCATGGAAACCCCGTGCGGTTGTTTTGACGGCTAACGTTCGAGGTGAGCCGGACACAACGGCCGGAAAGGAAGACGATGGAAGCCACTGAAGCGTGCCGGCCGTTGGGGCTCGGCTCGACCGAGTGGTTGGGCAGCGTGAAGATACCAATGCGCGTGGCGTTTGAACGCTGGCAGCAGGCTTCGCCCGCGGAACTGTGGATGAACGGCCGAGCAAGCCTGGGCGGCACGGCATGGGAAGCCTATCGACAGGGCGTGCTTGACACGCAAAACGCAATGGAAATTGCAGGCTGGCAATACAGATGGCTTGACCCCGAGGAAGGGCCGAGCCTTTGGGCCAACTGCGACGCAGACTCTGCGAACAGGCTGCGGCAAAACACGCGGTACGAAGTGCGCGCGGTCTACGCCAAGCGGCCCAACCACGAGATAACCGGCGCCGAAGGCGTCCGGTTGATTGATCGTTAGACCATGTGCCTAGGCTGCAATGCAATCGAATTCGGCGACGTGCTCGCAGCAGACGGTGAGCGCAGAGTCTGCACAACGTGTCCGCATCGCGCAATGGCAGCAAAGATCAGCGACAGGACTCTAAGAGCGCTATCCAGAATCACCGAGCGGGCTGAGAAGATCAAAAGAGATGATATGTCCGAGCGGATGAAGAAATCCGATCAAGTCAAACAATGGTGGAAGAATGATTAGCAAGCCAAAGCGGACTCAAGCGCAGACCGCAGAGATCCGCAGGAAAATCCTAGCGTTCATCGGCACCGGTCCGAAGTCAATGGCTGAGATTGCGCAACACATGAAAGTTGGCGGACGCTCTGCCGAAAAGTTGATTGAGCCGATGCGAAACAAGCAGCTAATTCTGGCCGTGCGCGCGCCAGGCCGGCGATGGATGGTCTGGGCACTTATGAGCGACGCCGTAAAGATCGAGGCAGAACGCGCAGAACTTCTTGAGCAGCGTCGATTGCGTGATCTTGAGCTTGGCAAAGAGCGCAAGCGCAGATACAGGGAAGAGCGCAAAGCGAAAGAGGATGACGCCTATTTCGCAGAGCATGGCGAAATCGATGATGCTCCTGTCACGCGCAAATACGTCCGCGCTGCTGACGTGAAGGTTGAAAAGCTCGGCCCCGCTTCGGTATGGGAGCTTGCATGTCATCTATGAGGCCACGAGAACAGCAAGCGCTTGATTACGTCCGCGAGATGCAGCCCGTATCACGCGCTGAACTGGCGCAGCGTCTTGGATGCAGGCCACGCACTGCTGGGCAGTACCTGTGGAAGTTGCGATGTGCTGGAAAGATTGAATCCGATAGCGTTGGTCGTTTTGCCGTATGGAGCGTTGCCGACAGGAAGACTACGATTTACGGTTCAAGCATCTTCAGCGCTATCGTCGGGTGACGAAAAATGATCGCAATCGGCATCGACCCCGGAGTAAATACAGGTTTTGCGCTGTGGGACACAGAAAAACGCATCCTGACCGAAGTAACGTCAGTTTCTATCCTCGCGGCAATCCGACTTTGCGAGCAAATGCACCGATTCGGCAGCCTGCACAGCGTTACCTTCGAGGATGCCAGGATGCGCACATGGTTCGGCAGCAAAGGCGCAGAAGCGCTTCAGGGGGCCGGCAGCATCAAGCGGGACTGCTCGATATGGGCCGAGTTCCTCGGCGAGCTTGGGGCGCCCTACAAGTCAATCAGTCCGCACGGAAAAGGTCGCAAACTCACCGCGCCGGAGTTCGCTAGGCTAACCGGGTGGAAAGCCAGGACGAACAATCACGGTCGTGATGCGGCTATGCTTGTGTTTGGAATGAAAGGGTAAACCATGACAATCGCAAAACTGAAGGACGCCGTTGCAAAGGCCGAGGAAACTACCGCTGCCATCGATGGCTTGAAGTCCATGAAGTCCAGGCTTTCTCCAGGTGTCATTATCAGACTGTCTATGGTTGGCGATATGGGCACGTTTACGGAGATACGAGGCGCCGCGCTACGTCAGGCGCTTACTGACGAGATCGACGCTCTGCAAGGCACATTAACCGCCTTGGAAGCCAAGATTGAGCAGGCATCGCAGTCGCTCTAATCCGCAGAGTTATCCACAGGCCGCCCGCGAGGCGGCTTTTTCATGTCCGATTGGCTAGGTTATGCAAAAAACGCATAGACCATTAGCTTTAGTCGGACTAACACTAAAACTACGTAGGACATTACGTAGTGGCTTCTCTAAGTCATTGATTCGCAACAACATTAATCGACAGCACTTTCGATTAAGAAAAACTGAATCGACTTTTCATCTTGACATCCGATATCCTCTGACTTGGGCTGTTCTTCGGTCTATCCGACCTGCGAAACAGCCCTTAACGTGCCCTCAACTCTGCGGGCAGCCTCTCAAAGCGTAAGCCGTAAAGGCAGCGGCAAGCCGGTGTACTCCGCTACTAAGCCCGGCATCACCTGACGCGGATCTAGCCCGGTGAATCCACTCACCGATAAGCGGCGGGCAGGTGAACCTGTGGATAACTCTAGGAAAAGGGCAAAAAGCTCATTTTTCCTGTGGATAACTCACAGAAAAAGCATAAAAAGGTCGTTTTTCTGTGGATAACTCTAAAATCGGGCAAAATGAGTCGCATGGAACGTCCACCCTTGGAAACCATCATTGCCAGAATCCGAGATGGAAAGACTTATCGAGAGATAGGCGCTGAGTTCGGCGTAAGTCATTCAACTATCGTTAACTGGCTTTCGGACAATGACCAATCCGCGCGCGCGAAAGAGGCTGCGCTACTCGACAGCGCTGAAGCATGGCTTGATCGCGGGATTGATTACTTGGAAAGCGCTCTAAGCAAAGAATCAGGGATTGATCCTAGCGCTGCTAGAGCACTTGCCCAGGAGTGCGCAAGACGGGCCGCCGTTAGAAATCCCAAATACCGGGACAAAAGCGAGACTACGCTCAAGGGCGACGCTGAGAATCCTGTGATGGTTAGGTTAACCTTTGGCTGAAGTGATAGAGGCGTGGTTTCCGGAGAAACTGCGTTTTCTGTTCCAGCCTGCCCGTTACAAGTCTGTCAGAGGTGGACGGGGCTCAGGAAAAAGCTGGGGTTTTGCTCGCGCGCTACTACTGCTCGGCGCTGAAAAGCCGCTCCGCGTGCTTTGTACACGCGAAGTGCAGAAGTCCATTGCGCAGTCAGTTCACCAATTGCTTAAGGATCAGGTTGAAGAGCTTGGCCTTGGCGGAGCATATGAAGTCCTATCGACTGAGATACGCGGTAGGAATGGGACCAGGTTCTACTTTGCCGGCCTGAGTGACCAGACGGCCGAATCACTGAAGTCTTTCGAGGGAGTAGATGTTTGCTGGTGCGAAGAGGCGCAGGTAATCAGCAAGCGATCGTGGGATATCCTGATTCCGACAATTCGGCGAGAAAAGTCGGAAATCTGGCTATCGTGGAACCCGCAGCTAGAGTCTGACGAGACATATCGAAGGTTCGTGACCAATCCGCCGCCTGGCTGCGTCACGATTGAACTCAACTACCACGAGAACAAGAGATTCCCGGCTACGCTGGAAGCAGAGCGCCAGCATGCCAAGGCGACCATGATCGCCGAGGAATACGCCCATATCTGGGAAGGGAAGTGCATGCCCGCCGTCGAGGGGGCAATCTACTTCCGTGAGATGAGCGTCGCTGAATCTCGCATCATCCATGTTCCGCACGATCCATTACTCAAGACTTTCGGGGTTTGGGATCTCGGATTCAATGATTCGATGTCGATCATCCTCTGCCAGAAAGTATCGTCTGAAGTAAGGGTAATTCACTACATCGAGGGATCTCAGAGGACGCTTTCAGACTACTCCGCAGAATTGAAAGACCTGAGACTTGACGGCCAGGCCATCAATTGGGGTCGTCACTTCCTGCCGCATGATGGATTTGCGAAGAGGCATCAAACCGGTCGGATGGACTCTGAAATCCTTCAATCGCTAGGATGGAACATAGCTAAAACTCCCCAAATGGACGTAGAACAGGGGATAAAGCGTGTTCGTGACGTGTTCGGTAGGGTATATTTCCACAAAGATCGTGCAGCTCGACTGATTGAATGCCTTAAACGGTATCGCAGGCACATAAGCACGGCTACCAATGAACCGAGTGGGCCGGTTCACGATGAGTACTCGCATGGGGCAGACGCATTCCGCTATTTGGCCTTGACCGTTGACCAGATGACGAACGACACGAGCAACTGGGGCGGAAAGATCAAATACGATAACCGAGGCATCATCTGATGACCGATAGCGAATTGCTGGCGCAGTTGAAGACGCTCGCTTCAGAGTCCATCGGGTTCGGCAGTGGTGATCTGATGAACCGTCGGACGGTGGCGCTTCAGCGTTACCTATGCGAACCGCAGGGCGACGAGATAGAGGGACGTTCACAGGTCGTATCCACGGACTTCCGCGATACCGTGGAATGGGTCGTTCCGCAGTGGCTTCGAGTCACGATGAGCGGAGACAAGATAGTCGAATTCCAGCCCGTTGGACCCGAAGATGAAAAGCAGGCCGAACTCGAAACGGAGTTCGTAAATCACATCATCCTGCAACGCAACGACGCGCTTACGGTCATGGCTACCTGGGCGCGTGATGCGCTGATCTCCAAGAATGGCTACGTGAAAGCCTATTGGAACGAGCGTTCTGACGTGCGCGTGGAAAGCTACAAGGGACAGACTGACGACGCACTGGCTTTGCTCATTCAGGATGGCGAAGTAGAGATTGCAGAGCAATCCACCTATCAGGCGCAGGTTGGCCCGATGGTCGTCAATCTGCATGATCTGCGTGTCCGCCGCAATGTTGCCTGCGGTTTCGTCAAGATCGAGAACGTACCGCCCGAAGAACTGGCAGTCCATCGCACGACAAAGACGATGGATCTACAGGATTCGGTCTATGTATCGCATCGCACAGAGAAATCAATCTCCGAAGTGCGGATGATGGGTTTCGACGTTGACGACGACATCGCAGACGAGACAGAGGATAGCGAGGACGAGAGCATTGAATCGGTCCGAGACCGGTTCGGCGAAGATGACGAGTTGGAGTCGGGGCAGACGCGCAGCGTAACGCTTACTGAAGAATGGGTGCGGATCGACTATGACGGCGACAAGATCGCCGAATTGCGCCGCGTCGTAAGAATCGGCGACCGCATCCTTGCAAACGAAGACTGCGACCTGATCCCGGTTGCATGCATCACGCCTATCGTGTTCCCGCACAGGCATGTAGGTCTCGGTTTCGATGACCTGACCGAACAGCAGCACTACGTGAAAACTGCCTTGATGCGGCAGGCCCTGGACAATCTCTACCTGACGAACAACGGCCGGACGGCGGCGAATATCGATGACGTGAACATCGATGACCTGCTTACATCCAGGCCAGGCGGGATTGTCCGAGTGCGCGGCAATCCGGCTGACAAGCTCATGCCGCTGGTCACTCCACCAACGTTCCAGGCTGCTCTAGATGGCGTGCAGTGGGTCGACTCGTGGAAAGAGAATTCCACTGGAGTGTCGGCATATTACCAAGGCATGAATGCCGATGCGCTGAACAAGACGGCCAGCGGCATCAATCAGATCATGTCTGCATCACAGCAGCGTATCGAAGCAGTTATCAGGACGTTTGCAAACGGATTCCGCGATCTGGCCTATATCGTTCATGCGCTCACGCTCAAGAATGCGACCGCTGCGGAGCATGTGAAGCTGAATCAGCAGTGGGTCGTCATTGACCCGCGCGAATGGGTAAAGCGCACAAACATCAATGTCACGGTTGGTCTCGGAACGGGATCAAAAGATGTCCGTGTGCAGCAGCTAGGCATGGTCTGGCAGATGCAGATGGCCGGCTTGCAGGCAGGTATCGCGCGTCCGCCTAACCTATTCGAGACTGGAAAGCGCCTAGTAAACGAGATGGGTTATCGGAACGCGGATGCATTCTGGAGCGACCCGAGCAAGACTCCGCCTCAGCCCCCGCAGCCTACGCCAGAGATGATCCAGGCGCAGACGGCAATGCAACTCAAGCAGATGGAGCTTCAAGCTGATGCGCAGAAGTTCCAGGCGCAAACTGAATTGCGAATCAAAGAGATCCAGATGCAAGCCGATGCCAAGATCCGCGAGCAACAGGCTAGCTTGACACTGCAAGCCACTAACGATGAGCGGGACGCACAGCGCGAGTCAGTTCAAAAGCAGATGGAAGCCCAATTGGCTGCTGTCGCACAAGAAAACCAGCGTGTCATGGCAGAGATGAAACTGCAAATGGATAAATACACCGCTGATCTTGACGCGCAGACCAGATTGCAAATTGAGATGATGCGCCACGAGTCGTCAGATTCGACAGAAACGGATATGTCTCCGATGCAGGAGAAGATCGACGCACTGGAAGCTATGCTAATGGCGCCGACAGAGATTATCCGCGATGAAACTGGACGGGTTGCTGGGGTCAAGCGGGGTAATATTGTTCGCCGAGTAACTCGCGGGCCGGACGGTAAAGTAATGGGCGTGCAATGAGCGAAGAAAAACGCCTGATCTGGACCATCAACGGGAACATGGACCTTGACGAGTTAGAACATGCCGTTGCGTGGGAAGACACGCCGGATTACGTCAAGTTCATAGAGACCTATTTGCACAATGGCGTAGTGGTCAAGCAAAGCGCCCATATCTTGGCGCGACGTGGACTATTCGCAGAGCCGGTAATTCAACTCAAGGAGCCTGGTAATGGCTAATTCTCAAGGTATCAGCGGAGTCGCAAAGCAGGCGGCAATGAGTGCGATTCTTGATGGCAAGACGCTTAAGGCAGCGCTATATCTTGCGAGCGCCACTACAGGACCGACGAACACGGTCTACACGGCTACCGGAGAAGTGTCCGGTTCGGGATACTCCGCTGGCGGCGTGTCGGTGACTAATGGCAACACCGCTGGATTGACCAGCACGACGGCTTACTGGACTCCAAGCGCGTCGGTGGCTTTCGGGACGGTGACGCTGGCGACGGCGTTTGACTGCGCGATGATCTATTCGACCACGGACACGAACCGAAATATCGGGACGTTCACGTTTGGATCGACTACGGTCAGCGGAGGAACGTTCACGCTGACGATGCCGACGAATGATTCGTCTACCGGCCTTGTGAGGTTCGCATGATCCGCAGACTCTTCCTAGCCGCAGCCCTGGCGCTGCTGTCCATGGCCGCCAGCGCGCAATCGCTGACGACGGCGCAGTTGCAGACTCTCAAGGCGGCGATCCTGGCCGAAACGGATTCGACCTTTGTTGCGCTGCGCGCTGCCGGCGATGAGACCGGCATGGCGAACTGGTACAACGGCGCGAGCACGTTTGTCGTGTGGAGATCTTCCGTCACCATCACCGAAACAGGATCTGCGTTTAACGGCACGGAGTGGGCTGGCCTGACAAGTGCCAATCACACGCGACTGCAAACCGTCGCACAGTACATGAGCACCTATCGGCCGGCGCTGGCGGACATCCGAGCCATGTTCAACGACATCTGGTCGGGCGCTGGCGGCACGAATACTCGAGCAGCCCTGCTGGCACTGTGGAAGCGAACTGCGACGCGCGTTGAGAAGGTTTTTGCAACCGGGACCGGAACCGATGCGGCGCCGGGAACACTGGTGTTCGAGGGGGCTATTCGGGCGCAGACGATCTCCGATGCGCTGAGGTCCTGATATGGCGACGACAACCGTCAACTATGGTACGTGGGCGGCAATGACCGTCACGAACTTGCAATCGCTTGCCAACGATGCGACGGACCCCTTCGGGGGCTGGCAGTCGGCGCGCGTCGATAACCAGACGTCCGCCAAAGCCAACGACTATGAGGTTGTTGTCAAGCTGACAACGGCAGCTACGGCGGCAGCGAACGATAAGGCCGCTTACGTCTACATCGTACCGTGGGTGTATGACGGATCCGCATGGAATCCGGGCGCAAACTTTGGAACGACTACCGAGCCAACAGGTAGCGAAGGGACTTGCAGCATCACGGAACCGAATTCGATGATCATGGCCGCAGTGCTGCCGTACAAGGACACATCGCAGATACTGCGCGGTTTTTTCACGGTTGCAGGCGTTTGTCAGGTGTGCCCAGATGGCTGGTCACTGGCAATTCGCAACTGTTCAGGGGCCGCTTTGAGTACCTCTTGCGTCGTCGGTTATCGGCCGATCAAGTACGACATCGCGTAATTTCGCATGTTGGGCAACCGCTACCCTAACCGGGCACAGCCACGTAGGGCCACAGGGCCAGCGCGCGATAAGTTAACTCGCGGCCTGATTTTTTTGTCAGACGCTATTGCTGGACCAAGTGATACGGTACTTAACGTCGCAAAACGAACGCCGAATGCAATAAACGAATATACCGACTCAACATATCAATTAACTGAGCACGCAAATACTCGATTGGGCTCACTGGTTGGCGTGGGTAGTCTGTATCCGAATACTAGGATGCTGCTGCCGACTAGCAGCATCAATTCAGCCATTGCATCCAGTGGCGAGGTCACTTCGGTTGTCATACTTCGCTCTATTTACCAAGATCCAAGCGGCGGATCTTGTTGTCTGCTACTTGGTGGAAGTGGGGTAACGGAGCACTATCCATATACAGACGGCAAGATATATCAAGGTCCGTTCTCTACAACTAGATGGATCAGTGCAGTAACACCTGCAATCGATCTTACTACTCCGCATATGTATGCTATTTCGCATAAAAGCGGGAGCCAGGTTGCCTACCTGAATGCTGAAGTAATGGCAAGCGCAAGCATTTCCGAAACTCCAGCTTGCGCTGATGCGAGTTTTGCAAAGGGAAGAGCTGGCGGAGCTGGTGCCACGGGATACGTGTATATGGTTGCGCTATGGAATCGAGTTCTTGCGCAATCGGAATTGAGAGATATATACGTCAACCCGTGGCGGCTTTATTCGGGTCCGAAAATATCTTTCCCTATATCTTCTGTGGCAACCAGTTTGCCGACTCTTAGTGCCAGCACCTACGTCGCCGGTAGCCTGACCAGCACCGGCTGGCGCCCGCAGATCACCGCGAGCTGATCCGTGGCAGTCACCCTCTACTGGATCGTCCAGCCTGACGCCACGGCGACGCCAACAGGCGCGCAGATCGTCGCGGGTCAAGACGGCACTGGCGCCGCTGCGCTCGCATCCGGTAGCGTGCCCTACACCAGCGCGGGGACGTACTCCGAGGCGTCGGCATTCACGGGGCTGGCGGCGAACACTGCCTATGAGCAGGCATGGGTCGCGTATGACGGGAGTACGTACAGCTCGATAGTTACGGCAACTATCACGACTGCTGAAAACGTCAGTACAGCGCTGGCCGGCCAGGCGGGGACGGTCAGCGCGGGGACGATGATTGCAGCGCTGGCGCAGGCGCTGACAGGATCGAGCGCTACGGCAAGCGGCGGAACACTGGCATCTGCTGTAACGCAGTCATTAACCGGAACAGTAATCTCTGCCGCTGTTGGAACGCTGACAGCAAATGTCGGTTCAGGCAATGATGTTGCCCTAGGCGGATCTTCGGTTGGTACAAGCTCGGGAACGCTGAAGACTGCGCTTTCTGTACCACTTACGGGAAGTGCCGCAATTGTTGCATCAGGCATCGCCGTTGCATCGATTACACAAGCGCTGTCCGGATCTGTATCAACCGTTTCTACCGGAACTCTCACGGCGGTTGTTGATGCAAACGTTACGGTATCGCTGTCGGGAACTAACGTATCTGCTATTGCGGGTGATATCACTCGACTAGGCGGAGCGTCTGCTGCAATTGTCGTCGGTGGTGGTAGTCATGCCCCAACACGGCGCAAGTTTGTTTAGATCGGAAGAGCACACGTCTGAACTCCAG
>ERZ650310.647-NODE-647-length-10353-cov-4.151000_pt1 | contig 10353 bp, 4 predicted proteins | sample MGYA00376246_ERZ650310 | MGnify/ENA primary metagenome ERZ650310 (study PRJEB26733, sample SAMN07839286) | wastewater metagenome | biome: small river; feature: stream; material: water | place: USA: North Carolina | collected 2016-03-01 ...
AGGGAGAGCCATCCCACTGCACATTGGCTCCAACTTGGCCTTGTCCGCCTTCCACGGACTTTTGACTGCTCCAGTGAGCAATGATGTGGCCCGCATCCTTCACATCTAAATTGGCATTGAGATCTGTATGTTCAGCTTCATTTTGTGTTGCACCTCTCCATTGACCGGAGATATTGGAATTTCCTTGAGGGTTATTTACTTGGAGCGATTCGATCTTGAGTTGGTTGCCGCTCGTTTTTGTTTTGAGTCTTATTTGACCAAGTTGGGCTTTTGACCAAGAAAAATCATCAACCACAATATCGAGGCTAGGGATATCGCTTGGAGTAACTGCATTTTTGGCGGCCACATTTTTTGGAGCTGGCTTTTTAGGGTCAACCGGAATGCTTGGGGTGTCGGGGATTTTTAGGTGCGCAAGGCGTCCAGTGACTAAGCCGCTTGGATCTAGCTTATTGGGTTCTTGGTATTGAAGATTGCCGCTAATCCCTGGGGAGTTCACCTTCACTTGCCACGCATTATTTTTGTTGCTTGCGCTCAGATTCACATCTGGCCAAATTCGATCAAATAAATTGAGTCTTTTGACTTGGCTGGTCACGATAAGAGTACTCGTACTTGGCTTATTGTTTTTTATCACATTGCTATTTTTAGTCTGGGCACCCAGAAAATCTTGCCAAGCATCTAGATTAAGCTCGTTAATCGCAATGTTGAGCTGAATGCCTTGTTGAGGCAGGTTTGCTGGAGCGCCAATACCAACAGCCTGACGAATATCATCATCTTTGCCTAGCTCCCCTTGGACAAAGTATTGGTCACCAATTTTTCCATTCCAAGTAATGCGGCTGGAATTGGATTCTGAGTTCGTTTTGACTGTCACTTGCCCTGAGAGTGGTGTGCCTGCAGATTTTTTCATTGGGGCAGGAGCGTTACTTCCCCAGTCGCGTAGATCTAATTTGAGATTGGTCTCGCTGCCACCTTTATTAAATTGGATGGTGCCATCATATTTAGCCGACCCATTCATGGCATGCAGAATATAAGTCACTTGCGGGCTGAGATCATTAGCAAAGTAATTTTTAATGAAGTTTGCAGCAACATCGCCTGAAATGCTAAAACTTTGATTGCCTTGAGAGTTTGGTGCGCTAGTTAGCTTAATGGAGCCGCCCAGAAAATTGGCGGTGACATTCTCGAATTCTGGGTTTACTTCGGTAATACGAATTTTTCCTTTGAGATTTTCAAAAGGCGGCAAATCAGACCACTGAACTTTATTGCCCGGAAAATCGACTTGGATATTGGTGTTGGTATTGCCGCTTCCAGAGAGCGGAATCTTGAGGTCTAAGGTCAGATTGGTCGGGCCAGAGATTTGCAAATTCTTTTCTAGCTTTGCTTGTTTTTTTCCTACTGGAGAGGCAAATAGATAGTCCAACATCTGCGGAGCGTCGCCTTTAGCAACACCGTTAACAGTGAGCATTAATTGCTTTGCGCTGACACTAGGAATTTCTGCATGAAATTGACTCAGTGCAACTTGTTTGTAGTTCGCCTGCGCTATATCTACAGTGAAATTTTCGTTTTGCATTGCGATGACACCATTCACATTAGTGAACGCAGGCCAAGCGCCTTGACCTGTGGGCGCCCCAGGAGCTGGGCTGAAAGTGGCTGCGGCAATAGGAAGCTTTAGGGAGAATTCCCCATCAGCACCCTTGGGGAATGGAATGGCGTTGGGATCACCCTTGATATGAAGGCTGCCCTTTTGAATGCTTCCTGCTGCAAATGCCTTTTTTAAATAGTTTTGCGTGTCTTTATCCATACCTACTGGTAAATAACGGTATGCGCTAACCAGTTTTGCTTTGTCAAAGTTCATATCTAAAGCCATTAAGTCAGGCTTATTAGGTCCGCCCAAAACGTAGTTAATGCTTAAGTCTGTAGTGATCTCCGGGTTACTTAAGGAAAGCTTTTTAGTGCTAATGACCCAGTTGCCCTTTTGCTTTGCCCAGTTGATTTGGCCGTTGGCCGCATCCAATTGGATATTGGGGTCGGCTAACAAGTCATTTATTTCTAAATCAAGATTCGTGGAGTCAATAGAAAAGCTGCCCTGGTTTTGATTTGCGGAGAGAAAGCCAGAGAGATTTGACACGGTAGGCATGGATTTATTCACGCCAACAAAACTCAGACCAAGTAATTTCACGCTAATGGAAAAGTCCACCTTGTTTGACTTAAACCAGCCGCCTGGAATATTGAGTGCAGATAAAGCGGATTTGCCTTCGGACCAACTCAAATCTAAGTTTTGTAGCTCACCTTCTGCTTTTGATGCCTTGATCCATTGATGAACTTTTTTAGACAGCGGTAGATTAAGCGCGAATAAGGCGACATCTTCTACAGAAATTTTTGGCGATGAGAATCCAAACTCTTTAATTTCTCCATCCGCTGCTGGGGGCCGCCAGCGAAACGTCATAGGGCTTAAATTTTCTAATGGTGCGCTTTTGGGGCTCTCAACATCACGCCATGCAAAGTTTTTAGTAGTAATGGATATGAGGCCACCGTCAGTTTCCTGAGTGAGGCTTGTCTCCAATCTACCGAGGGCGATTGCATCCTCACCTTTAGATAATTGAATGGTCAAATTATCACCGGCGATATATGCGTCGCCTCCGTCGGGCATTCCATTATCAATTTTTAGTTTGCCTTTAGTGCTTAACTTTCCGGCAAGTTCATTAAAAGGTAATTTGAATTCTTGTGTGAGTCGATCTAAATTGAGATCGACTAAGTTCCAAGAAATGGTCCCGATCCAATCGTGCCAATTGCCGGCCTGACCGCCAAGGTGGTGAACAAAGTTCACCTCAAGATCTACAGGGCCATTAGTCCATGGTGTGATTGTTTGAAGTTTGCCAACGTGTCTACGGACTCCATTGGTTAAGGATAAGTTTTGAATATCAATATTTGATATTGATTTTTTATTGAGTTGATCATCCCAAATTAATTTGACATCTTTAATCTCAATATTGTTTTGGGAGAAAAGCCAATTTTCAAAACTGTAATCATTCGATTTGCCATCAATCTGGATGCCCGCAATACTCACTACACCTTTTTTATTTCTCTGTGTGTATATTTGCGCTCCCTCAAAGTAGAGCTCATGAAAGTAGGGCGCTAAATGGTAGAAAGAGTTCCAGCTCAATGCACCACTAATTTTTTGCACTTGAAGAACTGGATCAGTTTTTTCCTTGCTGTTAAAGCGCAGGCCTTCCATTTCAAAATTGGGTCGGATGCCTGTCCAAGATACTTCTAGTTTGTCGATTGAAACATCGGCCCCAATGCGGGCGCTAATCAGTCTTTCAATAGAGGCTTTGGACTTTTCAACCTGTGGCCATATGACAAAGCGCACAGTGAGGTGGCCAAGAATAAAAAGTGCTGCCGTAAATCCAGCCAAGATAAGGGCGCGTTTGCGCCAAGGTCCACCAGAACCTTGAGGACGCTTTGCAAATACGCTCTTGAGGCGGGGCGGAATGATCTTTTGCAGCATGGGCCCTATTATCCGTCAGCCTATGCCCGATAGCCAATCTTCCGTAGGGGGTTTTCAGGGTCGGATTAAGATGGAGGAATGGATGAATTTTCTCGGCAAATTGCCTTTTTGGAGCAGAACTCCACTTATGCACGGCGTTGGCTGGCAGCCCAGCCAAAATGGGTTGAATGGTTGCGTGGTCAGGGTCTAAAGAAGGTTGATCAGCAGGGTATCCAGGATTTACTAAGGGCATGCAATATCGGTAATCAGGATATTGAGCAAGACGAGGCCCTGTGGATGTCGAACTTGCGCTTGGCAAGGCAGCGTTTGATGCTGTGGGTAGCTTTCCGTGATTTAAATGGAATGGCTGACCTAGCGGAAGTCACTCAAGCGTTAAGTCATTTTGCGCAGTTGGCTGTGAGCGCCGCTATTGCCTACATTCGTGAAGATCTTAAAAATCGTTTTGGCGTTCCTTGGAGCAACACTACGCAATCAGAAATGCCCCTGATGGTTGTTGGTATGGGTAAATTGGGCGGCTTAGAGCTCAACCTTTCTTCTGATATCGATCTCATTTTTTTATATGAGCATGAGGGCGAAACCACCGGCGGACCGAAGGCTTTGTCAAACCATGAGTGGTTTACTCGTATGGGCAAGCGTTTAATCAAGTTGCTTGCAGAGCATGATGCCAATGGATTTGTATTTAGAGTCGATATGCGCCTGCGCCCGAATGGCGATTCGGGGCCCTTGGTTTGTAGCTTGGATATGCTCGAGGAGTATTTGCTTGTGCAAGGAAGGGAGTGGGAGCGCTACGCTTGGATTAAGGGAAGATTAATAGCGCCCCTGCCGGAGTCTCCGGATTTTGCGCACTGTCAAAAAGAGCTCGATCAATTAATTCGCCCATTTGTTTATCGCCGACATTTAGATTACGGTGTGATTGCTTCCATTCGAGACTTGCATGCGCAAATTCAGCATGAGGCGGAGAAGAGGTCTTCAGGGCATCAAGGTCGCTCACGCGATATTAAATTGGGGCGTGGCGGCATTCGGGAGATTGAGTTCCTTGCCCAGATGTTTCAATTAATGCGAGGTGGTACCGATCCCCGCTTTAGAGTGCGACCTACCTTAGAAGTTTTAGATCTGATTCGCCAGTCCGGCATATTGCCAGCCGCAGACGTAGAGTCTTTGCAATCTGCCTATATTTTCTTAAGGCGTCTTGAGCATCGCATTCAGGTATGGGATGACCAGCAAACGCATTATCTCCCCGATGATGAATCAACGCGCTCGCGCTTGGCTGCCGCTATGCAAAGTCCAGGTGACGAGTCTGCCACTTTTATGGCTCAGTTAGATCAACATCAAAATAATGTTGCCTCTCTATTTGAAAAAGCATTTTTATTGGACGATAGCGCGCGTCTGCAATTGGCGCCATTGGCTATAGATTGGACTCCCAGCCAAGAACTATTTCCAGAGTCATCTGCTCGCTGGCAGGCATGGGTGGATAGTCCAAAGCAAAAGATGTTGCCAGAAAAGAGCCGCTTGATTTTTGATAATCTCATGCGCAAAGCCTCTGAAGTTTTACAGTCAGAAGTAACGGATGGGCTGCATGCAGATCAAACACTATTGCGCTTTTTTGATTTGCTTGAAGCCATTGCCAGACGTAGCGCCTATCTTTCCATATTGGCGGAATACCCCAGGGCACTCTCTAATGTTTTGGATTTGCTCAAAGCTTCTCAATGGGGTGCTCAATATCTAACGCGTCACCCTCATTTATTGGATCACCTGCTAAACGCTCAAACAGAAAAAGCCTTGATCGAAGAGCCTGAAAAGTATTGGGTTGAGGTGAAGGCTAATTTGAATATGCGCCTTGATGATGTGATGGCCGACGGTGACGGATCAGAGCAGGCAATGGATATTTTGCGTGTCACACACCATAACGAGACCTTTATCACCCTGTTAACAGATCTCGGCATTGGCGTAAGCAAGCCACTGCCTGTGGAGAGGGTGAGCGATCATTTATCAGCCCTTGCAGATCTCATTTTGCAAACTACATACGAACGCGTATGGCCAGGGGTGGCCAAAAAATTTGATTTGGTACAAGACCAAGCACCTCCCTTTGCCATCATTTCTTATGGAAAGTTGGGTGGAAAAGAATTGGGCTATGCCTCAGATTTGGATCTGGTGTTTCTGTATCAAGCCGATGAATCCGATTATGCGGCGCAAGAGGTTTATGCCTTGCTTGCAAAGCGGATGATTAACTGGCTTACGGCATTTACCTCTACCGGAAGTTTGTTTGAGATTGATACACGCCTACGTCCTAATGGATCTGCTGGATTCTTGGTTACCAATGCAGATGCTTTTAAGAAATATCAAATGCGTGAAGGCGACAATGCTGCCTGGGTATGGGAGCACCAAGCATTAACACGCGCACGATGCTCTGCTGGAAATCCTGGGGTGGGGGTCTTCTTTGATAGCGTGCGCTCAGAAGTGTTAGGTCAGAAGCGAGATGTTGATCATTTGCGTGCAGAAATTTTAGAGATGCGTCGCAAGGTTCATGCCGGTCATCCAAATGGTGGTAGTGAGTTTGATTTAAAGCATGATGCTGGCGGCATGGTGGATATTGAATTCGTGGTGCAGTTTTTAGTTCTGGCTTATGCACATCAGCATCCTGAATTAACTGGCAACCTGGGTAATATCGCGCTACTAGGAATTGCTGGTGATGCAGGTTTAATTTCTCAAGAATCTGCAGAGTCAGTTGGTAATGCCTACCGTTTGCTCAGATCTCGTCAGCATCGTTTGCGATTAGATGGAGCAGATAAAACTCGGATTCATCTTGAAAATGAGCCTGCCTTAATGACGGCAACCGATGCCGTTAAGGCGCTCTGGCTAGAGATATTTAAAGCACCCTCTAACGCTACAAGTTAATTGAGGCGGATTTAGTTTTGCTCGAGTAATTCACGAGCATGACGACGGGTAGTGTCGGTAATTGTTGCGCCACCAAGCATGCGTGCTACTTCCTCTACCCGCTCTGTTCTGCCAAGAGCCTGCACCTGCGAGACAGTTTTTTCACCACTTTGAGACTTGCTAACCTTGAGATGATGGTTTCCTTGGGCGGCCACCTGAGGTAAGTGAGTAACGCACAAGATTTGGTGTGATTGACCCAATTGATGCAATAGTTTGCCGACCGTCTCAGCTACGGCGCCACCAATGCCTGCATCGACTTCGTCAAAGATGAGGGTTGGTGTAAACGATGCTTTGCTAGTGATGACGCTAATCGCCAAGCTAATTCGGGCTAACTCACCGCCAGAGGCTACTTTTGCTAGCGAACGTGGAGTGCTGCCAGCATGGCCAGCGACCAAAAATTCAATTTGCTCAAGACCATGAGAGCCGCCTTCTGCCAGTGGTGTAAGGGCAATCTCCAGGCGTCCACCAGCCATCGATAAATCCTGCATTGCATCAGTCACTAGTGCGCTGAGATCGGACGCTGCTTTTGCGCGTTTTTGTGAAAGTTGCTTGGCTAGCTTGAGATATGCAGCTTGCTCTTCTTTTACCTTTTCACGCAGAGCTTCAATATTTTGAGAGGCTGTCAGCGCATCTAGGCGTTCGGAAGTTTCTGCAAGAAGCTTGGGGAGCTCATCGGCTTCAGTGCGATATTTTCTGGCAGTGGTATGTAATGCTTGCATGCGCTCCTCGACCTGTGCCAATCGAGCAGGATCTAAATCCAATTTTTGTAGATACCGATTTAATCCATGAATGGCTTCATCTAGTTGAATGCTGGCGGACTCTAAGGCCTGGCTGATCTCCCCTAGGGCTGGATCATGCTCGGCTAATCCACTAACGGTGCCACATACTTTGGTAAGACTGGATTCGAGAGAGTTATCCGAATCACTGAGGACATTAATCGCTTCTTGGCATCCGCCAATCAGCTTGGCACCATTTGCTAATCTTGCATGTTCACTTTGAATGCTAGTCCACTCGCCCTCTAGAGGGGAGAGTTCAGTTAACTCTTCAAGTTGCCACTCGAGTCGTTCACGCTCACGCTCTATATCTTGACCAGCATTTTCAGCTTGCTCAAGGAGGCGACGTGAGTCGGCAACAGTTTTAAAAGCTTGTGCCACTTCAGCGGCAAGTGGAAGCAAGCCCGCATGTCGATCCAGTAGCTCACGTTGCGCACCACCCTTTAATAAAAGCTGGTGTGCATGTTGCCCATGAATATCTACAAGTTGGTCGCCAGCCTCTCTGAGTTGGACTAATGTAGCAACGCTGCCATTAATAAAAGCACGGCTTCGACCATTGCTCTCAACGGTTCTTTTTAGGAGCAGGCTTTGGCCTTCATCTTCTAGCGGGAATCCTTGCTCATCTAACCAGGAGCTAAAGGATCGAACCTGCTCTGGGTCTATGCGAAAAAGCGCGGAAATTTCTGCGCGATTACTACCTTCGCGTATTTGGCTGCTATCGGCGCGCTCGCCAAGTACAAGGCCAAGAGCGTCGAGCAGAATGGATTTGCCAGCACCGGTTTCACCGGTGAGCACGGTAAAGCCTGAAGCAAAATCTAATTCAAGCTGATCAACAATGACAAAGTCACGAAGTGAGATGGTTTGAAGCATGTATTAGCGTAGCAAAAAGCTCGACATCAGAATGTCGACGGGTATTCATTCCAATGCAGCTTTTCGCGCAAGGTTTTGTAGTCACTGTGATTGCTGGGGTGAAGCAAGGCAATCGTTTTGTTAGATTGGCGTACTTCAATCTTGTCGCCACTTTGCAAATTCGTTTGCGATTGCATATCAAAGTTGACAATGACTTCACGGCCATCAACCACCTCAATGACGGTCACGCTATCTTGCGGGAGAACGATTGGGCGATTAGAGAGTGAGTGCGGTGCAATTGGCGCTAACAAAATGCCTGCTACGTGTGGATGCAAAATTGGGCCGCCAGCCGAGAGGGCGTAGGCAGTCGATCCTGTGGGGGTCGAAACGATCAGTCCATCAGAGCGTTGGTTGTACATAAACGAACCATTCACGTGCACTGCTAATTCAACCATGCCTGAGATGCCAGAACGGTTTACGACAACATCATTTAAGGCAAGAGCGCGATTAATCTCTTTGCCATTGCGAAGTACTACCGCATCTAATAGCGTGCGAGTATCAGCTTCGTAATCACCAGCAATAATTTTTGGCAAGGTGGTATGAACGGATTGAATTGGGATATCCGTCATATAGCCTAGGCGGCCCATATTGATTCCAACTAGAGGGACATTGCTGCCTGCTAACTGCCGGGCAATTCCGAGCATTGTTCCGTCGCCACCCAGGACAACCACAAGATCAATTTCCCCAGCAAAGTCTTTGGCCGTTTTGGTTGGGTAACCCGCAAGGGCAAGGTGGGTGGCCGTATCAAACTCAATAAAAGCCTCACAACCCAATTCTGAGAGCAATTTAGCCAAGTCTTTCAGGTGCTCTTCGATGCCATCGGCCTGGAATTTGCCGACAAGTGCAACCCGGCTAAATGCCTTCTTGGTGGAATTTTGGGATGGGCTTAACATATGATGATTAAACCATAGGCATAAAATCCCATCCACCATGGACGATCGTTCTCGCGCCTTACTAAAAACTCTCATCGAGCGCTATATCGAGGAGGGCCAACCTATTGGCTCTCGTACGCTCTCGAGATTCTCAGGTTTGGACCTCTCTGCGGCCACTATTCGTAACGTAATGGCTGATTTGGAGGATATGGGTCTAGTAACCAGCCCCCATACTTCTGCAGGGCGTATTCCAACGCCTAGGGGCTATCGCTTGTTTGTGGACACCATGGTGACAGTGCGCCCTTTGGAAGAAATGGCGGCCAGAGAAGTGGAAAAAGGCCTTTTGCCAGATTCTCCGCAACGTGTTCTCAATTCAGCAGCCCAAATTCTTTCTAATCTGACGCATTTTGCAGGGGTGGTGATGACCCCCAAGCGCGCACAAGTGTTTAAGCATATTGAGTTTTTGCGTTTGGGTGAGGGCAAGATCTTATTGATCATGGTCACCCCAGAGGGTGATGTACAAAACCGTATCTTGCCTACGACCCAAGATTACACGCCTACTCAATTGATTGAAGCGGGCAACTTTATTAATGCGCAATTTGCTGGAAAAAGTTTTGATCAAGTGCGCCTCCATTTGAAATCCGATTTAGATAATTTGCGTGCGGATATTTCTGGGTTGATGGCATTAGCTTTGCAATCTGGTGTTGCTGACTACGATATGAGTCGTGGAGATATGGTGCTTTCTGGCGAGCGTCGCTTGCTGAATGTCGGTGACTTGAGTTCCAATCTCGATAAGTTGCGCAAGATGTTCGATATGTTGGAGCAAAAATCAGTACTGATGCAATTGCTCGATGTTTCAAGTCACGCAGATGGCATTCAGATTTTTATTGGTGGCGAAAGTGATTTATTGCCCTATGAAGATCTCGCTGTAATCAGCGCCCCATATAGCGTTGACGGCCAGGTAGTCGGTACGCTTGGGGTTATCGGACCGACTCGTATGGCTTATGACAGGGTGATTCCAATTGTGGATATCACCTCCAAATTACTATCTGGAGCACTCAGCTCTTAACAGTAGAACTTATATAACTTATTTACTAGAGACAAACTATCTTGAATCAGAACCCGCACCTACGCGCATCTAAAACAGCAGTGTTGTTATTAAATTTAGGAACACCATCTGCACCAACTGCAAAAGCAGTGCGCGCCTATTTAAAAGAATTTCTCTCCGATCCTCGAGTCGTAGAAATTCCGCGCATTATTTGGTGGTGTATTTTGAATGGCATTATTTTGCCAATCCGCAGTAGTGCATCTGCAAAAAAATATGCCTCCATTTGGTTGCCAAAGTTGGGATCTCCTTTGATGC
>ERZ650310.649-NODE-649-length-10351-cov-4.625486_pt1 | contig 10351 bp, 17 predicted proteins | sample MGYA00376246_ERZ650310 | MGnify/ENA primary metagenome ERZ650310 (study PRJEB26733, sample SAMN07839286) | wastewater metagenome | biome: small river; feature: stream; material: water | place: USA: North Carolina | collected 2016-03-01 ...
CGTTTTTTTTGCCAAAACGTTTTGGACCACCCCCCTACTTGGCGTTTCCTACGAACTAAACCACCTAAACTACTAATTTTTCATTATTTATATAGTATTTGTGCCCTATACGGTCCGTTAGCATCTATATAGACCATTAGCTTCACGAAAATGGCGGCAAATGTGAAAAAATATTGTTTTAGGGTAACCCCCTAAAACAACAGGGTATCAAATAAGCCTTCGACTATTTTGCATTAGTAAAACCAAAACTTGCATCATGTAGAGTCCCCAACAAAATTTTACTAACCCATCTCCCAATTTAACCCCCACGCAGCCAGCCCCAAATCCCAGCCATTCCGCGGCCCTAAACGGCCCGCCAAGGCCCAAGATAATGTGGTTAGGTAGTGGGGTAGCCCAAACGCAAATAGGCCCGCTGGGGGCCTTTAAACGCGTTCTAGATGTGCTACAGCAGCGCTTTAAGCTCTGCCTTCAACCGCCTTGCATCTTCCCCGCGAAATGTGTTGGCGTTAGCAAGGAAGTAGTTAACTATGCTTCGGGCGGAGTCCAACCCATAATCGCTGTCAATTGTGTCAAGTGCATACATCGCTGTGAGGTAGGGCACCGCGCCATAGTAAGGCTTCGGCCAGTGCGCGCGAATGTCTGTTGCAATCACGTGGATTGGGCGGGCTGGTGTTGCCGCCATCATCTCTGCACGAAGTTGTTCGTTCAGCTTGTCGCTGTCTGCTTGAGTCATGAAGCCGGTCATATGTTACTCCATTGGTTGCTGGTAGAAAGTATGGAACAGCCACCATACAGCAAAGTTCCATCGAAATTAAGTGCTGGGGCGTACTTACTGCTAATCGCGCTGACTAGCATGTTGGGGTGCGTAGCGGGCTTGAGGGCCATGCGTACGAAGCAGAGGCTTATGGTGTAGGTTTTCACAGAGCGCCTTGAAGTATGTTGCCGTAGGCGTCAAGCTCAATAACTTCAAAACCTTCGTCGAAGTCAATGCGCATAACAATGCTTGTGCCGTCCATGGAGACGTCTTCAAGAATGTCTGTCGCGTCGACAAAACCTTGTTGAAGCAAAGCCTGCTTTAGATTGTGCACGGCATCGACGTTTGGGTTTTTGCTGGTTGCCATCCACGCGGCGTGGGCGTTGGCAAGGGCTTTGCGGCGATTTGCGGCTGTTGTCATAATGTGGTCATCCTTTAGTGTTGCTGCTCTAGTGCAGTGTTTACAGTATAACACACGTTAAGTAGATGTACAAACAGAAATACCTCCGAGTGCCCACGGCATCCTTCGGAGGTTTCTGTTCTGCTTCTTCCAGTTTAATCGTCGCCCAAGTTAGCAGTAAGAATTGACGTGCCTTGACGGCGGGAGATTAGGCGGCAACTTGCAGAAACGGGGCTAGCATGGTGTCGATGTGGGGTTCAGCCAGAGCAATGTCGCACTCGAAAAAGTTGCCGGTGCTTTCCAGGCTGCTGTGCGTAATGCCGGGGCGGTGAAATAGCACGCGGGTAATCTTCAAGAACTGTGCAAGGTGGTTGAGTTCAATATAGAAATCGTCACTGCTTTTTATGCCATGCTGGTTTTTGAAAATTTCCATTTTTTGAAAAAATCCAAATATGGCTTTTGCAGAATCCATTTGAACTTGGTAAGGCTTGAAACTAATTTTGTTGCCGTATGGTTTGCCATCGCGCATAGGCTGTGGCATTGCGTCGATTTGGCCGCGCAACTGCATGTCGTCGACGTAAATATTTTGTCGAGCCTGCTTTACATAGCTAGCCGTGCGGTAACCCGTGCAGCGTTCCTCCGGAGCGTCCCAATACTCATCCACGATGCTTGTGTTGTAGTTTTTCATCTTGTGCGGTACAGCACGGCGAACAACAGTGGCGCGAATGTGCCGGTATTCGCTGCGCGGGTACTGGGCTTCTTCCAGAACCACCAGCAGTAGGCGTTCACTGTTGGCATCTTGGTACGGTAGGCGAATGTTCATTTGGGTTTACTCCTATCTAGTTCGGTTGCTGCTGGTTGTGCAGTAACGCTAGTGTAAAGCGATAGTTGCAGAAGTTGTAAAGAAATTTGTGCAAATTAGACGCAACATGAATTTCACTTTGATCGCTGTTTGGAGCGAGAAGCGGATTCAGTTTTCGATTCCTCAATTCGAAACGAATTTCAGAATAAATCTCCCAAAGATTAATACGGTGGTACGGGGCTGGCGGCATCCAGGGGAGGGGTTCGTTCAGAGGGAGGGGTTCGGGTTGAGGTTTTGTTAATAGGGCCAATCTTGTCGACGTATCCACAATGCTATCAGGGTTATCGTATCGATTGGAAAATCACATCGACGCGGAAATACTATCGGGCAGAGGGGCGCGGTAGGGTTTATCTATCTTAGTTTAATGGGCCTGTAACGCACTGGAGCATGGGTCACATACTATGGTACAGGCTTACGTCTTGCGACGCGTATGCGCCCATTTAGGGGTGCTGGCGACCTATTGTAGCGGGACGGGTTTACCCTAGGTTTAAGGGTATTCTTGTCGAATTGAAAGCAAGACGCGTGCCAATCTGGCGGATGGCGTCAAAAAAATTTCAAAAAAATAGGGACACCGGAGTGTCCCTAGAAGCAGAAGGGTTTCCTTCTGGCTTACTTGGCGGGAGCCGCGTCAGCCTCTGCCATCTTTTGCAACTGTTCCAGCGTCAGCACTGGGGAACCCTTACATTGTCCCGTATAGGCTTTGTACTGGGTGAGGCCCAGTCCACAGCTGGTAGGGTTCACCGTTGGGCATGCGAGCTTAATGTGGGCTTGCGTGGGCATGGCACCATTATTGCTTAACTGGTGAGCCAGAGCGGCGAGCCAAATTTGCGCGGTGACGCTAGAGGCGAGTGGCTGCTTGCGTCCGTTAGTGCCGACTAACTTAAATCCTGGGATGGTTGTTGCCTTCCCAGCGTTGCGAGTTGCAACTCCCACGGGGGCAATATTGCCCACACTTGGCACGTGAGTTGCTTTGTCGACAGCCTTAGAGGCTTCCGTGGCTGTCTTGGTTCCGCGTGCAGCGATTTGCTGCAAAGCCTGCTTAAATGGGTTTGCAACTGCATCAGGTGCAGCGAGGTTTTGTGGCACGGACTTTGCTTTAGAAGCGGACTTTGTAGACACTGTAGATTTAGCCATGATTTTTCCTTTTCCCCTAGGAATACCGGGAGGGGTTCCCGTTTCACTGCGGTGTGCAGTGCATGAGTTAAATGTAGGTGACCACGTCGCCAGATACAAGCATTATTTTTGCACTGTTACAATTCTCCTTGTTTTGGCCTCCTAGGCGCATTGGAGCGCATTGGGCTATGTATGTATAGGCGTGCCATGTGCGACGCGCCTAGGTGCCATACAGGCCCTACAAGACGTCATGATGCATGCCAGTGTGACGCGCACAGCGTACCAGTGCGACGTCCCATGTTGGTGCGCACTATCAGAGTGCATGCCCATGTTGGTGCGCACCGATACGGTGCACTTATAAGTGTTGTCTTTAGACAACGCGCTATGGACGGGAGACGCACCACAACTACCCCGATTAAAACCCCATCTTGATACTTCTACTTTCACCCAACCTTTCTCCCCTTTATCCCGCTACAATACACCCAACGCAACCAACAACACCAACCAAATGCAAACCATCCTTCCAAACCAAGATGCGCAGCAGCTAAACGACCAGCCAACCGTATCCCAACCAGAGTACATCCATAACTTCAGTAATTTGGACTGGCACACGGAGGACGAACCACCCAGCACACAGCCCAACAAGTTGTATCACCTGCTTACCATCATGGGTCAAACACTCATTGGCACATACCCACAAGACCACACACTTGGCGATCACTATTTGGCATGGGCAGAGCTAACCTCCGAACCCGTACTTACCATCCACTAGCTTACAACCACGCGCCTATAGTATGCCGCACTTCATTCCAACCATGTACACGCAACAAGAGGCGGAGGCTTTGGTAGTAGCAGTTATTGTGGTCATGACAATTCTATTGTTTGCAATAATTCTACTGTTATCTTGCGAAACTAAGTCAAAGTAATACCATGCAACGCACACAACATCCATCTAACAATGCGGTCATTGGCGCACCCAAGGGTATGTCGATAGAAGAATGCAATGCGCTACCTGTAACCATTGCTAAATTCGACAATGGCGAGCCTGTAATTTACAGTTGGTGGACACCCTCGGCCCAAGAACTTGTACTCCTTAACTGTGGTCATGCAGTTCGCCTTGCTGTACTTGGAAACAAGCAACCACCAGTTGCAATCGACGTTGACGATTTTTATCAAAAACTGCCAACATAATTCAAATTTCAACTCTCCCGCAAAAAAAAATCCGGAAAAATTTCCCTTATTTAACTATCGAAAGACACAAATGCAAACAGAAAAAGACCAAATCATTGTTGACGCCAAATTTTGCGTTAACAACCCTGATGTGCTGCACACACCGGGCCAGCACCGAACTATTATTCAGGGCCTGCTTAACATGCTTGCCATCCAAAGCCAGTCCCATATGCCTGTCCCAGCAGTGGAAATCCACGCGGAGCCTATTGCCCATGTCGGCGTCTAACACACAGCCCTACAATCCCACGCAGGCGGCTTTGCAAAATTGGCATAACCAAGTGCAAAAGTTAGAGCCGTGGGAGCAGGCAGAGATTGAAAATGTATACAGAACCATTTCGGCGCTGCTTACTATTTATCAATCCTCCGCAGGTCTTGCGGTTACCCGTGCGGCGCTGGAGATTGGCGCGGTACATTTGCAACAACCTGAAAACAAGAGGCCATTATGAAACTTTCTTCTGATGCAAGCCACCCGGATTATCACCCTGTGGTTATTTTTGTTGACAAAATCCTTGTTGACGGTACAAAAATCGAGCGTGCTGTGCATGTTGATACCAAATTGGGCGAGGCACAGGTTGTGTCCCTGCCTATAAAGGCGGTTGACGGTATAGTTGCGACGCATGTTGTGCGCGGCAATGTGGAAATTGTTTGGCGGACATTTCCAAAAAGTGAAAATGGGATCATTGGTACTGGTTCAGAGCGGGTTTTTGAAATGTACAAGGCAGAATGGGAAGAAAAGGAAAAATCATGTCCACAAAACGACTAGAACTATTGTGCAAATGGCGGCAAGTGTACTGCTTGCAGGCCACGAGCGGGCAAATTGGGTTTGAGCGCTACGTGCGGGATGCGGCTGAGGCCAAGTTGCTTCATCGAGCAGAACTTTCCGCAATTGTAGCTCTGTTGGTGCAGAAAAAGGTGTTTACCAATGTGGAATTTGCGGCGCAAGTCGAGGTCGAATCAGAGTTTCTGAACGAGGCAATGCAAAAAACCTTCCCGGGGTTCACAGCAAAGGACAATGGCATCGCCCTTACCAATCCTATGGTAACACAGACAATGAAAAACTGGCAGCAACCCTATGGACTCGGATAATTTCTACCGCACAATTTTCTTGTGTTCCGCGGCTATTGCTGCTGTAATAGTGTTTTGCCATTAGGAGTAGCAATGGACCCAGCTAAGTATGCCGAAAGTGGAACCGAACATGCGCACCAAGTTGCTCTGTTCATGTGGGTAGCCACACAAATACCCACATATCCTGAATTGCGTTGGATGTATGCCATTCCAAACGGGGGTAAACGGGATCCAATCACTGCAAATCGGTTAAAATCCGAAGGCGTGAAGTCCGGTGTAAGCGACATTTGCTTGCCGTTTGCCAAACAGGGCTATCATGGTTTCTACATTGAAATGAAAAAACCAAAAGGGAAGGAAAGTCCTGAGCAAAAAGAGTTTGGGGCGTTCCTTATGTCGCAAGGCTACCTTTATACCATGTGCGATAGCTGGGACAAGGCCAAAAGTGCTGTGGAATGGTATATGAAACAAGCGGAGTTGCCATTATGATCAACAAACTTCGCGGCACAGGGCGAACTACCCAGCAGTTGAAGGCTTTGCCACTAAACGCCATCTACATTTCCTGTAATCACTCTTGTATTTATTACGACACACAACTTACCCGTATGCTAAACAGGCGGGACATACAGGTTGTGGGGCCGGACTGGGTGACAAGTATGCGGTGGCAGGGTTTAACCTACAGCGCAATAGAGGTAGACCACGCTTACCCGGATGTAAGTCGCCGCACGGCGTTGTTTTATGAATATTTGCAGCGTGCAAGAACACGGGTGAGGCCATAATGAACAATCCTACCATGACGCTTTACGGGCTTAAGGTGATACTTAGTCCTGATAGGCCGAAAATGCAGTTGTCAAAAGACTGCCCTGTAACAGACGATTTTCGCAAGGAAATAAATGCTTGGATGGTGGAATTCTTCGGAACTACCAATATTATTCCTGACGGACAAATGATTATGTTCAACGAGCTTGGAACGGTGGGCATTAACCCTCGTACACATGCAGCACTTATAACCAATATGGATAAATATACATATCATGACCGCAGAAGAACTTGACGAAATTAAATTGAAGGCACAAGCCTTTGACAATTTGATGGCAATGTTTCACGGCAAGGAAGAATTTGTCCGAAGTTACTATCGTGCAGAGCCAACCCAAATGTCTGCATCAGACGTTGTTGGCAATCTTCCTTCTAAAGCGCAAACCGCCAAAATGGTTCGTATTGACATTTACGAATGGAAATTGCGTTTGGCAAATTCGACGGATTTACGTCAGGTATTGCTTGATGCTGCTGCAAAAGGATTAAGAGATGACACCAGACGAAATTAACCAAGTTGAAGGCTATATTAGTCGTCTTAAATCCGACTATGAACTACAACTTGTCGCTGCGCGCAAAACAATAACTATAGAAGTCCGTGCACGGCAAATTGCACAACAAGACAGCCTTAAGATGGGTCAGGCTGTGCACGAATTGTGGAAGTTGGCAAAACAACAGCCCCCAGTGACAGCAGAACAATTGGCAGTTTGCATTCCGCAAATTATCAACTACTACTGTCCAGATTTCGATATACCATTTTAAAAGAAATATGACTAAACTAACAATTCTTGCTAATTTTTTCAAAGTTGGAGATAAAATTTCCATAACTATTCCAGATACACGTTGGTGGAAAATTTGGTGGCATGCTTTGTTAAGAAAAGAACCGCCTGAACGTATAAAATATTTCAAGGTTATTGCAGAAATTAGTGCAACAGAAATTGAAATTGAACCAAAGGGAGAATAGCATGGCACTTACCCACCTACAGTTTTATCTGACAAAATTGGCCGAAGAAGCGGTTGAGGTTGCTCAAATTTCGTTGAAAACCCAGCAGTTTGGTCCTGAAGAGTGCATGCCGGGGCAACCCTACAACAATTTTGAACGCTGCCATCAGGAGCTGGACGACCTGAACGCAATGGTGCAGGAGCTTAACAACCGCTTCGATTTCAACTACATTCCAGATCCCGCACGCATACGGGCAAAGATGATTAAGGTTCGCCGCTACTTGGATTTTTCCATTGCACAAGGGATGGTCGATGGCGAAAGCGTTAAAGGCGTGCACCCCGATGCAGGATTTACAGCCCCTACAGGGCGCAAAGCCCCAAACTTAGGGCAATTGCCCACCCTGCACTAATACGTGCACCACAGCCCCGGCCAGCCCTGCTCCCGGGGCTTTTGCATGCCCAAAAACAAAGTAAGTTGCAAAGGGGCTGAAAATCCATATATAATCCGCACAACTTTCCAAACCATCCGCGGAGTACACAAGGTGGACCCCCTCGAAAACAACCAATCTAGTTTTGCCCCGGAGCTTACGGCTTCGGAAAGGGAGCTGCGCGATCGATTTGTAACAGAATACCTTACCGATTACGATCAGTACAAGGCCGCTATCCGCATTGGATACGCGCCAGCCTATGCAAAGGACTTTTCTGCACGGTTCATGACAGAACCGTATGTGTTGAACAAAATTCGTGCTGCAGAAGGCGGAGATGTAGAAGATACAGACCCAGACGTGCAGAAGAAGATGATTGTGGCTGGTTTGTGGCGCGAAGCTCGGAATATGGGTGCAGGAAGCAGCCAAGCAGCTCGCGTTGCAGCGCTTTCCAAGCTCAGTGCATTTTACGGCATGGATGCACCGAAAACAACCAAAACCGAAGTTACTGGCGCAGATGGTTTGCCGCTGGGCAGTGGCGTGTTTGTGGTTCCGGGGATGGTGACGGCGGAAGAGTGGGCGAAGCAAGCAGAAGCCCAGCAAGCCGACCTTGTTAAACCTAGCGCACCTCCACAGCTTAAGGCCGTTGCCTGATGTTATTTAGTAAGCCGCCTCCCGCACCGAAGCAGTATGCGATTTGGAAAGCCCTTCCGGGTAGTCAAAGTCTCTTTCTGTCTTCACCCGTGCGGGAGGTATGCTTCGCTGGCACCCGTGGGCCGGGCAAGACGGACGCCATGCTTATGTCTTTTGCCCAGTATTGTGGTCGGGGTTATGGCGACTACATGCGGGGTATTATTTTCCGGCGCAACTACAAGCACCTGGATGACATTATATCCAAGTCTAAACGCTGGTTCAATAAGAGTGCACAGCAGCCGCGTTTTCTAGCGGGATCGTCTTCCTTAAAGTGGGTTTGGCCTACGGGGGAGGAGTTATTGTTGCGTGCATTTGAAAATGAAGAAGATTATTGGAGCTACCACGGGCACGAGTACCCCTTTATCGGATGGGAAGAGTTAACCAGTTGGCCGAACATTAACTGTTACGAGTCGATGAAGTCCTGCAATCGCAGTAGCTTCCAAGGCACAGCACGCCTACCTCACTTGCCCCGGCTTATACGCAGCAGTACCAATCCCTATGGCGTTGGGCATAGCTGGGTAAAGAGTTACTTTATCGACCCAGCACCATACGGCAAAATTATTACAGACAAAGAAGGCAACCAGAGGTGTGCTTTGTTTGGTAGTGTGAAAGAAAATCCGTTTCTAGGTGAAGAGTACATCAAGACGCTGGAATCCATTACAGATGCTAATAAGCGTAAGGCTTGGCTAGAAGGTAGCTGGGATATCACTAGCGGTGGAATGTTCGATGATTTGTGGGACAGCACAAAGCATGTTATTGAACCATTTGAGATTCCGTTTAGCTGGCGCGTCACTCGTAGTTTTGACTGGGGTAGTTCCAAACCCTTTAGCGTAGGCTGGTGGGCTGTAAGCGATGGGACAGAGGCTACATTGAAAGATGGTCGTAAAATTGCTTTCCCGAGAAAGACATTGTTTCGTATTGGGGAGTGGTATGGCAGCGATGGCAGGCCAAACGAAGGTTTACGCATGCCCGCGAAAGTTGTAGCACAGGGTATCAATATTCGCGAAACACAGATGCGTATTCAGAACCGCGTGCAACCCGGTCCGGCAGATAGCGCTATTTACGCAGTAACAGACGAAGCTTCCATTGGGCAAAATATGGAAGCAGAGGGTGTATTCTGGACTCCAGCGGACAAGCGTCCTGGAAGCCGAAAGAACGGCTGGGAATTGATGCGCGACCGGCTCGATGCTGTGGCTAAGGCAGAGGACAAGCCGGGAATGTATGTATTCAACACATGCAGAGATTTCATTCGCACTGTTCCAAGCATTGCTCGCGATACACGCGATCCAGATGACGTAAATACCGATGCAGAAGATCACATTGCCGATGACTGCCGTTACATGGTATTATCCGCAGATCACACGGTTCACAAAGTTAAAATTTCAGGAGCTTAATCATGGGCGTCAAAAATACTCATCCCGAATACCGCGAAATGTTGGAAAGCTGGCAACGTTGCCGGGATGCATCGGATGGTCAGAGCGCTGTACATGAAGCTGGGGATAAATACTTACCAAAACTGGCAGACCAGTCTCTTGCAGAGTATACTGCGTACAAACTGCGGGCAAGTTTTTATAACGCTACATGGCGAACCATTAGTGGACTACAAGGAATGCTATTTCGTAAGCCTCCAGTAGTAACTGTTGGTGCGGTAGTTGAACCATTATTGGAAGATGTAAGCCTTGAAGGAGAAAGCCTTCACATGTTTACATTGGAACTGTTAGAAGAGTGCTTGACAGTTGGACGGGTTGGTATTTTTGTCGACTACCCAACAATTGATGCAGAGCACACAACGCTAGCAGATTCCAAGCGCATGGGCCTACGCCCTACTATGAAGCGCTATTGCACCGAAAGCATTATCAACTGGAAGAAATCTGTTATTAACAATGCCAATGTGTTGTCAATGGTTGTGCTTTCCGAAGAAGTTGAAGCCATTGGCGAAACAGAATTTGACGTTGGCGAAACAATGCAGTACCGTGTTTTGGACCTGACAAAACTTAAAATGCCGGATGGTTCGGAACCCATAGTTTATCGTGTTCGGGTATTCACTGTTGACCAAC
>ERZ650310.651-NODE-651-length-10343-cov-22.062792_pt1 | contig 10343 bp, 13 predicted proteins | sample MGYA00376246_ERZ650310 | MGnify/ENA primary metagenome ERZ650310 (study PRJEB26733, sample SAMN07839286) | wastewater metagenome | biome: small river; feature: stream; material: water | place: USA: North Carolina | collected 2016-03-01 ...
CAAAAGCATACAAAAAGAAACTGCGGCAATTGGATTTTTACGAAATTGCTCAAAATTAACGGGTAAACCATTGGGGGTTTTTTTGGGTGCGGTCATGTTATGCTACTGGGGGGAATGGTGGTGGCGGTGGTGGTATGTATTCGGCTTCGGGTAAATCTAAAATCCAAGCCCATTCGGTGGTTGCAACAACTTGTTTGTCTTCATCGGAAAGGAATAAAAACCAAACTCCGTTTATATCTTGAACGCAATTAAAGAACTGATAGTCTGTATAATACTGACCCTGAACTTGGTTGTATTCGTCTTGTGTGAGTGTATATCCTATTGACATAATTTGTTAAACATTACGAGATAAAGTTGTTTGAAACGCTTGTACTGCGGTATAAAAGTTGGATGCTTGGGTGTCGGTTAAGCCGTCACCGATGGATGAAAACGCACATTCTCTTGCGCTATAACTTGGAAATGATGTATCGTTACCACCTCCAATGTATATATTTTGCGAACTTACCGTACTTGAAGAAGCGGTATTGGTATTTAATAAACTTCCATTGCGATATAATTTTAATGAAGTTGATGTAGTTCTACTCATTAAACCAAAAGCATTTGAAGTAGTTTGAGTTGATACTGCGGCATTTGTAGAATATGCTCCGCTTATCATCCCTATTTGTTGATTAAGTACAGTATATCGTAATGATAGTAAAAATGCAGTACCATTGCCATTCCCGCTACCCAAATCCCAATTATCCCCGACACTGTTTGTTCGTGAATAATATGACGCATGTGAATTATTTATTGTTAATTGTGTACTTGGATTTAACCCCGTATTCATATACGCACTTGTGCCGTTACCTGTCACTCCTGTACTTGCAAATGTCCATCCCGAACTGAAAGTACCTGTAAAGCTAGAGCTCTTTAAGTTCTGAGCACACGCAGCCGCACTTGCACCGACCATGGGATACACAGCACGCATTGAAGTCCAGATACCCGCTGATTTCATATCCAATACCAATTGATTGGTTGCGTTCTTTTCGGTGGTGGTAAGTGTTCCTCCCGCAGTTGTTACGCGGTCAAAAAATGCTTGTGCATCGGCATCGTAAGCCGAACCACCAACGGGCGTTCTTCCGCCAACCCTTATGCCGACACCAATACCAAACATTAGTAATTGTACATTACAACCGATCCACTCGTCAAAGTGATTGATGAAATATAACTACCATCGGCAACGGCAATGAATGTGCCTTGCTTTAATGTTACACCACTCAATCCCAATGAACTCATCAACGATGCACTGGCTTGGTCTAAAATAGCCGATACAACCGCATCACTATTTACCACAAACCCACGGAATCTTCCCGTGTTGGCACTTGTGTTGGAAACAACGGTACACCCCGTGTAACCCGCACTAAATGAACTTGCTGAAATACTCATATCTATAAAACGATTAAATTGTTACTTGTTAGGGGTTGCGTGTGATGTTGCCAATACCTTGCGCCCAAAGCGATCCATCGCAACACTTTTTAGAATAGGTTAATTTTTCTTTGCAGAAACACGCCCGTGTTCCACCTCCTTGTGGGGAACTCCGTGATGGGGTTTTCCAACCTTGTGCGGGTTGCGTTGTCTTGTTATAATTTTGTTGCCAATTGCTCATTTTCGTATAATTAACATTAATACAATCAATCCCAAAAACAATGTCAATCCAATCCATTGTGGAACTTTTACGCGTTCCGTGTATTTGATTTGTGGTGGTAACTGAATTGTCTTGGTAAATCTAATTGTGTCCGCCTTCACCATTGTCTTAATTCTTATCACATCGTGATTGCGATAAACAATCGTTTTAACGCCATCTTTTTCCAAAGTGATGGTATCAATCGTTTGAGTGGTAAAAGTGTCTGTAATGGTCACCGAATCGCGTACAAATAGCGTATCAATCGTGTGGGTGGATGTTTGTGCCATAGCGGGGTTCTTTTTGATGGCTTGTTTTAAGTGCCATTTAGCGGAACACCCCGTGAATAATATCATAATGGCGATTATCTTGGCTTTGGTAAATAAATCACACTTCACCGCATTCACAATCTTCAACTGCGTGATATAGGTGGTCAATTTCTTCACCTTTTCCTCTTTGGGTTTATATGTCTTTTTTACAAATTCCATGTTACATAATTCGATGGGTTTGTATTTGGGTATTCCCCCGCATTTTGGTTGGCCGTATACTCGGGATATCTTTGAGGATAGAACGACAAATAATCCACGCAACGCCTACGATAAGTTTCGGCAATGTTTCTTTGTCTTTGGACAATCGTGTCCAATTCCTCCTTGCTCGGTAATTGTGTGTTCTCGGGTGAGTTACGCACGATACCACCATTGGTTACCTCATAACCATGAAACAACAACAAATCACTCATTGCGTAATGGATCAACAAAGGTTGCAAATAGTGTGACACCAATTCCAAATAATAACCCGCCAAGGCATTTGCCTTTACATCATCCAATAATTTACGATACAACTTTGTACCGCACAATTCTTGTACCTGTATATCCTGGGCTATCTTGATAAATGGCGTTATCTTGTCCACATCAAAATTCCCACTCAATTGGGTGTATTTGAATAAATCCTCTTTGGTGATTAATAATACATCATCGTTTGCGTACATCTTACTTATTTTTTAGTGAACCTTTGTTTGGCATATCAATGGGCCTTGTTGATGCCGTTTCCCATCCACTTGGTGAAAATGGTACTCCCGCATTGTCGGCACTCTTATTCGATACTTCGTTGTAATTTTCTAAATTGCGATTGTCTCCCGTTTCGCCAGGTTGCTTTGGTAAAAACTTCCCCTTGATTTGTTTGCGTCTAAATGTCAATCGTTCCCATCTATGGTGGCAATTAACACCGCCTTTGTACTTCCAAATAGAATATGAACTTTGACCACTTGGGGCAAATTGTCCATTGACACCCGCATCTCCCATTGTGATAATGTCTTCACGGCGATAAATTACTCCGTCTTTGGAATCTTGAACCATTGCAGTACAAAACTGCCTTGAATTGTCGGATAAGAAATTAGGGCCGTAGCGATAACGGATTTTGTACACCCCTTTATCATCACCACTTTTTTTATTGGGGTTTTCATAGGCCATGTTAAATTTCATTTCTTCGTCCGCATCCAATACCTCCGTCACATCAATCAACTCCCACACATCGTTATTGTTTACCTCACCGCGTGATTTTAAGTGTTTTAACCAATCTTCACTTTGCGTGTCAGTGATTTCGAATTGCATTCCGATGCCTTTTAACGCGTCTACAACATCCGAATTGTTATCGTAATGCTTGGATATACCCAACTCGTTTATCTTCTCAATTTTGGCTTTATTTGAACCCGTAGCGTATACCCTTGATGATGGGATTCCCAACTCATCGGCAACACTCATCATTCCCTCTTTGTCTCCACGGGCTGAAATGATGTATAAATCATCACCTGCATCAATGAATTTTTGTGCTAACTTTTTACCGCGTTCCGTGGAAAGGGTATCGTCATAATCAAACGAGATTTTGGCTAAATCAATCTTTTTTTTTTGAGATGCCAATGACACCCCAGTTTCTTCCTCGCGGGTTTCATCATCAATGACATTGCCCGTCAAATCCGTAAATTCAAGGGGTTGTAATGTCTTGAAATACATATTAAGGTTGAATCCATTGTGGTTTAACACCTTTGTCACTGCATCAATTACCAATCGTTGGAATGGGCGAATCACCACATTGTCAAACAAGATAGATGCACTCTTTAATTCATCCGCGTTGTTACCAAATCCCGTTCCGTCTTTAATACCCAATAACAATGGCGATACCACGCGATGGGCTACCATTATCTTTTGCATTGATTCGGAGGATAGGAATTGATATTGGTTGTGAGCATCACTCAATTGCACGGGGGTAATGTCCGCACTTGAATCCTTGCCATCGTTCCAACTGATAATAAAACGACCCGCATTTGACGATCCACCAAACTTTGATTTGATTTGGGCTTCAACCGTATCTTTAACCTCGGCGGGTGGTTGCCCATTGTTGAAGTTTATCAACATAGAAGGTGCAAGACCATTCATGATGTTGTTGATATGGAAATTGGATATCTCCGCTTCCAAGTTTGCATATTGCGTACCGCCTTGGTAATCCACTGGTGCGAAGTAAAACGAACCCGTAGAATATGGTTTGATGGTAAGTATACATTCGTTTGAATTTTGGTCATAACCCCATGCCCTTATCTCGGTGGGTTGTGTTCCACGCTTGATATTGGCCCAATCGGGATAATAGTAATACTTTTCAATCTCTCCTTTGTCGTTGCACTTGGCGGGGCGAAGGGTTTGTTGTGGGAAATGTTTGGCTTTGACATACTTCTTCTTATCTTTTGACTTGATAAGTTGGAATGACGCTTGTCCTAACATCTTCAAATCCATAATAACCGCCCGTAAATCATCCGCCGCGAACATGGTTTTGAACTCAATGTACCCAGGTAGGTTCTTCGATGAACTTGTCACCTCTAATCCCTTGCCATAAATTTGGTCTGCAATACCCTTGATACACGCATTGTTGGTTGGTGAACCATGATACAAATCAATCAAATACTGATAATAGTTGTTATCATCGCCATATTGCACCCAATCCTTGTTTTTTTGTTCAATGATTGAAGGTGCGGTGTATGATTGTAGTTGTATAAATTCTAAACTCATAGTGTTATCCAATTAGGTGCAACGGGGGTTGTAGCATCCCATTGTTTCCAAGTGTTGTTGATGTTTGTAGTACCCGTAATCCAATATCCCAAATACTCCCACACCAAATGGTTGTTGTTAAACACACGAAATAATATCTCATCCGTGTTCTGGGCAACCGCATTGATATCCGTTAACACGGGCAATGCCATTGTGTAAAATGAATATAACTTGCTTGGTGTACTTGTAGCCGTTACCATTGTTTTGGTGGGCTTATGCCATACCTCAATTGTCGAAACACCCGTAAACTCCACAAATGATGTGAATGAGATGCTTGTGGATGAGTTATTGATGTGCATACCTATAAAACGCGAAATACATTTTTTGTTATAAATGAAAAACCCCCACCGATTGGCGAGGGTTATCATGTAGCCCACCAATGCTATTGATGGGGTGGTTCAAAATATCAATTAAACAGGCATTACGGGAGTAACTACCATTGAGATACTTGCCATTGAGTTTGCATCGATGATGGCAGGTGGCAATTTCTCTTGGCTTGAAAAAGCGATGGTATTCAAACGAGCATCACCCATTTGTACACCCCATGATTCGCTTCCGCCATTGGCATCGCAACCCAAGGTTTCACCCAACAACCAGAATTGGTCGTTTCTATCCCAAACAACAATCTGCCATCTTCCTTTTACCAATGTTTGGATTGCATCGGTGTCAAGGTCACCACTAATTGCGGTCAATCCGCTTGGCTTAAATGACAAAGTAAAAATGGTTTCGTACATAGATGTTCCATTGTCGCGTGATGCGGTGATGGTGGTTTCAATTGTACTCAAACCTTTAAGTTCCCAAAAAGGGGCTGAAATTGGAGTTGTAGTCGATCCATTGTCAATCAATGTCACAATACCACTGCCATTTTTGGTAACGCGGTTCGCCCATTCAAATGGTACGAAAAACGCTGCCTTGATTCCGCCCACATATTGTTTACATGGTTCGTATCTTCCTAATAAAGTTCCACAAGTTGGCATATTTTTTCTATTATCTTGGTTAAAAAAAAGGGGTGGGTGTTTATGCCCACCCCGTGATTATATTTTCCTTATCGGATTAGGTTACATTAATTACAACTTGTTGAGTTGGGTTGGTTGCGATGATACCACCAGTGAAACGCATGATTGTACGAACATTCTGCGATCCATCGATGTCACTCATATCGATAACCTTAACCTCGTTGTAGTCACTCAACAAACCAGTTCCAAAGTGCAAATCACTCTTAAGACCCAATACGCAATCGTAGTCGTTAAGACCAGGACACATTGTAACGGGAATACCTTGGAAGTTCATTGGCTTTTCACCAACATAGAATTGGAAGTTGTAGTTACCCGCAGATAACGCCGCTTGGTATGCCTTCATGGTAGATGGACCAACATAGTATTGGTAACCTTCTTTGCCATACAATGCAGCGGGTGAGTAATCCAACGCTTCTTGCAAACGAGCAACAACATTCGAACCAGTTGTAGCACCAGAGAATGCACGAGTGATTGCAGAGTTGTCAATCAAGTATTGAACCATTCCACCTGTGTAGAAAGTGTTTGTCTTCCAAATACCCAATTCAACACCTTGAGCAACCTCGGCGGCAACCTGTGCCAACAAAAATTCTTCAAAAGTTGCAGGTAATTTTTCGAATGCACTGAAACCCGCTTGTGCTGATTCCCATGTAGTACGCAAGTTGTTTTTACACAAAGTCAAGTTGACTTGCTTTTCAACTGTTGTCAATACATATTCTCCCAAAGTAACGCTTGAAGAATCGGTGTAATCACAAGTAGCGGCATCGATAGAAACGGTGTTCTGCCAGTTACGGATTACTTCTTTGTAAGCAACATTGGGGTGCAATGTGATAAGTTCTTTTGCAAGGGTTTCACCCGACAAAAGGGCGGCGGCCACATACTTGCCACTCCAAAGACCCGCGTAGGTATTGGGGGAAACTGTTGGGCCACTCAAATTGATTTTGTTCAAATTATTGTTCATTGTAGTGGTTAGTTAAAAAGTTGATTAAATACTCGGTCTTTGATTGTTTCCTCACGGCGATTGCCAATGTGGAATTGTAGTTTCTTTGGATTGTTTGCCTCGGGGTTATGCAAAGTGTGAGGGGCGGGTTCGTTAGCCAATCTCTCGGTCAACTCCTTGTTCTCGGCACTCAATTGCATCTTTTCCATTTCCAAAGCACTCAAACGGGCTTCAAACTTGGCTTCCAATTCCGCCATTTGTTTGCTGAAATAAGATTCTTCCATTTCGGTTTTGCTTTTAACCACCTTCTTTGCCATTGGCATTTCGGCGATTGGTTGGTCTTCTGCAACAACTTCCTCAACCATTGGTTCTTCCTCGGGGGCTTCTTCCTCTTTGGTTGCGATTTCAACGATTGTACCATTTGCATCCACGGTCATTGTGTTTCCGTTTTCCAATGCAAATTCACCCTCTGGGCATGGAATGTTACCATCGGGAGTAACGATGAATACCGCTTCACCAACGGCGAAATTGTCTGATTCGAATGTGGCTTGACCATCCTCGGTCTTAACTTGTGCCAACTCAACCGCAACTGCTTCCTCGGGCTTCAATCCCAAAGTTGCTAATACGCGGTTTAATGTTTCGGTTGCGTTCATATCTAAAATACTTTAATTGTTTACTTTGTTTGATTTTTGAAATTCGGTAAGGATGTCAATCACCTTGGCCAACTTTTCCTCATCGGTTTCAACCTTTGACAATGGCATTGACTTGTCTGCAAAATACCCCTCGATTGAAAATCCTTTTACACGACCCGTTTTCACATAGTCGTTCCAAATCTCATCGTTGGTAACCTTCAAACATCCCATCCAAGTTCCGATTGGATCGTTCATCCCATATATGGCACTCTTGTCCTTTTCCATGTCCTCTTTAATCCATGATTCAACCATGCAAATACCTTGCACCGCCATCTCATGTTCCAATGTGGCTTTCCCTTGGTTGCCCTTCATCAAAAACATTTGCGATGCACGACACACGGTGTTCTTTGAAAAATATACATAAAACTCTTGCATCTCACCATTCATCACTTGTTTGCGGTAAATGGGTTTGTCTGGAATCAACACGGGACCCATCAAGATGCGTTTTTCTGCATCCACCTGGGCGAACTTTACTTCATGGGATTTTAACGCGATGAAATTGGATTCAATGGCGGGGGCTTCCACGATGCTAATTGCATCAATGCCACTTGCCATTTGTTGGTCATCCAATATCAATTCAACGATTTTCATTAGAATCCTATGTTAACTGCTTTTAATTGTGCGATGGCTTTATCCGCACGAGCAATGTCTTTTGTGAATGTGCTAATCCAATTTGAAAACGCTTTAATTGTGCGGTCATCACCTAAAATCTTTGCTGAATCCAAACCTTTTTTTGCTTTGGCCAAACCATCTAAATTTAATTTTTTAGATTGTTCCAAACGATCCATTGCATTTGATACTTCTTTTTGAATTACCAACAATGTACCTGCTTCCATATTAGCGTTAACAAGGTCATCCAAAAGTCCTAATTCAACTTTTAATGGGTTGTTGGCATTCGATGCCATGAATTTATGGAATGAGTTTTTCATATTATATAAAACTAATTATCCTGGGAATGTTGCATTTTGTTGGATACGCCTATCCAATGCCTGTTGTGAACTCATATCCGTTCCAACGGCGTATGTTTTAATCGGTCTTTGGTTTTGTTGTGCCATTTGCCTTGCAAGTTGAGCCGATGGATCCGCACTTCCTCCGATGATTGAAACACTTGGCCCCATACTCGGTGCTGATGCTGAATCCGAGGAACCTGGTATTTGAGTTTGTGTCATCTTTTTGATGTTTGCAAATCCCGCCGTAATGATTGCACCCGCATTGATGTATCCCGCAGGTGTTCCCGCCCCCGCCGCCAATGCTTTGGTTGCACCCATATAGGTATCAATGATTGCCGTTGCAATGGCCAATGATTTGCCCACGGCACTTTCCTCACCAACTGCACTTGCAATGGCTGACAATGCCCCCGTGATTGCGTTTGCTAATACCTCTTGTTGACTGACCTTAAAATCAACCAATTCTTTTTCCTTTTGTGCTGACCATGTCGCGTATTCCGTTTGTTTGATTTTGGCATCGGAATCGTATTGGGCTTGTGCTTCTGCCTTTGCATTTAATACCTCTTGATAAGCCGCGGTACCTTTATTTAGATTGGCAAGTTGTGAATCAAAATCCGCTTGGCGTTGGTCATTCAATTCTTTCATTTGCCTCATCTCCTCCTCACGCAATGCCTTCTCCGCATCCTTAACCGCTTTGAATTTTTCATATTCGTTGCGTAACAAATCCGCCCTATCAACCGCCGCTTGTTTTTCTGCCAATACCGCTGCATTCGCAATTTCAGTTTGTGATAACTTGGATTCATTGATTGACTTTTGAATGTCCAATGCCTCTTTACCCAATGATACTTCGTTGGTAAGTGTTTCGGACATCAACCCCGCATACTTGGCCGTTACTCCCGTTAATTCTTGTTGCAATGCTAACAATTCATTTGCTCGGTCTTTATTATAACCCAACAAATTTTGTTGCATTTGAATGATACCCATACGGGCCTCAATGTTTTCTTTTTCCTTTTTCTCACCCTCGGCCAATACGCGTTGCAATTCTTGGTTGGCTGCCAATCTATCTCCGATTGTCTTGTTTTCATCGTCACGCAACTGGCGTTGTTTTTCCGCCATTAAATCGTACTTTTCAACAATACCTTGATAAAGGGTTTGCAACTTTTGTATGTTGGCTTGTGCGTTGGCTAATACATCCTTGTTATCAAATGCTTTTTTGGTTGCTTTGGAGATAGTCGTAATTGCACCAACAACACCATCTTTGACCGCATTGGCAACTCGTTTAACCTCTGCCATCTTTTTGGCGTTATCTTGTGCCAATTTGATGTTTTGCTTATTTAGGTCGTCAATCTGCTTCCCAATCTTTTCCGCTTCCTCGGCATCGCCTGTAAATTCGTTCCATGACTTTTGTAATTCCAATACCGCAATTTTGGCGTTGTTTGCCCATTCGGTAAACTTGTTCAACACCTGGTCAATCATGTTTGTCTTGATCCACTTCGCACCATCTTGGAACGACTGCACCAAATCATCCCACCATTTCTTTGGGTCTTTGAATGCCTTACCCAACCATACGAACAATGGTTTCAATACTTCAATCACTCCATTCACGACACCTTGCATCACGACCATGGCTTGGTTCAACAAATCCACAACCGCTTGGTTTTCACTCAATACCGATTTGAAAGTATCGAGTATCCCCAACAACACGCCAAGTCCTAATCCCGTTTTAACTGTGTTGCCAATTGCGGATAATGTTTTGCCAAACGACTTGACACCACCAGATGCCTTGTTGAATATACCCCCCAATCCTTTGACATTCTTTTCAAGTTTGTCAATTGACTTTTCCGCACCTTTGGTGTCGGCATTAACCTTAAAATTTATTTCATCCGCCATGACTTGTATACTCTTTTATATTGTTTTACGACTTGACCCAATGTCTGGGCGTATTGGTTTTTCCCTTTGGCAATTTCCACCGTCTCCGATACCCCGTACCACTCTT
>ERZ650310.654-NODE-654-length-10329-cov-5.493576_pt1 | contig 10329 bp, 10 predicted proteins | sample MGYA00376246_ERZ650310 | MGnify/ENA primary metagenome ERZ650310 (study PRJEB26733, sample SAMN07839286) | wastewater metagenome | biome: small river; feature: stream; material: water | place: USA: North Carolina | collected 2016-03-01 ...
CTGGAGTTCAGACGTGTGCTCTTCCGATCTCCCTTCCTTTCATGCAAACCGTAAAGGCGGCACCACCTAGGACAGGTCACAGGAGGCGGCCCCCGGCCTCCAGCAGCATGCAACTAGGTACTCCGACATGGCCAAACCCTCAGCAACCGACAAACCACTCCCCAGCACCACCCACACCAAGCGCACGAGGGTGGACAATGCGGAGGGTGCTGCTGCTGCGTTCGCGGACGCTGCTGCAAAGCCAATCGACCCCCCGGACCACATCACGCTGACTAAGGAACAGCGTCCTTTCTGGGATGCCATCCTACGGGCCCGCGCAAGGGACGAGTGGGGGAGGGTTGAGCTGGTGTTGGCCGCACAGTTGGCGGGGGTACAGGCGGACATTGAGTCGGACAGAGCCCTACTTGCGAGTGGGGACAGGGAGGCGATGGAGGAACGGGGCTACCCCAGCGTCAAAGCCGTCCGGGCTGCAATGGGCGTGCTCATCGGCCAGCAAGTCCTCCTCATGCGCGCACTGCGGATGATCGGCACTGTGGTGGGGGACCCCATCGACGAGGTCCCAAGGCGCAAGGCGGAACGGGAAGCGGAGCGCACCATCAACCAGATCAAGGAGGGGGCCAAGGCCCGCGACTCCAATGCGGAGGCGGAGGACGAACCACCGCTGCTCGCCCTGTGACCAAGTAGCGGGCTAATGGCAAAGCCCACACTCAAAGGGCGTCGCATCCCCATGCCCCGCAGGATGACGCGGGGGGAGCGTGTCTGCGCTTTCATTGAGCGGTACTGCATTGTCCCCGATGGGAGCCTCATTGGCCAGCCCATGCGGCTGGACAGGTTCCAGAAGCGGTTCATCCTTGCGGTCTACGACAACCCCAAGCGCACGCGCAGGGCGTACCTGAGCATTGCGCGGAAGAATGGAAAGACCAGCCTCATTGCCGCCATCGTGCTCGCGCACCTGGTGGGGCCGGAGGCTCGTCGCAATAGCCAGATCATCAGTGGTGCTCAGTCCCGAGAGCAAGCGGCGCTGGTGTACGAGATGGCGAGCAAGATGGTGATGCTGAACAAGGAGCACCTTGCCCCTATCGTCCGCATCGTGCCCAGCGGGAAGAAACTAGTGGGGTTGACGCGCAACGTCACCTACCACGCAATCAGCGCTGAGGGAAAAACGGCGTATGGTCTTTCCCCCGTGCTGGCCATCCTGGATGAGGTGGGGCAAGTGCGAGGGCCCAAGGACGATTTTGTCGACGCCATCATCACCTCGCAGGGTGCACACGAAGATCCCCTGCTCATTGCGATCAGTACCCAAGCGCCCAACGACGGGGACCTGTTCAGTATCTGGCTCGATGACGCGGAGGAGAGCAAGGACCCACGCATCGTGAGCCACGTGTACTCCGCGCCCGAGGAGAGTGACTTGATGGATGAGGAGGGGTGGCGTGCTGCTAACCCCGCGCTCGGCGTGTTCCGCAACCTGGACGACCTGAGGGAACAGGCGGAGCGGGCACTGCGGATGCCGAGCTTTGAACCTACCTTCCGCAACCTGGGGCTCAACCAGCGCGTGGAGGTCTTCTCACCCTTTGTGTCCAAGGGCGTTTGGCTACTGAACAGCAGCGATGTGGACATCACTGCGTTCTATGAGAATGACGTCTACGTCGGGCTTGACCTGTCGGGCAAAGCGGACTTGACTGCTGCTGTGCTGGTGGCGTGGAAAGATGGTAAGTGGCATGTACGCGCATTCTTCTGGACCCCGGGGAAGGGGCTGAAGGAGAGGGCGCGTGAGTCCCGCACTCCCTACGACGTATGGGCAAAGCAAGGTCTACTCCGCGTGGTGCTTGGTGCGAGCATTGACTACGAGGTAGTGGCAAAGGACTTGGTCGAGATACTTGAGGACTGCAACGTCAAGGCTGTCGCCTTTGACCGCTGGCGCTTTGACCTGCTGAAGAAAGAGCTCGACGAGCTCGGTGCAAGCGCACTCCCCCTGACGCCCTTTGGGCAGGGGTTTAAGGACATGAGCCCCGCGCTCGAGAGCCTAGAGACGTGCTTGCTCAACGAGCAGGTGGCGCATGGGGGCAACCCCGTGCTGACCATGTGCGCGATGAACAGCAGAGTGGAGAGCGATGCAGCGGGCAACCGCAAGCTCAGCAAGCAAAAGGCGGTGGGGCGTATTGACGGCATGGTGGCGTTGGCAATGGCAATGGGTGTGACCAATTCCCCTGCTCCAGAGCGCCCCAAAGAGTTCCAAGCCCTCTTCTTCTAACCAACCTCTGGCGGACTAGAGCTGTGGGTAGCACGGGTTCCCTGCATATGGTTCTTCCTGTCGTCAAGATCAATCCCAATCACGCGCCCGCGGGAAGCCCCGAAGGTGGCCAATTTACTTCTGGCCCCGAGGGCGCTGGAGGTTCGGGAGAGGGGGTCTCGCGGTCGGAAGCCACTGTTGAGGTCGGTGGCAAGAAGATCAAGGTCCTCCTCTCCCCCTTGGATAAGAAGCGTGGGTACCAACTGGTACTCGTCAATACGGTGAAGTTTGACGCCGCGTTCAAACAGAACGAGAACTTCTACATCGGCCCCGGGGGCACAGAGAACGCGATAGGTCAGAGGTACTCCCACTTTGAGGAGTATCTGCAGACGCACGACTCTATGGAAGCCTCCAATGTCGGTGTCGACAAGAAGGGCGGTGTGATGTTCGGGGACGGCAGACACCGCTACTCCGTGTTGCGAGACAAAGGAGTTTCTGCAATCCCTGTCGCAATGCAGAAGGACTCCATTCGGTACGCACAGAAGTTTGATCTCCTGGTGCACGCCCCTACCAAGGGGTTTGGGTTCAAGGGGGCTTCCAAGAATCAGCCTCTTGTGCTCTCGGCGGAAGCTGCGCTGAGCGGTCCATTGGAGATCGAGTCCTCGGAGCCTGATCCGAAAAGCTGGGACGAGCTGGTGGCGGGGGAAGCCGCATGAGCACGGTTGTGGTCTCTCTCAAGTACAGCCCCGATCAGCCGCGCGACCCCGCGGGCACGAGCACAGGGGGAAGGTTCACATCGACCCAGGGTGGGGGAGAGGCCCACTCCTCAAAGCCCAAGCCGGGAGCAGCGTCTTCCGACGCAGCGCAGACCGTCGAGCACTTGCGGGCCCCCGCCAAAGCTAGCAAGGTGGCAGAGCTGAAGCGCAGGCTCAAGGCAGTGGGCATCCCGGTGGAATCCCCCGATGATCTTCCCAAGGCTCTCATCAGCAACCTGCAGGTGATCCAAGAGTCCTCTCCAATGCTCACCGAGGCTCATGCAGCAGCACTGGAGGGAGTTGTTTCCGCTGCGGAGGAGCTCGACCAGAGGTTTCCAGCGTTCTCTCGCCTGTTGCGAGAGACAGGTACTAAGTTCGCACTCGCACGTTATGCGCCCGCAGAGGCAGCGATGACCATGTGCAATGGTCAGGGGCAGTCCCACATGCTGTTCAACCTGGAGCACTCGCCTGCGGAGATGTTGTTGTCGGAGGAACCTGCGTGGTCTATCGGCAGTGTCCGTGCCGCTCAGATGTTGTCCTCTGGATCCTCCCTAAACGAGGCTGTTCGGGAGACTTACCGGGGGGCTTTCTTCCACGAGGTTGGCCACCTTGCTGACCACGCAACGGGTGATGGGTTGTCTCAAATTTTTGGCAACTCGGTGATTGACGCCCTAATGACTTCTGGTCACGCTGAGGTCAGTGGCAGGAGTGCTTCTGAATGGGTGCGGAAGCACGTCAGTGGGTATGCTGCTACGAGCGTGAAGGAGGGAGCAGCGGAAGCGTTTTCCCTCGTGCTGTCGGGCGCTCCTGTTCCCGCCTGGTTGCGGGACTTTGCTCAGTCGGTCATCGCTGTAGGGCAAGGTAAGGCGGCTACTGCGAACGAAACCAAAGGCACGTGGAACGAGGCTGACCATCCTCGTGATCCTTCGGGTACGAGCACAGGTGGTCAGTTCACCTCAGGTGCTGCAGGCGATGCAACGGCTGCGGAGTCCACAGCACCTGGCTCCCTTCGGGATACCACCAAGCTGCATTACGACAAGGAGAAGAAGAAGTGGGTGCGTGCTGACGGAGAGCCTGTGAGTGAGGAGACCGCAGCCCGACTCAAGGCTGCGGGCGTGAAGCCCGCCTATACCGAAGTTGAGCTCAACCCCGACCCCAACGCCGCGTTGCAAGCGCGGGGGAAGGATGCGAAGGGCAGGACTCAATATATGTACTCTAAGGAGCACAGTGAGGCGGCGGCTGCGGAGAAGTTCTCCCGTTTGCGGGACTTCAACGCGGAGCTTCCTGGTATCCGAAGCCGCATTGCGTCGGAGATGAAGAACGGGGCCACCCCCTCGGAGCGCGATGCTGCGGCTGTGCTGCATTTGATTGAGCGCTCGGGTATCCGAGTAGGGTCCGACGAAGAGACGGGCGCTACGGTGCGGGCCTACGGCGCCAGCACGCTGCTCGGACAGCACGTGACGCTGGGAGAGGACGGGAAAACGATCTCCCTCGAGTTCGTGGGCAAGAGCGGTAAGCTGAACAAGGTCAGTTTCCAAAGCCCTGACCTGCACACCTATATCGCGGCGAAGAACCTAGGGCCCAATGACCGGGTGTTTGCGGTCAACGACGCCCGCGTTCGCAGCGCCATGAAGGTGGTCGCAGGGCCGGATTTCTCTCCCAAGGACTTCCGTACCTGGCGGGGCACGTCGATTGCATTGAGTGAGGTGAAGAAGTTGCCCATCCCTTCTTCGACCAAGGAGTATCAACATCTCCGACAGTCGGTGGCAAAGGTTGTGGCGCAGCACCTGAACAACACGCCCACCGTGGCACTGGGGGCGTATATCGACCCGGCCGTGTTCAAGATTTGGGAGAAGCACGTATGAGCGCGCCTACCGAGCAGGAACTGCAGGACGATATGGACGAGTTCTGCGCCACCACCTCCTACGACCAGTCGGGTGACTGGCGTACCACCCCGGCCACTGCCGAGGACCCCGATGAAGCGCAGCAGGAGCAGAAGCAATGAGCACAGGTGTGACCACTGACCCCAATGACCCCCGCCTTACCCGAGGCGTGGACAACGGGGTGACCAAGCAAGCGGAGGTGTACTTGGTGCTTTCCGAAGAAGAACGGTCCAAGGGTTTTGTCCGCCCCGTGCGTATTACCTACAAGCACGTCACCTGCGGGGTGGTCACGAAGATGGGGCTCGCTCTCTCTGAGACCTACGCAAGGGACCCCAAGTTCTACGGTGCGACCTACTGTGTGGGTTGCTGCATGCACAGACCTGTCTCCGAGTTCACTTGGGAACCGGACGGCGGCGTGGTCGGATCCTAACGCGGAGTACCTCCAATGAACCCCAACCATACCACCCGTGCCTACAGTGTCTTGACCATCAAGTCGGCGGACGAGACGACGGGCATCATCGAGGGCATTGCCTCCACCCCCACAAGTGATCGGGAGGGGGATCAGATGGACCCCAAGGGAGCGAGCTTCAAACTCCCCATGCCCTTCCTGTGGCAGCACGATGCGCGGAGTCCGATTGGCAACGTGATCGAGGCCAAGGTGATGGCCACCGGCATCTGGATCAAAGCCAAGATCGAGAAGGGGATCCTTCCCGAGATCGACCGTGCGTGGGCCCTGATCAAGGCAGGCCTCGTGCGTGGGCTGTCGATTGGTTTTTCAGGAGTTGAGGGTACCCCGTTGAAAGGCGGGGGCATCAACTTCACCAAATGGAACTGGCTTGAGCTTTCTGCGGTAACCATTCCGATGAACGCTGAAGCCACGATCCAAGTCATCAAGTCTGCCGACCAACAAGCACTACGCGCCGCGTCCGGCGATCCGCAGCGCAGTGGCGTCGTCCGCTTGACCTCCCTGCCCGGCGTCTCGGGTAAGTCTCTTCAAAGCAACCAACTGAAAGGTACCATTGTGAAAACCATCCAGGAACAGATCGCTGCGTTCACGCAGGAGATGCAGACCAAGTCGGCCCGCATGGTCGAAATCATGAACACGGCCGGCGAAGAGCTGGTCACTCTCGACGAGGCCCAACAGGAGGAGTACGACACGCTGGACGGCGAGATCAAGTCCATCGAAGCGCACATCTCCCGACTCAAGGCGCACGAGGCGCTGATGGTCAAGGCGGGCACCCCCATCACTGCTGCCAACACCGGCACCGACAGCAATGCTCTGCAAGTCCGCCAGGGTGCGATCATCAGCGTCAAGAGCAACCTGCCCCCGGGCACGCAGTTCACGCGCTATGCGGTGGCGCTGGCCCGTGCGAAGGGCAATCTCGTGCAAGCGCTCGAGATCTCGAAGCAGTGGTCCGACACGCCGCAGATCGCGACAGTGCTCAAGGCCGCGGTGGCCGCCGGCGACACCACCAGTGCCAACTGGGCGGTGGAGCTCGCGGATTACACCTACATGGCGTCCGAGTTCGTCGACCTGCTGCGCCCCGCGACCATCGTGGGTCGCATCCAGGGCCTGCGCCGTGTGCCGTTCATGATCCGCATGCCGAAGACGGCGGCGGGGACCAGCGCGCACTGGGTCGGTCAGGGTGCGCCGAAGCCCGTCTCCAAGATGGACTTCGACACCGTGACGCTGGCGCAGAACAAGATCGCCTGCATCGTCGTGCTGACCGAAGAGCTGGTGCGGTTCTCGAACCCGGCCGCCGAAGCGGTCGTGCGGCAGGACATGATCGACGCGGTCGCGCAGTACACCGACCAGCAGTTCATCGATCCGACGGTCTCGGCGTCCACCACGGTGAGCCCGGCCTCGATCACGAACGGGCTGACCAACGTCCACAGCACGGGCGTCACGGTGGCTGCGATCATGACGGACATCCAGTCGATGTTCCAGAAGCTGATCACCGGCAACATCACGCTCCGTGCCGGCGTCTGGGTCATGCACCCGCGCACCGCGCTGTACCTGTCGATGCTCCGCACCGCGCAGGACGTGTTTGCCTTCCCCGGCATCACGATGAACGGCGGCACCTTCTACGGCATGCCGGTCGTGACCAGCGCGTCGGTGCCGATCGACACGGGCAACGACACCTACATCACGCTGATGGACGCCTCCGAGGTGTACCTGGCGGATGACGGTGGCGTGACGCTGGACGTGTCGCGCGAAGCATCGCTGCAAATGAGCGATGCTCCGTCGGCCGGTGCCCAGTCGCTGGTGAGCTTGTGGCAGAACAACCTGGTGGGTCTGCGCGCCGAGCGCTACATCACTTGGAAGCGCCGCCGCGACGCTGCGGTGGCTGTGCTGCAGGACGTTTCCTACTGATGTCTCCTGTCCGCCATCCGGCGGGCATTCATCACCGCTCCGGGGGTCACACCTCGGGGCGGGTTTTTGACAACAGGAGATATCAGCATGGCTGCAACCAACCAAGTCCGCCTTCGCGCGGAAGCTCGTCAAGTGCGGAACGGCCGTGGGCTGTTTCGCGGCGACCCCTTCTCTGCTCCGGAGGCGGAAGCAGCAGACCTGGTCGCGCTGGGGTTTGCCTCCCGCGTTCAGCATCCCGCTGAAGAGCTGAAGGAGGAAGACGCCCCCACTCCCCCCGCTTTCAAGAAACCCCGGTTGCTCAGCACCCGCTCGCTTGCCCTCGACAGCGTCGAGGCTTCCGACGCCTCGGCTGAAGCAAAGGGGCGCTATTCCCGTCGCGACCTGCGTTCCTCGGACTGAGGGCGGTTGAGGTGGCTTTGCTTTTTTCCAACGTAGTGCACCGGGCCTCGGGCTGGCTTGCGGGCAACCGTACTAAGGGGGCTGTCGCGCCCATAGGTGCAGATAACTCGGGCGGCGCGCTGATGGGCTCCCGCTTGGGTTCCGGTTTGTGGGGGCTCGTGAGCGAGTCCTTCTCCGGGGCCTGGCAGAAGAACGTCGTGGTTGATCCCGACCGCAGCCTCCTTGCCTTCAGTGCGGTCTATGCCTGCGTCTCCCTCATCGCCAATGATGTGGGCAAGCTGCGCCCCAAGCTGGTGATGGAGTCCGAGAACGACGTCTGGTCGGAAGTCACCTCAGCCAATCCTTTCCAGCAAGTCCTCCGCCGCCCGAACCAGTATCAGAACCGCATCCAGTTCTTCACTCACTGGATTGTTTCCAAGCTGCTCTACGGCAATACCTACGTGCTCAAGCAAAGGGACGGCCGGAAGATAGTGACTGCGCTGTACGTGCTCGACCCTCGGCTGGTGACCCCAGTGGTCACCCCCTCAGGGGACGTGTACTACCAGTTGGGCGTGGACCCGCTGTCAATGCTAGACCAAAGCGTGGTAGTGCCCGCTTCGGAGATCATTCACGACAGGATGCCTTGTCTCTGGCACCCCCTGTTGGGTGTGAGCCCTATCTACGCCTGCGGGAGCAGCGCGACGCAGGGTATCCGTATCCAAGCCAACTCCGCTGCGTTCTTCGAGAACATGAGCCGTCCGTCCGGCATGCTGACCGCTCCTGGGCACATTCCCGATGATATTGCAACGCGGCTGAAGCAGGCATTCGAAGACAACTTCCGTGGCAGCAAGATCGGCCGGCTGGCCGTACTAGGGGACGGCCTCAAGTACGAGGCAATGACAATCCCTGCCGCCGACGCGCAGCTGATCGAGCAGTTGAAGTGGACTGTGGAGGACGTCGCTCGTTGCTTCCATGTCCCCCTGCATATGATCAGCGGTGGTGCAAACCCCACCTTCCAAAACATCGGCTCGCTCACTCAGTCCTACTATTCGCAGACGCTGCAGACGCTGCTGGAATCTCTCGAGCTTTGCCTCGAAGAGGGCCTATCTTTGCCCGACCGTTACGACATTGAGTTTGACCTGGAAGCGCTGTTGCGCATGGATCAGACTTCTCGGTACGATGCGTACGGCAAGGCAATCGGTGCTGGCTGGATGAAACCAAACGAGGCCCGCGTCAAGGAGAACCTCGAGCCGGTCACCGGCGGTGATACCCCCTACATGCAACAGCAGAACTGGAGCCTTGCACAGCTCGACAAGCGGGACATCAACGCTGCTCCTCCTGCTGCCCCCGGAGGCGCGCTGCCGCACCCCGCAGGTGCTCCTGCAAATCCCCCTCCCACCGACCCTGGAGCCGCTCCCGCATCTGCAGGTGGCAAGGGAAGTGAGACTGACGACGACTCCGAAACAGACGTCTTTGTGATGGCTGCTGCACTGATCGCCAAATTCACAGAGGCCTCCCATGCAGAAGAACTTTGAGGTCCTTGCTGAAGCGGTAGTCACCGCTGCTCGTACCTACGTTGCCAAGGCGCTGGACAAAGTCCAGCAGCGCCTCAAAGCCGTGGAGGAGAAGCTGGCTAAGATCCCCGAAACGGGAATCCCTGGGCCTGGCGGCCGTGACGGCGTGGATGGCAAAGATGGTGCCCCGGGCCGTGATGGCGTGGATGGCAAGGACGGCGCCCCGGGCTTGCCCGGCAAGGATGGCGACCCCGGCCTCCCCGGTAAGGATGGCCGCGATGGTGTGGATGGCAAAGATGGGCGCAACGGGCTGAACGGAGAGCGCGGCTATCCTGGTCTCAAGGGAGACCGGGGCGATACTGGTCGCGACGGAGTGGACGGCAAAGACGGCGCCCCTGGCTTGCCTGGCAAAGACGGCGCCCCTGGCTTGCCTGGCAAAGACGGCCGTGACGGCGTCGACGGCAAAGACGGTGCGCTCGGCCTGCCTGGCAAGGATGGTGCCCCCGGTCTCCCTGGCAAGGACGGTGCCCCCGGACTTGTTGGTGAAAAGGGGGACAGAGGGGAGCCTGGGAAGATCGGTTTGACCGGCAACCCCGGCCGCGACGGGGTGGATGGCAAAGACGGTTCCCCCGGCCTCGACGGAGTGGATGGCAAAGACGGTCGTGATGGTGTGGATGGCAAGGACGGTGCTCCTGGCCTGCCCGGCAAGGACGGGAAAGACGGAGAACGTGGCTACCCCGGACTCAAGGGAGATCGAGGAGATGACGGGTCCCCTGGCCTGCCCGGTAAGGATGGCCGGGATGGTATCGACGGCAAAGATGGTGCGCCTGGCTTGCCTGGCAAAGACGGCCGTGACGGCGTGGATGGCAAAGATGGTGCCCCTGGCTTGCCTGGCAAAGATGGTCGGGATGGCGTGGATGGCAAGGACGGCGCTCCCGGCATGCAAGGTGACCCCGGACTGCGCGGTGAGAAGGGGGTTGACGGGCGGGATGGAAGAGACGGCAAGGATGGTAAAGACGGGGCCCCCGGCCGGGATGCCCTTGACATCAACATCCAGGACGGTCTCGACCTCTCCAAGAGCTACCCCAGGGGAACCTTTGTCGCATTCCGTGGGGGGATGATTTCCTCCAGCCGTGCAACCGATCCCCTTGAGTCCGGAGATCGGAAGAGCGTCGTGTAGGGAAAGAGTGTCTTC
>ERZ650310.655-NODE-655-length-10321-cov-4.659166_pt1 | contig 10321 bp, 5 predicted proteins | sample MGYA00376246_ERZ650310 | MGnify/ENA primary metagenome ERZ650310 (study PRJEB26733, sample SAMN07839286) | wastewater metagenome | biome: small river; feature: stream; material: water | place: USA: North Carolina | collected 2016-03-01 ...
ACGCATACGACCAAGGACCTGTTCGTTTGTTTCTAATTTGTCGATAGCTGTAGTCGATAAACAAAAGACTAAACCTTTGATATCCACAGCCGTACCTGCACTACCAATTGTACTGACACCAATGTCACTACTCTTAAGACGATCATAACTATCGCCTTGGGTATATTTGTTAATTTCAAGTGAAGGATACTTTTTACGTAAATAATCACGTATCAATGTACACATCTCAATTGTAGCAGCAAATACTAAACATCGAAAACCTTCTTCACGTTTAGATAAGAACTCGCTATTTAACAAACTATCAATCATGGCCAGATATCTATTAAGTAGCATAGGGATTTTCATAATGGATTTTTCATATTCCACATGTGAATAAGACCCTCTACCCTTTTGTAAATATCTAACCTTATCACGAGCAAATGAGCTTAACCCATACATGCATGCACGTGCTGCGATATATTTATCATAATACCCAGCATCTTTACGACTGTTAGGTGGAAACAAATAATGGTATATTTGGTTCTTTAAATGATCTTCTGTTCGCATCGTTGCTGATAATGCAACAGCCGTTTTAACATGCAAATACATGTATTGGCAAAAGTTAGTATGGAAATCTAAATGGACCTCATCATTAACAACAATGCCAACACCCAATAACTCAAATAGCAATGCAGGATGCACACCCATTAACTGGTGGTCACCATTTAGTGTTTGGTAATATTCATAAAACATAGCAAGTGTTCTATTGGTCATTACAATCACTTTGTAAGGCATTAACCCTGTAGTTGCCATTTGTATTAAATCTGATAGGCTTTTTAATCCACGTACAACATATAGCTCGTGGTCACCTAAGCGTAATACGCTATCCTCGCCTGCTAAATCATCTAGCCAACGCTTAACATACATTCCACGTAACACCACTGCTGTGCGCATTTTAAGCAGACTGACAGCATATAGCGTACACAATGTTTTACCCTTACCCGTTTGTAACGTGATAAGTTTGACATTGCCGTCACTGGTAATGTGTTCTACTATTTCTGGTTGTTTCTCCCGTAACACATACTTTGGATTAATATCATAATCCACCGTAGGCGGTATTTGTAATGGGCAATCATGGATGGTATACTCCTTAAATCCATAATGCCCCATGTGACTTAAAAACTCTGTTAACATGTTAATTGCTAATCTAAACTCCTTTCGATCAGCAGTTGCGACCCCATAGAGTTCTTTCACGACTCTATCGAACCCACCACCCCACCGACGCTCGTATGTGTAAGCTGCGAAGCGCATAACAAAACTAATAATCGAGCGTTTTACTTCAGGACTATAGTCGTTAATAGAGAAATGATGAGTAAAACGTATTATCGTAAAAGAACTCATGTGAACACCTTAGTAAATAACCAACTTGTCCAAGTAATGTGGAGGTCGGCGTTTGATCAGATAGCTTGTAGGGGAATACAGCACGACCCCTTGGTTTTGATATGCCATGGATGCAGATAATGACCGCATCATCATTTGCTGTGAGTAATAGGCGAACTGACCATTTTCCCGTGGTAAGGGTAAACGATAATCACGTTCGCTTAGCGATTGCACCATTGTACTTAGAATGATCGCTTCTAAATAAACAATGTTAACATCAAGCTTTAAGCTAACCAGATCATGGAAAGCCATCAAAGCCGCAGCAGGTGTGGAATATGACATAATACTATCTTCAGTTTTAGTCACCCCGCCTTTAATGAATCCTTCGATGGATTGCATATAATCGACAGTACTAAAATGTTTTAACGGTAATTCCATAAATGGATGACGCATATCCCATCCCGTTAAATCAAGTACGTAGTGACCTTTCTCATTAATAGTCCATCCTTGTTTCTTAATGAATCGCAACGCGCGTTTTGTAAACGTTGCTTTACGTGTACCACTCATAACTGACAATTCAACAATTGTCGAGATGTCATCATTAACATACAACTGAATATAGCTTAGTTCAGCAATACGATACGGTGACAATTGATCGGCCGATGGCACAATGTTTAAATCGGACAGATTTTGTGCTTCGGTACTTGCAATAACAATACAGATTTTCTTTTTAGACAATCCTGATGTAAAGTAAAGCGCATTCTCTTCTAACCCTGTGGTCAAGTAGCGTGATTCATATTCTTGAATATCTACTTTGTCTACATTAGCACTGCTATCTAAATGTTTGTTAGATAATAATAGTTGTGCAACTTTTGATTGCACTTCCGATGCAGCGACGTGACCAATATTAGTACCACTGGGAATTGAGAACGATAACTCACCAAAGCAACGATAACAAACACCCGATCGATCTCTATCCTTACAACTAAACATTAATCTAACTGGAATGGTTTTACCAATCAAATCCGTGTCATGTGGTCGAATAGCTCTTTCAGTTTTCAACTTTTCATCGTAGAAATACTTACCCATCATATCTTTCAACAAACGTTTTGTCGAAATAGTAATAGGTTGATAATCACGATTACCACAATCTCGCATATGCAATTGCTGTAGTGTAGCAGCAGACAATTGACATGCGCGGTTAAAGTACTCTGACTTCTGCATAGGTGCACGTTGGAAGAACAGTGATTTAGATGCAGAACGTGAATCCTGTAACATGTCAACCACTTTAGTCACACCACGTGCATAACCTGTGATAATCGGTTTTCTAAAGACACTAGAATCAATATCCGTTGCAAACCCACGAGCACCTACACATTGCAACACTTGACCCAAACTAACTAAGTTACTACGCAACGCCTCAGCAATACCATTACCGCGTAGCTCAGGCGCGTATAGCAATACATCCTTGATAATATCGTTAGCTTGGTTAACAGTCATTTCCCCAAAGCCACCCGATTTATTTAGATCCTTTAATGCTTTAGCAACAACGGGATGTTTCATCACCACCACAAAGTCCACAGCACTTAACGTACGCACATATGCTTGTAGTTTTACTGTGAAAACATTGTATACCGTGTTAGTAATGTCATATGCCAGTGATGACAACAATTCACTATCTACCGTTTGACCACGATCTACGTGATGGTCACGGCAATCTAACATGATACGTGATAATAAATCCGTATGGGTCTTAGGCGTTAAACGCTTTGTACCCATGTGGTGAGTAGATAGCAATGGTAGCTCTGGAAATAGCCGATGCACATCCCACGCGTAATAACTAAAGATCGTCTGTCGAACACGAGTCACGGCAATTTTATCATCAAACGCTATTTGAATTGGCCCGTTGGGCAAACTCCATAACGTTAACGGATCCATTGCCATTATTTCACGCGCAGTAAAGCTTAGCATCTTCCTCACCCTCTTCGTATTTGGCAAACTCTTTACCCGAACATTCCAGAATGTGTTTTACCATGGTAATCACGCGGCCATTACCAATCGGATGTAACTCACGATCAATAACTTCGTCGATGTTTGTAGGCGTATCTGCAAGGAATATATTCTCACAAATCTTACGATGCACATATGGGTTAGTGGATTGATCCATAATGTCTGCCATGGTTTCACCACCGCATACAGAACCACCCAAACGAATTTCTGATTCACCCCAAATACGTGTAGAGCCTTCGCGCACGGGTGATGAGTATTTATCCACATTAGTAATCTTGGCAGGTATCCCATAGTGTTGCAGCTTACAAGAGCTTACTGCATTCCATGTGTTACCAATCTTACCTAATTGCAGTATGTATTCCTCACCAATCAATACGTTATCAACCGTTGTGATTTCTTCACCATTAAATCCTTTATATTTGACTGGACCAAATACTGGCGGGTAACGCTCCATTAACTCTGCGATCACTTCAATGTAATCAACAGGGTTATTAGGCGGCATAAACGTGTGATGACCATCTTTTGCAAACAACATTACTTCTTGCTCTGCTGTAGTCTTACCTACTTTCAAACATTCTAATAATGCGTCGTAATGCAATGGTGCTACAATTTCATACCAACCCAAGATTGCATTAAACATATATGGGATATCGGGATAAGGTGTTGCTAGTCCGGCCTTAATCGAATCTTGCAATGCTTCTGCTGATGCATTAATCATTGGCTCGTAAGTAGAACCAATGTTCATCCGTTTAATAATGCTAAACGAATCACGAACAATGTCTGCATGATTACCTTTTGCATCTACAGGCATATGTGACTTTGGAACAATGTCCACCACAACGGATTTATTACCGTGCTTACCGGTGTACTTAAACCCAATGCTCGGGATAATGTCGTACTCAAATACTACTTCAATCATCCACTCTTGAATTTCTTGACGACTCAATTGCGGAATGATGTGACGTTTTTCAGGTACTTGCGTATACGCTAATGCATCGCGTACCAGTGTTTGAAATTCGGGTGTAATAAATGCATTACCACCGCGTTCACGACATATGCGTTTATACTCATCAATAATTCGTTGATGGTATTCTGACGCACGTTTGTAGTAGTACTGGCATTGCTCATCCATTCCTTTGGGTAGACTGCTTTTATCACGACAGCCTTTATATACAATCACATCAATGATCTTTGCATTTGGGATGGCATAAACCGTATTATCATTAAAGTCTAAACGGCGTAAAGCTTTTCTAGACATTAATGATGGCGCATGCTTCCCGCGTAACCGACGGGTTGCAAACAGTAATCCATTTGTTCCAACGCGTTCCCCAATATCGGGAACAATCTTGTAGTTCTCAAAGTCACCAAACATGTTTAATGGAATGGTATCTTTAGATAACGACAATGTTCTACGACCATAACCTTTGGTACGTGTCTTCCAGCAAAATTCATCGCTTACACGGATACCGTCTTCAATAACACAAGGCAATGAAAGTGGTGCTACATAGGCTGCAATACCAAACTTGTAATCACCTGTTTCGGAAATATTTGGAGGACGTGCAATAACCGTTCCTTTTTGTACTTCCATACCCTCATACAACTCATTACAAATGGGTAGATGAACGTAATTAAAACCAAAGTACTGATGTAAACAGTAATGGTTCTCTAAATGTATAACACCTACTTCCCGTCGTGGGTGATCGGCATCTTCGTAAACGATTGTTAACAACGGATTGTTAAGAATACGATTACTACCCAATACACGTGGGTACTTTGTAATCAGCTTAATGATAATCGCTCTGCAAGGAAAACGAATATCATGTACATACTTTGCTAACTCCCGTGTTATACCTGTAACATGTCTATCAACAGTTGATTCGGCCATGGTCAATGTTTGTCCGCTATGCGAAGATAACATTGCTAAACGACTTGGAGATGTATTCCCCATGTGCGTGTTCATGCCCGAAATACCCACTACCTCTAATGAACATTCATTACTAACGCGTTCCATTGATGTACTTACCTCTTAAATGAGTCTAGGCAATTAGATAATATGTATCTAAAATTTTTTGTTATAGGAGAGTAGCATGGCTGGTGCAAAACTAGAAGATACTATGACTGATTCTGGGCCAGATCATTACTATGATCCGCGGTTCCATAAAATCATTGAAGACAACATAGCAATTATCCGTACAGGTGTGTCAACTAATACATTGGCATTAAAAACATATCACGCGGAGTTATATAAAGGTCAATTTTATTCGTTGCTAACCGAATATCGTATTCCTGTTTATTTGCATTGGATAACCTTACGATTAAACAATTTAACATCCCCACATGACTATGCCGGTAGCTTAACTATCCTGTTACCTGACTTTACCATCGTCGAAAACCTACTAAATACATTTCGCACACGCTACAAAACCATCACCTAGTAAAAGAAAAAACGGGATTTGCATCCCGTTTTCTCTATGCCGTTATACAATCCCGCGGTTATTCACCATTGGTGCTGGATTGAATTGTGGCTGTTGCATACCCATGTTAAACTGTGGTTGCGGTTGTTGATTTAACCACGTAGGCATGTTAGCATTAAACTGTGGTTGACCCATAAATGCCATAGGTGCACCACCCCATTGTTGCTGTTGTTGCATACCCATTGCAAACTGAGCTTGCTGTGCTTGTTGTTGCTGTGCCAATAAATGCGATGTATTCATTACACCGTGTGGTAAACTGTTTGGATTGAATTGCATCTGATTAGGAGCCATCATCATTCCATTACCAGCCATCATCATTCCGGGCATTACCATTCCCGGCATCATACCGGGCACCATGTTTGGCATGACACCATTAGCAGGATTAAACACAGGCACGTTCATCGGTACACCACGTGCAGCAAACTGTGGTGTCATTACATTGGCCATTGCATTTTTAGATACTAAGCCAGACCATGTTGCAACTTCATCGGCAGCAGCACTGGATGAACCCGATGTAACTGCTGCTGGACCTGTTGCACCCAACGAAACATTAGGTGCATTAGCAGAAGTATTTGCGAACATAGGTTGCACACCGGGGTTAACTGTAATCGGCATTGTTTGCGACGTGTTAACCATTGGTGCAGTTTGTGGGGTATTAGAAACGGTTGCATTGTTGTTAGCAATAGCAATATCGTTATCACCTTCATTACCTGCTAGCACGGGTAATAGACCACGTAAGTAATGCGTATTACTCAGTTCACCTTCCCAATCCAAATCACTAATGTAAGACGCTGCATTAGGAATAAAGTCTTGGTAAAGTTTAACCATTGCATTTAAATCACGTTGCACTTTAATGAATGCGCGTGTAAGGCAATCAAAGAATGGTGCAAAGTCTGCATTAGTGCCAACACTATAATGCTGTGGTTTATCACAATCACCTAAAATATATAACAATAACGCAGTCAATGATGCTTTATCTTTCTTGCGCATGGTACGACCAAAGACATCCAGCTCTGGTTTAGCCAATTCATTTAACACCGGAAATGAAACCATGCAAGCACGGCGATAAGGTTTGTCTAAATTAGGACGCTTATGGAGATAAACCGAAATGATTCGATTAGTACCCATTGGATCCGTGCCCTTAATAACATCTTTTAAGGCATCTTTAGTTTTACCATCCACATCATGCAAGATTTGAATCAGTGGCATTTGCTTTGGCGTTAAACGTTGATGTGTTGTTTTATCCACAGCGACATCTAATAAGCTGATTAACAACTGTGATAATACCGCGTGCAAACGAAATGCAATCAATGTATGCAATTTCTTTAATACGGGTGATTCACCACGCACTGTGCTTTCGCATAGTGGATGGAATGCTTGCTGTGTTGCAGCATTATAATTCCGCATTGCTTCATGTAATGGCAAGATAAGGCGTTTATCTTGAACCATGACGGGAGTTTGTTGACCTTCGACCACTAATGATACATGGCCGTTGTTTTCATCAACATGACAGGACGCCGCTGTTAAGATATTCTTATACAACGTCAGTAATTGTTGTGCCGACATTAGACGATTCCTCGGTTAAAAAGATTATTGGGTTCTTGTTGGAACTGCTGATTTGATTGCATACCTGAAGTTAAACAATTAACAACGTTTGCAATGGCTTGTAAATTACCATGCATTGGTGTAACAACCGGTGCAAATAACCCATCACAGAAAGTTGGGATAGTGTAATCAATTGCGGGAGCACCATTAAGTGCAATTGAAATACGTGTGTTAGCCATAATATCAACATTCATGCGAAGTGTTAATGCCATGTTACCGCTATGGCTAATATCAGGAAAGATTACTGTCCCAAACATGAAACGGAAACGTTCGATGTAAGGCGTCATGTCAATATCAGCAAAGGATAAAATATTATCCACATGCACAACCAACTGTCCATCCATTGTTTCATTAGTAACGTACAGGTTCATCGATGTGATCATTAGATCCATCATCAACGCTGGAACAGAATTACCCAAAATGGTAACAATAACTGTTTCATGGGTACACGTTGACATGTATTCTGTTTGACCAGCCACAGGTAAACTACTGCGTGCAGCAGCACCTAAGATTGATACACGGGTAATGTGGTCCAGTGCTCTAAAGTGCTGGCACAATTCACCGTATGTTACGCAGCGCATGTTCTTAAACGACGTGTGCTCGTTTAAGAAAGTTAAGAATGCATCATTGCTGATATATGCTTCACGAACTAAATCACGCGCTGTTGAGAATACACCCAATGCATCTGATGTAGCAACATCTGCCGATAGTGTGGCTTGATTAACACCCGTAATTGTTTTTGCTAGGTAATTACTCATGACACCGTTAATCCGTTTAGATTTACGAACATCACTGCCTAGCATTTTATTACGATAGTCATCTACATCAGCCATTGGAAAAGCTGAACGACTAATTTCACCAACCACGTCAGCAGGTGTCATGGTCTTAAGACCCATGTTTTGTTGACCCGGCATAATCAATGGTGATGGTGCACCACCCATCATTGTCGGCGGTACTAACACATGACTTGCATCGGTTACCGTTGAGAACAACTGATTACCAACACCAGTACCTTGGCTAATACGGCGCACCATGATGGAGTTATTAATCCAGAACTGCATGTTAGGATCAATGGCTTGGGTTTGCAATGAAACACCGAAGTGATTTGTAAAACCTGTAATCACTTCAATAATCTCAGAGCCGTGGCTCGTACGCGTTACGACTTCCATTAGGAATACGCAGCGGCGATTACTAAAGTCATTAGGAATATAAACCGCTGATTGCGGTTCAGCCGTTGGCTGTAAAATGTTACCTGCAAACCCCGCTAATTGTTGTGGTGTTACTGTAGGATTACCTTGGGTAATCTCATTATACAAGTTAATGTTTAATCCGTTTAGATTGGCATTGTAAGGCCGATGGAACTGTGGATTGTACGTGCCTGTTTCGGCAATAATTAACTTGTTGATTGAAATACCGGTCGTGGTTTTAACACCTGTCAAATCGTATGCGTTCATACCCTCATTTCCTCAATCTTAATAACTAAAAGACCTAGTTGCTCTACTAGGCTGTGATTAATCGACAAATAACCGTTATCATCAATAACAACGCCTACGCGTCTAAGGTTATCAACACTGCACGTGACACGCCATTGCTTGCTGGCTATTTTACTAGCGGTTTCAATAATGGCCGTATATGCAGGATTTGCTTTTCGTGGATTGCTTTCATTAACGTAGTGGTAAGGAAAGTATTCATTAATTTTACTTAATGTTGACTCCGATAAACTTTGTTTACCATTTGATAATGGCATGAATGTTGATTCAAAGTCTTTACAAATCGCAGTAGACAACGCTGCTAATTCATAAAACCCCCAATGCCATAGTAAACAATGGCTAACGCCCATCATGGAAACCAATGCGGGTTTATTTAAATTTTCAACACCCGATGGACTTATTTGCTCGGGATACATCCATTCAACTAAACGTAACTGCACCTCCTGAATACTACTGGATAATAATGCACCTAATTCATTCATTAGAACATGTTCTAAATGTTGTACTGGTGCGGTTGGGTCTGCTTTTATTAAAGCCGTACGGCAATAATGCTGGCAATAGATATCGGGTTGCACTGAATCACCAATACTGGTTTCTTCTTTGGTCCGATAATCTTCAATCTTGGAAGTTTCTGTTTCACTGTTTTGTGATGACTCACTGTACTTTTCACTGGTCTTACCAAACTTACGTTCCAGATCACGTGTCGTACCATCTACAAAACGATGTATGTTAGTAACCAGATTACCCGTATTCTCACCTGCCTCAATATCACCAGCAGATAAACGTCGAATAATAATGATGGCTAACAACCAATCAATTAATTCAGCAGTAGATAATGTAGATAGAATAGCCGAGGTATTATCTAGATCACTCGACACAATGCTTTCTACATAATCCCGTAACCGTTCCACCGCAGGTGTGGTATGGATATACGTATTGTAAATTAAACGAATGGAATAGAATTCTTTCCAATCACTATCCATATTTTTCTTAATGATATTCATGTAATGTCCCCATATCGGAAACATCGCACGTAAAGCAAGTGTTACAACTACGAGCTCTTTATAATCACTAATCAAATACGTTCTTACTGGCATCGGATCATCGGGATCATGATGCTCTTTGAAATTCGGATAAGTCACGCTACCGTAATAATGAATCCAGTGTTTGAATTCTTCTAATGGTTGCTCAGCGTATAACTCACCTACTAACTTTTGTACTTGTTGTTGCAAGTATGTCGTGTTAGTGGTATCCTGCATTTCATCATGGATGTTTTTATAGATTTTATAAATACGCACCCGACGCATGGGTTGTAACCATGCCCAAAAAGCATTGATCTCTTTAAATGGATCAACTAGATCGGAAGAGCACACGTCTGAACTC